>SESF01016664.1_pt1 | contig 14097 bp, 13 predicted proteins | sample 3171521 | NCBI WGS metagenome assembly SESF01 (sample SAMN10866945, study PRJNA518727) | freshwater metagenome | biome: subpolar coniferous forest; feature: holomictic lake; material: water; isolation source: holomictic Lake 227, 6 m and 8 m depth | place: Canada: near Kenora, Ontario | collected...
AACTGCCGTTTTTAGGTTGATAACTTATGCCGCTCCTGGCCCAAAAACTCCTGCGATTTCCCGATGGGGAGCGGTTTCCGATTTTGCTTCGGGCAGACAACGGAGCGCCGGCTTTTCTTCCGACAGTTTATTTGGCGGCGGCTTGCCGCTCGACACACGCCGCCAGTAACACGCTGAAATGCGTGGGAAGGGCCATCATGCACCTTTATGCCTGGGCTGCGATTGAGGACCAGAACCGGTTGGAATCGGGGGACTTTCTTGATGGAACTGAGGTGAAGGGCTTCGATATTGAGGACCGGTTCCGAAACGGGGATTTTCTCGACGATGCCGAGATTGAGAGCCTTGCGAGAGCGTGTGACCAAAAATACAACCTGTTGCTCGGGCCTCAGATCACACAAATGACCGGAACCCGCCAAGTGGCTCCCCAAACTGTCTCGGTTCGCCTTTTTTACATTGCGAAGTATTTGGACTGGCTCGCCCAAAGAAGAATCAAGCAGCTTCCTCTCACATCGATAGAACGGTCCTCGTTGGAGTTATCACTGGGGCGAATGCTTACCATGCTGAAGAGTCGCGATCCGGCCTACGGACAAGACCCTCAGAGCCCAAAGGAAGGATTGAGCAAGGAATCACTCGCAAAACTTCTCGAAGTTGTGTGTCCGGTCGGCTACGCAGAGGGCAAGCTTTCGCTCGATAGCAAGGGGCAATACCGGTGGTCCCCTGAAAATCCGTTTTTGAATCCAGACATCAGAATTCGGAATTGCATGATGATTTTGCTCCTCCTTAATCTTGGCATACGGCGGGGCGAACTCCTCGGGCTCAAAGTTTCGGACATAAACTTCGCATCCAATAAGATTGCCATCCGCCGGGCGCCTGATGATCCAACCGATCCTCGCAACCACGAGCCGAATACCAAAACCCTGGCCCGAGAAGTTGCGCTTAATGACTTTATTGGAACCATGGTGCGGGATTACGTTCTGAAAGTCCGAAGAAACTGGGCTCCCCGCAAGCGCGACCACGCCTTTCTGTTTGTTGCAAGGGGTGGTGCCCCTCTGTCGATCCCCTCAGTGGACAAGATGTGGCAACGGTTGCGAATGAGCGTTCCGGAACTGCCCAAAGATATCGCCTCTCATATCCTGCGCCATACCTGGAATGACCTGTTCAGCGAGAGGATAGAACAGGAGAAAGTCCCTGAATCGAGGGAAGAGCAGATGCGATCTAATCAAATGGGGTGGAGCCAGACTTCAAAGTCGGCCACAGTTTATACGCGTCGGTACGTTAGAGCGGCCACTAACAAGGCGTCGCTTGAAATGCAAAAGGCTCAATTTCATCCAAAAAACACTGAAACGGAAAAATAAAAATGGAGTCCCCAGAACAAAGCAGCAATTTCACCCATCGCCGCCTTCCTGACTTGCCGAAGGTCTGCAAATCGGTTGGCGGCTACGAATTTTACCCACGTGAGCTGACTTGGAAACTCGTCGATTCGGCACAATCAGCTTTGTTCGATTTCAGTTTGTTCAGCGAAGCTTTTTCTCCCGAGTTACTGCGCTCTTTCAAAGCGGTGTTGATCGCCTACGCGCAACGGTGCTCTCTTTCTCACACGAATAACTGCTTTAAATACGGAAAGTCGTTTATAAAGTTTGTCGTTAGCGAAACGCCCAATGCACTGCCTCTCGCGTCGATCCGGGCCGTTCAACTGCTCAACTTTAAATCTCAGCTCACAAAAAATCGTCAATATTGGCTTGGCGTTCTTGCGGGCTTCTTCATCAAATGGGATCAGTTGGGCTACCCTGGCGTGGAACCCGATGCCGTTGCGTTCCTGAATGAACTTCGATTGCCGGGAAATAGGAAGGGCGAAGCAGTCCTGACGATGGACCCGGAAAAAGGACCGTTCACGAGCATTGAACTCCAAGCCATCCGCGGCGCGATCAACAATGCGTTTGCCTGCGAAGAGATTTCATTAAGACAGTATGTCCTTGTATCGCTCTTTGCGGCGCTGGGGGCGCGCCCCGTGCAGTTCTCGGACCTGAAAGTCCGCGACTTGATGATAACCACCATCAGCGATGGGTCACGGAGCTACATCTTGTCGGTCCCGCGTGGAAAAATGCGAGGCCGCCCCGCCCGCTGGGAATTCACGAAACGACCGCTTGATCCCGAGTTGGGCGCACTGGTGGCTGCTCTGATCGAGCAGGTGAAGAGTGATGCATTATCCCTTCCTGCGAACCAGGTGGCCGACCCGCTCGATCTGCCGCTGTTTCCACGGTGGGATTCTGATGCGCCTCCCGGGTTCGCCCATCATCACGGGTCCCATGGCCTCGCTGCGGAATTGACGAAAACCCTTGGGGAACTCCCGATTACTTCCGAGAGAACAGGGAAGCAAATAATGGTAACGACTCGGCGGTTCCGGACTACACTCGGGACGAGGGCGGCGCAGGAAGGGCATAGCGAATTGGTTATCGCGGGCCTGCTCGATCACTCGGACACGCAGCAGGTCCACGTTTACACGCAGACGACCCCAGAAATTATTGAGCGCATCGACAAGGCCGTTGCAATGCAATTGGCTCCGCTTGCTCAGGCGTTTATGGGCCTGATCGTCACCGATGAAACGGCCGCCGAGCGTGGCGATGATCCGACCAGCCGAATCGCCGATCCTCGGTTTCGCCGTGGCTCGGGAACCTGCGGGAAACATGGGTTTTGCTCGATTCAGGCACCAATTGGCTGTTATACGTGTCGCAACTTCCAAGCTTGGTTGGATGGGCCTCATGAGGAGATGCTCGATTTCCTTATTGCGGAACGCGAGCGGCTCATGAAGCAAACCGGGGACGAGCGAATCGCGCATGCCAACGATCGGACCATTCTGGCCGTCTCCCTCGTGGTGCAAAAATGCCGAGAGATAAAGGAATCCAATCAGGATGAGTAGCGAAAACAAAATCATTGCGTTCATGCCGGAAGGCGCGTTCACCGCAAGGCAGAACGTCGAAAAGTTCGTGCGGCTCTGCCGGGACGAACTTACCATCTTCGGATCGGACCTCGATTGGGAGTCTGATATGTGGGATTTGACAAAACATCTCGCTCTCAGGGGGAAATCGCACGCTATCCGTGCAAGCTGGTCAAATCATGATACCTCAAAGCATGACAAGAAGGCGCCACAGATGCAGCAACCGTTTCTGGACTTTGCGAAAGCCTACTTCCGGTATCAGCATGGATTTCATCCTACAAAGGCTTTCGGCCCGCGATTGGCCGCACTTCGTGCCTTGGAGAGAGCGCTGTGTCTGGGTTCTGTAAGTGGCTCCTGCCCGAATATTGAGGACGCGGACGGAGCGGTATTCAACCTGGCTGCACAGTTCGTGGTGGACAAGGTCTGCCAACGTGTCGCCTACCGTACTGGACAACACCTTGAACTGGTGGCCGATTTCATCGTCGGAAAGCGCCTGACCCGAGTAAGCTTTCAATGGAAAAATCCAATCAGGCGCCCAGCCGACAAGAACCGCATTGGAAAAGAGGCGGATGTTGAACGAGCGAAAAACCTCCCTACCGAAGAAGCCCTCGCGGCTTTGGCCTCCGCTTATAATACGGCTTTGGAGCCAAGGGACATTCTCATCACCTCAGCCGCAGCTATCCTATGCGCGGCTCCCTCTCGAATTGGCGAGTTGTTGACCTTCCCCGCAGACTGCGAACACGAAAGCGAAGGGACTCCGGCTAAGGGCAAGCGGTATGCTCTAAGGTGGTGGCCGGAGAATGGTGCCGAGCCGATGCTTAAATGGATTGTCGCCTCCATCGAGGATGTCGCGCGCGATGCGGTGATGCGGCTGCGCAAAGTAACAGAGCCGGGCAGGCAGATTGCCAAGTGGTATGAGGAGCATCCGGGCGAAGTTTACCTGCCAGAAGATTATTGCCATCTGCGCCACAGGCATGAGATTCGTCTCGACGATGTGACCGCCCTGCTGGGATTGAAGAACCGCGATAGTGTTTCTTATTGGCTTAAAACAAAACAAATCACGTCGTGCGGACGTGGTTCTGAGGCGTATTGCTCGTTTGCGGACTTTGAGAAGGCGGTCCTCGCTGATCTCCCTGCAACCTTTCCGATTCTCGATGAGCAGACCGAATTGAGGTTTTCAGAGGCGATGTTTGTGGTGCCGGATGGCTTCTTCAGTGGGCGCTTTTCGCAAGTCATGATCACGTCAGTGGACCAGGGCCATATCAGGGACGGACTCGGAAACAGGCAGCAGCACGGCGTCGATTCTGTTTTCTCGCGGCTTAGGATCACTGCCGCAGACGACACACCGATTGTCATCCGCAGCCATCAATTCCGGCACCTGCTCAACACGATGGCTCAGCGGGGCGGAGCGGCTCAATTTGACATCGCCAAGTGGTCGGGACGAAAGCGTGAAGCTGATAACGACGCTTATAATCACATGACGAGCGACGAATTCCTCGCCAATGTTAGGACGACTGGCGGGGGAAATATTTTGGGGCCGATCGGAGAGCTAATTATCCTAACCCCGATCCCAAGAGCGGAGTTTCTCTCCATGAAAATGCCGACGGCGCATATTACCGAACTCGGTTTCTGTGTGACTGATTGGTCGATGAATCCCTGCGAACTGCATTTAGATTGCATCAACTGCAGGTCACACGCATGCGTCAAGGGCGATAGGGAAAAGACCGACCGAATAAACGCCACGCTTCGCCAATCGAAAGAACTTCTAGCAGAAGCCGAGAGCGCCCACAACGACGAACGGGGCGGTGCTGACCGCTGGGTCATACACCAACGAACAACCGTCGAAAGGCTGAATCAACTCGTCAAAATCCTTGATGACCCCTCCGTGCCGATCGGGGCCATCATCACTTTGTCGATTCGGGGGGAATATTCGGCGATCGGCAACGCCGTTGACGACCGTATCCGGCTGGGGGGCTCGGACGCTAAATGGCTGGGCATGTCCCGCCAATCCCGTGAACTACCGAAACTGTCATGAAAAAAGTCCGCAAGACCAGGGTTTCGAAGCCCAAAGAGCGACTGACTCCGGAAAAAGTCAAAGAAATCGTCGCGATTCTGGACGGATGGACCGGGAAGCTTACCTGGGATGCGCTACGCGATGAATTGGAACAGCGTTGGCATTACACTTACAGCCGCGTGTCCCTGCCCAAGCACGATCGCGTCAAGCAAGCCTTTCAACTCTGCAAGGAACGCCTTCGGAAATCACCGGCGCCACCCGGCGGTGGTGACGTTCATTTCCAAGCGGCTTTGGAGAGAATTGGGGTCCTGAAAGCAGAAAATGAACGCCTAAACCTCGAAATCACTCACTTGCAGCAGCAGTTCGTGATCTGGGCTTACAAACCGAACCTCGCAGGATTGGACGAGCAGGGTCTCAACAAGCCCATGTATCGTATTGAGCGCCGAAAAAGCTGCGATCCAGGAACATCCAAATGAGCAAGTCAGGAAAGCAAATCGGTGGGGAGCACGTCCAAAAGCTCCGGGACTACTTCGAAGCAGTCGACGCCGTCCCTGCGCGGGCCGGTAAAGCTCACGTAACCGCAATCGCAGAGGCGGTTGGCTTGGACCGGCAGGTTTTTTACAAGAACCCCATGGCGAGGCAACTGCTCGAAGAGGCAGTGCTCAAAAAGGGCCTGCGCGGGATTGATCCCCGAGACGAACAGAGCGACACGCAGGTGGCCATGCTGGAAAAAAAGCTTACGAAGCTCGAACAGGAGAATTCGGCCATGCTGGCCGAAAACTGGGAGCTTCGGCGGGAGATCGCTAAGCTCCGCCATGTCGAAAAGCTGATGGAAGAGGGCAAGCGCGTAATCCCATGAGCCAAGCTGTCGTCATCGAAAATGTGCTTTGGTCCGGCTCCCACGGCGGCGCGATTTTCAACGGGACGACCGTCGATGGCACTCGCTACCGGTTTGTAGCCAATTCGACATTGATGCCTCGAACCCCTGTTCATGGCGAAATTTGGGAGATAACAGGAATCCGCAGGCGGGATCCGGACCACGGGGACCAAGTAGAGGCCACTCGCTGTATTCTCCAACGACCGAGCGGCCGATTGATTTTGAAAGTGTTGGCCGGCTCCAAAGCCTTTCCGGGCATCGGCGCGGTGACAGCAAAAAAGCTCTGGGACGAGTTCGGCGAATCCATTTACCCACTGCTTGACCAGGGAGATCCGAACGCTTTTGAGCCAGTCATAGGGTCCGACCTCGCTGTCGGACTAATCCGCGGTTGGCAAGAATTGGCCGTTGAAGCGGATGTTTACCGCTGGCTCGACGCCCATGGTGTTCCTCTGTGGCTCACCAAAAAGCTGCTCGCCATCTACGAAAGCGAGGTGGTTCAGAAGTTGGATGAAAATCCGTATCGGCTCTTGGCATTCACCAATTGGCGGCTGGCCGATTGCCTGGGCCGGGCCTCCGGAATCGCCCCTGACGACGAGCGGCGGTTGGTGGCCGCCGCTGATGCGGCCGTCTACGTGCGCATCGGTTCACACCACACTTGGACGGCATGCGGAGCATTTCATCAACTCTTAGCCAGCCTGTTGGGCATAGACTGCACCTTGGCAACGAAAGCTCTTCAAGTCGCAGTCCAGAACCGAGCGGTGGTGGAACTGAATGCAGGCATTCAGGGCCTCGGGCCCTACTCAATGGAAGTTTTTATGGCCGAACAACTGGCCACGATGGTGCGTGGTAACTTCCAAGCCCCACAACGGACGATTAGGCAGACGCCAGACGAAGCCGCCACTCGACGGTTGATTGTCCAGTTTGAGGGGGGCAATCAACTGGTGCTTAACGCCCAGCAGCAGGCCGCCGTCCATCTGGCCCTGACGGCCCCTCTTGCCGTCATCTGCGGTGGGGCGGGCACGGGGAAGACAACCGTTCTATTGGCAATCAATTCCATCGGGGAAACCCTGGGCGCGCAGGTTATTCAACTCGCCCTCAGCGGCAGGGCGGCCCGGCGAATCGAGGAAGCTACCGGGCGGCCTGCTCAAACCATCGCTTCATTTCTTGGCGCCGTGGACGCCGGCAAAATTCCCTTGGATACGGAACCGACCATCGCGATTGATGAATCCTCCATGTTGGACCTGCCAACGATGTATCGCATCTTGCGGCGGCTTGAACCCGGCTGCCGACTGCTGCTGCTGGGAGATCCAGGGCAGCTTCCGCCAATCGGTTTCGGGCTCGTCTATCACGCGATGGTCGAGGAGTCCGCTATACCCCAAGTGGAACTGATCGACATCATGCGCCAGGCGGCAAGCACCGGTATCCCCCAAGTTTCCCGCGAAATCCGGGAAGGGCGCATGCCGGGACTCAACGATTACCAAGGGCTCGGGAACGGCGTCACGTTTATCGAATGCGGGCAGGCTGAACTCGTGGACAAAATCCTGGACGTCACCAACGATCTTGGTGGCGTGGAGAAATGCCAGGTGATCGGCGCGACGAAGAACGGGCCCGCAGGGGTCAAAACCATCAACCACGCCTTTCATCAGCTTCTTTCCCCCGGCCGGCCTGAACTCCACGGGTTCGCTGTCGGCGAGCCCGTCATCTTTTTGCGAAACGATTACGACCTGCACCTGTTGAACGGCAGCCTGGGCGTGGTTGTGCGTGCGGACAAGGAATTGGTCGTGAATTGGGATGGCGAGGGGGAGAAGGTCATGGAACTGCCAATTTTGCGTGATATGGCTTTGGCATACGGAATTACCGTTCACAAGTCACAAGGCTCCCAGTTTTCGAGGGTCGTGGTTCCCATTTACAGGAGCCGCTTATTGGACCGGACTCTTCTCTATACGGCGGTAACCCGCGCACAGTTGCAGGTGGTCTTGATCGGCGATCGAGCGGCCTTTCAGCGGGCCGTAATGAGCCCGCCCAGCCCTTCGCGTCGGGAAACCGCGATCAGCAGGCATTTGGCAATGGCGTGTGGAGCTGGCGGCTCAATTACGAATCCCTGAAAAGGGATTTTGCAAAAATCCCATAGATACCTCCCACAGCACCGGAACGGAGCGGTCAAGCGGAAGTTGATATAAATCCCGGACGGACGTTGCAGGCTGCGAATGCACCGAGCTTTATGCCAACTTCCGCTTGATGGCGTAGTGGAGCGTGCTGTTTGGCGGGTTGCTGCCGAATCGGGGGCACAGCAGGCGAAATCCGGTATTAAGGCCCATGGTTGCCTTAGGTGCGGCAGCACCTTGCTCCCCCCGAACGCCTGCCGCGGCGAGCGGCGAGGGGTTTGGGGGCGAGTAGCCCCCATCAGCTTGGTTCGGCTTTGGTGCGGACGGGCCCATGGGGATACATGGCTCTTCCGGTGCTGCGCCGATGGGGGAGTAAGCCAAGACGGCCCGGGTGTAGTCAAGAAATCGTTCGTCTTACTGGAAACCTGCGGATAAAACCATCGGTTGAGAAAGCGTCCTGTTCATTGACGACCAATAAGGACGTATCTATACCAATCGGAGATCGAAAAATCCAAAGACGGAAACGCAACATCAGAAGCATACGAAATGAATTCTCCCAAACCAAACAGCAGGCCAACGGACCCCGAAAAAGGCCCGTTCTCGGACATTGAAATGCAATCAATCTACAAGGCGACGACCGACGCCTTCGCCTGCGGACGGATTTCGATACGAGAATATGTTCTCGTATTGCTCTTCGCGGCACTGGGAGCGCGCTCCGTGCAGGTTTCAGACCTGAAAGTCCGCGACCTGATGGTAACTACCAGCAGCGACGGGTCACCGAATTATATCCTGTCGGTTCCGCGTGCAAGAATGCGCGGGAACCCAGCCCGCTGGGAACTAACGAAACAACCGCTTGTTTCCGGACTGGGCCAGTTGGTGGCACATTTGATCGTGGTGGTTAAAAGGGATGCTCTCACGGTGCCGTTGCACCGCGTGAATGATCCGTTGGATTTGCCATTGTTTCCTCAATGGGATTCCGATGCGCCACTCGGATTTGGCCATCATTCGGGGTCCCGCAGAATCGCTGCGGAATTGAAGGAAATCCTGGGGAAGCTTCCAATCATTTCGGAAAGAACGGGGCGGCAGATCGCGGTGACAACTCAGCGATTTCGGCTTACTCTCGCAACGAGGGCGGCACAGGAAGGGTTCAGCAAATTGGTCATCGCGAGGCCGCTTGGACACTCGGACAGGTAATCCGAGCCGCATAGCGAAAGCGGCGGATGTTGAGCGCGCGAAAAAGCTTTCCACCGAGGAAGCCTTGCAGGCGCTGGCTATTCCCCCCGAACGCCTGCCGCGGCGAGCGGCGAGGGGTGTCTCAACAACGGTGCTTTGTGAGACGATCAGACCGCTCAGGGGTTTTGGGCGCCCAGTTCATGACTCCTTGTAGGAAAACTCGTCTCAGAAACAGAGCCTCAAAACGGCCTCGCTTTTTCGGTGTTTCGAGAGGGTGTTTTGGAATGGCCTCGACTCTCGGTATCAACTCCGCTTAATAGGACGGCGACCGGTTTCCAGCCTTCCTTATTCAACGTCTGTCCGGAAGCACATCCCACCAAAATCCATGAAAAACCACAATTTATGCGCGGCACTCGTCTTTACTGCACTGGCTATCGGCCTGGCTGGCTGTGTCAGTTTTCCCGCAGCAACAATCCCAGGGGGGACGCGAGCAGATTTCATTCTTCGGCGAGATGTTTATAAGACAATTGCCATCTGCGAACGGGCAGCAGGCGGCGGTTGGGATTCATTTATCGTGGATACCAAAATCGTGGAGCCGCCGACTTCCCCGACGGGGCGCTGGAGAGAAATGTGGACTGTGTCGCGAAGCGGGCACAGCGTCGAATATCCTGTTACCTTCACCCCGAGTCCACGTGGTGGCACTGACATTACTGTGAGCCGACCATCGAGATCGGCCAGCGGCGAAGGTCCCGGTATGAGTGCGCCTCAGGTAAGCCAGGCAGAGCAAACCGATGCTTTCAGAAAAGCACTATCAAATCATCTAAAACTTCGACCGGAGCAGATTCGCGTTGAGGCTGGCTCCGGCGCTACGCACGTGATTTTCTTCGGTGTTGGCGCTGATTCCGAACGTCAGCGCATCGCTCGCGAGCTTGAAATACTGAACAGCCAAAATCCGCGGCTCAACCCGTTAAAATGGACGTTTCAATGAAATGTCAGATTCTCGGCGGACAATGCCAATGAAGCTGCGCACCGAACGTAGTCGGCTCGCTCACATCGGCATTTTTCCACCCCTATGTGCATTTTCCCGGAGAAGCGTTGACAAACCCCGCCGCGTAGCGGCTTAGGACCAGTCTGTCCGCCCAACGGCTCTCCGGGCGAGTTGTAAACAAACGCATTCCTCATGGGAAGCGCGGTTCCGCAAAAATGTAAACTTAGCGCCGCATTTCGTTCAAAACTAAGTTTATGTTTACACTTTTAGGACTTTCCGAGGTGCAGATCACCATCCGAGCCTTATTTTATCGGCATCCACACACACAGTTTACGCAGTTTTGTAATTATAACCGTTCTAAACAGAACGCCCGTTCGCAAGAATATCAGCAAAGCGCCCGAGCCAACCGGTTCGGGCGTTTTGCTGCCGCCAATTGCAGCGAATCGGCCGCCCGCAAGGGGTGGACGCGCAACATGCGTTGTGTCGCGGTGTGAAGCCGGTATTGGTGGCTACACAGCAGAGACAACCTTCAACGACTTCTACACCGTGGATCGCACTTCATGAGCGTGGCAAATCATCGTCGGCACTGATTCGGGTGAATCAGTGCCTCTTGCATTTTGTGGCGCTCCACCGGGAGGAATGGGACTTATGGGACGGATGGGACCTATGGGACGGATATACCATCTTACGACGCTGTTTGGCCATCGCCGGGAACGAAAGAACGTCAAACCGCTTGCCCACTGCCCCGGACGAAAATACTCTCCCTTTATTCCCGGATCAGCCCCGGCCCCCAAAAATGACTTCAAAGCGTTCCGTCCCCATCGCCGTCTGGCTTTTCCTGCTGGTGTTTGCCCTCCGGTTGCTGGTGGTGATGCGCTTGGCCGACTCGCCTTACCTGCTCGCCAGCAGCGGAGACATGAAATTCTACAGCGACTGGGCCCTGCGGATCGCCAAGGGCCACTTTACCGATCACCGGGCGTTCTACGGCCTGCCCGGTTACCCGTTCTTGCTGGGCGCAATCTTTTTCGTCGTCGGCTTCGACCCGTTCGCTGTCGGCTTGTTGCAGGCGGCTTCCGAGGCGGGAATTGCGGTCCTGATTTTTAAAATCGCCCAGTGCGTCTGCCCCGGAAATCGGGGTAAAGTCGTGGGCGCCCTGGCGGCCCTTGGCTGGACGTTTTATCAGCCGACCCAGGCGTTTTCCGCGATACTGATGCCAACAACCTGGCTGGTGCTGGCCTTCTGGGGGATCGCTTGGTGGAGCTTGCGCACGCGGAGCGAATCCGTATGGCGGCCCTGGCTGGCCGTCGGGCTGATCACCGGGTTGGTGGCCACAATGGTGGCGACGATTTTCTTCGTGCTGCCGCTGCCAATTGCAGCCGTTGTGCGAAATCTCCGCAGGCCCATTGCCATTTTGACGGCAGTGGCTTCAATGCTTCTCGGGGTTATCCTGGGTGCCTCGCCGTGCTGGATTCATAATTATTTCATCGCCGGGGAGCCGGTTTTTCTTTCCGCTCATAGCGGGATCAATTTCTGGATCGGCAACAATCCGGTGGCAACGGGGTACCCGAAGATCCCGCCGGATCTGCGCGCAAGCCAGGAGGGGATGCTTAAGGATTCCATTCGCCTGGCGGAAGTCGCGGCGGGCCATCCGTTGCGTCGCGCGGAGGTTTCCCGGTACTGGTCGCAAAAAGCCGACGTTTACATCCATGAACACCCTCGGGAATGGGCGCTCCTGATGCTGACCAAAGTGCGCAATCTCTGGAACGCCTATCAATATGACGACCTGAGCATCGTGACGCCGCTCAGCGAGGACGGGATTCTCACGCCCGGCATCCGCTTTGGCTTTGTCGCGGTGCTGGCGATTCCGGGGATGTTGCTTGCGTGGCGGCGCTATGGGGCCTCGCGCTGGATTACTACCGCGGTGCTGCTTCACCTTGCGGCGCTGTTGCCGGTGTTTGTGACCGAGCGCTACCGGCTTGCGGCGGTGCCGGGGCTTCTGCTGCTGGGCGCGCTGGGGCTGGTGGACCTCTGGGAAGCATTCACTTACCGGCTCTGGACACGATCAGGCGCTTACCTCGCCGTCGGGGTGGCCGGATTGCTCTTCGTCACGATCCCGCAGCAAAATGCGACGCTCTGGTCGCTGGACGCTTACAATACCGGGCTCAAGGATCTCGAAAGCGGGAACCAGGAGCGCGCCCGGAAAAAGTTGGAACTGGCGCTGGCCTATTCGCCCAATAATGCCGAGGTGAATTTCTGTCTTGGGAACTACTGGCTCAAGAAGGAGGACCAATCCCGTGCGAAACATTTTTATCTGCGCGCGATCGACCTCGATCCTGATTCCGTCGGCGCTTTGAACAATCTCGCCGTCCTCGCCATTGTGGACTCAAATTGGGCAGCGGCGAAGGCGTTCCTCGGGCGCACCCTGAAGTTGGAATCGGACGACCCGAAAACGTATTACCTGCTGGCCTACTGCGAATACAGCGCGGGAAACCGGGAGGGAGCGCTCCAGCAAATCCGAAGAGCGCTCGCCTTGCGACCGCAGCAGCCGGAGTTTCTGGCTTTTCTGGAAAAGGTTCAGGCCGGAAAAAGTCTCGACCCGGTGAAGGTGAACCAATGAACGCCCTTTTGCTGCCAGCGCTTCTGCAATTGTTGCCTGTAGCTGCGGCGCTCTGTCGCCGCCGGGGCGGCGCGTCGGTTCGCATCGATGACTATACGGCGCACATCGGCGCCCCGACTGAGCGGGGCGGCTACAGGGCGGGGCTCAGAAATTTTTTAACATGACCACTAACACCCGCCGCCTCTGGATCGTCGCCGTTCTTCTCGCCTTTGCCGGGGGCATCGCCCTGCGCGTGATGCCGTTGGCCAGCTTCACTCAGCCTGGCTTCGATGAAGTGCTGTACCGCTTTTATGTCGGCAATGTGCTCAAAAACGGAATCCTGGAATATCCGCAGATCGTGGATAGCTACATCGAGAAGCAGAAAACGCTCAAAGGCTCCATTCTGCCGCCGCTCCGGTTTCTCTATATCGGCACCTCGTCCCTTTTGTGTTCGGTCACGGGTGAACCGCCCCTTACCGGTCTGCGCCAAATCGCATCCCTGTTTTCGATCCTGACGTTGGGGGTTGCTTTTGTCTTCATGCTCCGGCTGGCCGGCCGAGGTGCCGCGCTGGCCGTGCTGGCGCTGATGGCCTGCGCGCCCACCCAAATCCATATGAGCCAACACGCCATGGTGGATGGCTTCTTCACCTTCTGGGCGACGCTTTCGCTCTGGCTGCTTTGGGAAAACCTAATCCGCCCCTCGCGTCCCGCGCTTTTAGGCGTTTACGCAGCGAGCCTTGCGCTGATGGTGATGACGAAGGAGAATTCCGCGTTCGTGGTCATCGCCATCCTAGCTCTGCTGGTGGCCAACCGCTGGGCTGGCTTCGGCACCGTAAACCGCCCGCTGGTCCTGGCCACAATCCTTGGTCCGGCGGTGGGGGTGGGCGTCTTGATCACGCTGGCTGGCGGGCTGGAGAGCTTTTTCACCTGTTACATCCTCTCGGTTTCGAAGAATTTCACCCTCGATTTCGCCATCAAAACCGGCGACGGCCCGTGGTACCGGTACTTGGTGGACCTCATGCTGGTCAGCCCGATCGTGCTGATCCTCGCCCTGGGCGCACTGTTCCAACTCAACCGCCCGCAGCGTCCCCAGCTCTTTGTGGCGATTTTCATCGCGGCCAGTTACCTGATCATGTGCAATCTCAAATACGGCATGAACCTGCGGTATGCCAATATGTGGGATGCGCCGTTGCGCCTGTTGGCATTCACGCAACTCTCCGTTCTGGTCGCGCGGTTCGGCGGCAAACGCCAGGAGTTCTGGCTGGCGCTCTCTGTGGTGGCAGTGTGCGCTTACGAACTACGCCAATACTGGATACTCGCGATGGAGTTCCCCCACTTCTACGAGTTGGTCCCTGAAACGCTGCTGCGCGCGCTGAATATCCTCAAATAGCGCCGCACAATGTGACACA
>SESF01008345.1_pt1 | contig 14077 bp, 35 predicted proteins | sample 3171521 | NCBI WGS metagenome assembly SESF01 (sample SAMN10866945, study PRJNA518727) | freshwater metagenome | biome: subpolar coniferous forest; feature: holomictic lake; material: water; isolation source: holomictic Lake 227, 6 m and 8 m depth | place: Canada: near Kenora, Ontario | collected...
CCTTGAGGGTGAGGATGGACATCAGCGGACACTAATAAGTTTGATGGAAAGTTCAAAGCAGATGATCATTCCAGGAAAGATGGCAAGGGCAAGGAGGATCCCCCTCCAAGTTGCATCAGGCTCTCTTGGAAGCAGTGGCATAGGTTGTCTTCTTGCGAGTAATGGGGTTGGGGAATACTTCCACAGGGAGTGAATAGCAGTCAGGTAGGACTTTGTGTATCTGAACGGAATTCCGGTGGACCACCACCCAATGACCCGGATCTAGGTTTGCTACACCATCAACCTCGCCGTATGACTCCAGAGAGATAACCCAGGGGTTACCCCAGCTTGCCTCCCAAGGTGAAACGCCCAGTCCCTTGATTTCATCAATGTTATCCCCCGTGAACTGGGCGATATTGACTTCTTCGAGGTAGAAACCCTTCATGCTGACTCCTACTGAATATACGACAACAATTTTAGAAACTCCTAAAAGTCCTCAACTTCAATGAGGATGGCATCGTCCTTCTTTACAATATTGGAGTAGCCTGCAGGCTCTCGGCTGCGATAGCAGTCAGGAGTGTCTCGCCACTCACCCTCATAGGGGACGGTTTTACCAATGAACTTGGAGTACCACATGAGGGGATCAGGGCTTTTGAGGATACGCAATACTTTGATCATAGGGTTTCCGCAGGAATGATGGTCTTGAGCCAACTGGCTTTGATGCAGGAGGTAATGGCGTGGACATCCCTTCTGCTGTTTTTGGGTAGGTTGAAGATTTCTTTGTAGGATTCTAGTCTCGCTGAAGCATTCTTCTTGTAGAGGTCGTACCACTGATCGGCTCTATCCACCTGGTAGGTGTAATGGGATGCACCTAGGCCAGCATCATAAAGAATAAGGTTCCATGCATCTGAGTCATACAAGAGATAATCCTGCGTGGGGACTTCCGCTTGAAGAAGAACGTCCTGATTATGCATATTGTCGCTTTGACGCAAGTAAGTTACTACTTCCTTGAGGGAGGTATACCAAAAAATAGGAGGCCCCTTGTGAGCCCCCTTTTATTCGGTTGAACTGATCCCGCATAAACTCATACATGGGATTGAATTGTTTTTGATCTTCAAAGAAACAGCAGCATTTTTCCCAATCAGCCTCATATAGCTTTTGCTGGTGGAGAATACTCGCTACCTCTAGACCTTGAAAAGTATATAGCCTCATAACTGCACTTACGCCCCATAGGGCTTGGTGGAATCCGAGCAGGTAATGGTCCAGGTTTGAGGGACGCAGGGACAATTGGAGGCATGGGGGGCATTACCTCGACCACACCGGGGGCATAGCCAGCCATAGTAGGGGAATACCGAAGGTTTCAGGTCTGTAGGGCCGGGGATACTGTTCTTGTCGCAAGGGTCATTCTTGGCATCATCTGAGAGTCCCCGGATGGTCTCACAAGCTTCGCATAGATAAGGGCCCTCGGGCATCTCATCACAACGACAGCAACGTTTGAGCCCAGCACGCAATAGTTTGATCATCTCAGACGGGCTCATGAGATCTCCTGGGAAGCCTGGGCATTAAGTTTCATCAACCCCATGACCTCCATCCAGGCGTTGTAGGCTTCTCCAGCATCTTGGATGCGCTTTCCCAGATACACGAATCCCTCTGCATCAAGGCGCAGCACCTCCTTTGTTTCAGGTGCAGTGGTGAGGAAGAATTGAATAGTATTCTCTAGTGGTTCAGTGACTAGAGGTCTGAAGGTCAAGTCTACTTCTTTCATCTTCGTTCCTTTATCCAAGAGATGGCAGCAGCACACAGTGCTGCGTGGCCTTCATAGCCTTTGAGGATTTCAGAGCGGGTCTTCCCGCTTTGTCCATGCTGTTCGTTCATCTGCTCAGGTGTAAACCCAAGAAATGCTGTCTTTGCGAGGAAGTGATCGTCTCCTAGCATCTGATCCAAGGCTTTGATGGCAAAATCGGAGAGATCGTGGGTGGTGGTTTTCATGAGGTCTCCTGGTGCTTAACCACCACTCTACCACCTCTGCGCCTTTACGCCACAGCGTCTAGGTCATCAAGGAACGTAGCTGGTGCCTAAGCTGGACCTCTCGGGTGAGAAGTTCGTTTAGTTCATGCTGAAGCTTAATGTTGGTGGCACTCAGGACAGGTTGGGGTGGTTTGGGGACAACTAGTGGAGTGGCTGAAAGCTGCTCAATCCTAATCCGGTAGTCAATGAGAGCCTGGAGGAGGAAGTCAAAGCCTTCAAGGGCTAGTTCCTGGTCCTTACTGTCACCGCTAAGAAATGTGAGAACTGCGTTAGTAGCACTATCTAGGTTCATGGGAGCTTCTCCAGAAAGTTTGCAAAGTCATGACAGGTTTTTTCAATCAAGCGTAACTTTTTTATGAAAGCTTTCATATTCGAGTTAATGATATGTATACGTATGCTGTGATGGCAATCCTTTATAACGAGTTGAGTTTCAGTATAAGAAACGGTTTTCTCGTCAATCTCATGCCAGAATTTTAGTTTACCATGGAAGGCATCAATGCTAGAAGTTGCAGAGAGCACCTTATTGTTTAACCACTGTCTAACATGATAGGCCATCAGTGCACCCGTAAAGATGTCAGGGCACGCTCAACTTTTTCGTAGATGCGTTGTTCTTCCCAGACGCCCCGAGCCAAGATGACATGGTCCAGGGCATCTTCAGCTTCTTTAAGCCTGCTTATGATTCTTTCAAAAGTCTCGACACTCTCGCTCCGGGCTTGCTCGGTTGGGGAACCACTCAAAACCCTGCGAATAAGTTGAATGTCTTCTCGTAACATGACCCAGCCTAGATGAGGGGCATCCCATAGGTTTTTTGAGCTTCAAAGATAGTGGTGGGGACTTTGCGCCACTCGGTGATATCCGAGTTGTTCTTGTCCTGCCATAACTGCTGCAGTTCATTGTAGTTATTGAACATCAGCATCGCCGTAGGTGCCCAGATGACTGGAACCTTCTGAATCTCGTGTTCCGTTTCATGCATCTCGATAGTTTCTTTTGCTTTGGGTTCAGACATTGGGGCTCCTGTGTCAGCACATACACCTAATGTTCCTTCATAAAATAAAGAGAGGCCACCACAGTGGCCCCTCAGCATTTATTTATGATGAAGCTAAGCTTCAGCGGGTTAGGATGCGGCTCGTTTTAATCATACTGACACACACCCAGGGAAGTGCTCTTGCATATAGTTCTGAACCTGCTCGATAATATCCTCAGCATCAAGTTCATCATTATAACTATTCTGAATTTCGTAGGAGTTGGAATCCTCATCATACCAGACAGTCATATCGGACTCCCACTCTCTTTGGGAAGACCAAGGATGCTTGCCAGCCACTGATAGGACTACGGGGACTTCAACCTCTAGTAAGTCATAGCCCTGATTCTTGACCCATCGGGTTGAGGGACCTGAGGCTATAACTTTCTTTGCGGTCTTAAGCTGACTCTTTGATATGGACTTCATAAGCCCTCCACTATAAAGAAAGTTGGGCACTTTCCTGGCGCAAAAAATTACCCGCAAATTTTCGGCGTTTCGTTTTGACGTTCATTTTGGCACTTGAAATTATAGCCATAGGCTAATTTCCGCCTGTTAGTAAAAACATAGGTCTTAAGGGGCCTAGTTTAGCCTGTTATAGAAACAGATCCACTTTTTTTACCCCGGACTCTTTCTTTTTTTGAGAGCGCACTCTCGCGGCGGCTTTTTTACAAGAGGCCGGATTCCGAAAATGTTAACTAGGGGCTAATTTTCAGCCCCCGTTAATTTTTTGTTTCTCACAGGTTCGGATGAAGCATCCCCTCCTTGACCCGCACCGTGGGCAGACACCACGCTGGTAGATCCGGCGATAAGCCCTGGCGATGCGGTGGGTCTTGCGATCCGTGGTGGCTTCCTCAGCCTTAGCCTTCTGTCTCACCAGTTGTCCCCGTGGTCTCCGCCGAAGCGGTAGTAGGCTTCCTCTGCACGCCGCTCCAAGTAGACAGCCCAGGCGTGGTCCTCATCGAAGGGCTCCTCATCGGCGGAGGGTTGATCAGCCTCGGCTCGATCCAGGGCGGTGAGGGCCGCTGCCTCGGAGAGGAGGTCGGCCTGGGGGTAGCGAACCCGGCGACCATCGACATACCCACGGGCCTGACGCTGACGCTGCATCTCGTTGAGGTCACGGGCCTCCTGGTTAAGGTCGGTGCGCTTCATGGTGTCTCCCAAAAATGACGGTGGGCCTAGTCGTTCCCGTAGATGGCGAAGTAGCGGTTGCTCTGCATATCATCGTAACGCGCATATCCCTCGTTGATGGCGCGGTCCTCAGCAGCCTGCTGCGCCAGCAGCCTGCTTGGCGCAAGAGAGGCACCACCACCGGGCATCCCTTCCAACCGTGCGGGTGGTCCGCTTGCCGCACTCTTCGCACTTGCCACTCTTCTGAGCCATGTGGTGTCTCCCTATACATTGAATACGACTTGACCCACAGGAAGTTTAGGAGTATTTCCTAGGCGGCAACCAGAGCCTTTTCACAGGCTCGTGCGTTGACCCAGGCAACCTCACCCTTGGCGTTCTTGACGCCGACCCGGATGCAGGACTCCTTGGGGGAGCCAACCCAGAACATGATCCCGGTGAAGCCCTTGCTGACCCCGCTGGAGATGGTCACCATCTCGCCCTTCTTGATGGTAGCCAGGGTCTTCTCGTCCAAGGAGCGAGACGCCGTAGCCTTGGCCTTCAGGCGAGAAGCCTTCTCCAACTCGACCTGATAGGCGGCGAGGCGAGCCTGCTCACGGGACACTTCGGCCTCGTGGTCCCGCTTAGCAACCCAAGCCTTGGCGAGAGCATGGACTTCGGGGGAGGCATCCACATCCACCCGGAAGGACCGCCACTCCAGGCCACCATCCGTGCCGCCGCCGTAGGGGAGGGACTTGATCTCCGTCCCGGTCCAGACTTCGGCGTAGTCGGTGTAGGAGCCCCAGCCAGCGTAGACATTGTTACTCATACCCAGGGTCATGCCAGGGAAGGTGGTCTCGCCAGTCTTCAGGTTGGTCAGCATCGCGTGTTCTCCTCTGATACTTTGATTACGACTTTACCCACAGAAAGTTTAGAATTAAATTAGGGCCGACATTTTAAGGGAAAGTCCTAAACTTTTGGGGAGTCAACTCGTATCCATCTTAGAGGAGAACCACATGACCAACATCATCCTGAGCGACACCATCCCGGTGACGGTGACGGTCCAGCACAACTTCACGCTGGGCCAGATCAGCGACCTTCTCTGTTGCGCCCTGGAGGGGGGCAGCAACTACTGGTATTCCATTGAGCGGTTCGTGAAGCCCACCGGGGATATGTTCCGCTCCAACCTGGACACGGAGTTCCGGCACCTGGACTACCCGCTCTCCCCCGGTGGTGCGCTCATCATCGTGGACTCCGATGGTGACATGGACCCTGCCACCCTGAACCTGGAGAGCATCCAGCGTGGGCTCCAGATCATGGCCGAGAAGTATCCCCGGCACATGACCGACTTCATCCAGGACAACTGTGATGCGGACACTGGCGATGTGTTCCTCCAGTGCGCTTGTTACGGGGAGGTGGTCTTCTCGTAAGCCGACCCAGCGGGGCTCCTTCGGGGGCTCCGCCATTTTTAAAGAAAGTTCTAAACTTTCGGGCGGTAAACTCGTATTCAAAGTATCAAGGAGAACCACATGACCCACCTCGCCGCACTCACCGGACCGCCCATCGCCAGGAAGTTCCTGGAGTCCACCCTGGTCCCCGACATCGCCACAAAGCTCTACCGCAAGGGGCTGACCGCCACGGCCTTCCACTTCAGCGGGGACGATGAAGACTTGGAATACCTTTCTGCCACCGTGGACATGGTGGGCCAGCACACCAAGCAGGCCGACACCATGCCAAGCAGGCCGACACCATGCTCCTGTCGGAAGTCCTGACCGACCTGGGGATGACTTCCTGGATCGAAGCCGCTCGGATCGCTGGCCTCACGATGGTCAACGGCTCCACGGACTCCATCGGAACCTACGACATCCACATCGCCTTCAAGTAGGGGTGATGCTTCCCCGGAGGGGTTGGCTTCGGTCAGCCCCTCCTTATTTTTGGAGGAAGTCTGACTACCGTCATTTTGGCTATGGACCCCCACGACCCGTGAGCCGCGTCCTTAAAAAGAATACGACCTGACGCCCTAAAAGTTTAGGGGAACGTGAGGTTGAGGATCATGTCCTTGGCGAGGACGGTCCACATCTTGGCGGTCCCGAACTCCGTGGAGTGGATGGTGACCTGTTTCGGCCCCACCCGGATGTGGACCGTTTCCTGAGCCATCAGGCTCTTGACGGACCCCTTCAGGCCAGCCGCCAGCTTGGTCCAGTCCTGGGACAGGTCGTGGTTGAAGGTCACGGTGATGAACATGGGCAGTTCTCCTCTAAGATGAATACGAGTTGACCACACAAAAGTTTAGAGTTCATTTACCGTGAAGGTGTTGGTTTCGGGATCGTGGGTAGTGTAGCCACGCTCTGAGAACCACCAGACACACTCTTGGGCCAGCAGAGCATCCATGCCCAACCGGGACACTAGAAGGTCTGCCAAGGCATCAGGACCGATGGGGATTCCATCAGCCCTGAGATCCATCAGCAGAAGGTGGAGTTCGCTCACATGGCCCCCAACGCATCAGCAAGGGAAGCGGCCCGGACGGTGCGGGTGTAGGTGCGGGGCTTCTTGCCAGTGACCCGACCCTCAGGGGTGAGGTAGTAGGTGCGGAGAGCCTTCTTGACCTCCGCGACCTTGAGGCCGAGCAGGGGACGGATGGCCTTTGCCACGGCGGTGAAGAGAAACTTGTTCATCGTGCCTCCATACCTTGATTACGAGTTGACTGTGGGAAAGTTTAGGATTTTTCCTGGGGCCGGGGTGCGCTTTTTGCGGAAGAGAAAAATGCATACTTATCGGCGCATCGCTGGCAACAGGGGACTGGGCCCAGGATGGGATTGGGGACCGTGGTCACCGCCTCATTGGTGCAGCCCCGGAAGTAGCGGCAGACGGTCTTCATGCGGCACCTTCAGTCTTGTTAGACTCCTGCCAGTCGGCCACGTAGCTGACCATCTGCTGGGCAATCGCCAAGAACTCCTGGGCCTCTTCGGGGGTGTCCAAGTGGAAGGACATGGTGTGGAAGGGCGTGGAGATGTAGAGGTAGGGGGCCATCCGCCTTGCCTTCAGGATGCCACTGCAACCATCCAGGGTCAGGTCCGTGTCCTTGTAGATCTCGTGCGTGATTCGCATCGTGTTCTCCTCTGATACTTTGATTACGACTTTACCCACAGAAAGTTTAGACAAATTTTCCTCTAAACTTTCCACCAGTCAACTCGTATCCTTATTACTGGAGAACACATGACCAACCCCGCCATCGCCTTCATGACCAACCCCGCCATCGCCTTCGTAAACTGCACGCCCCACGCCATCACGGTGCGGGACGCCAGCGGCCTTGACACCACCTTCCCTCCCAGCGGGTTCAAGACCCGGTGCGAGACTTCCCTATCGGAGAACTTTGGCGGCTACGGGGACAGCGTGGGCTTTCCGGTGGTCAGGACCGTGACTGGTGAAGTCATCGACCTTCCCGCCCCCATCTTCGGGACCATCTACATCGTGTCCAGCATGGTCGCCAGCCATGAGTCCATCAAGGGCAAGCGGTTCGATGTCATGGCCCCCAACACTGGGCCGACTGCCATCCGTGAAAACGGACAGGTGGTTGCCGTCCGTGGCTTCCAGATGTTCTAAGGAGAACCACATGACCACTCCCAAGACTCCCATCAAGAAAACCCCACGGGTCAAGACTACCCCTTGTTGCTTCTGTGGAGCAAGGATGGTGGAGCCCTTTTCCAACAACGCCCAGCCCGTTTCAGAGGGACGGTGTTGCTCCGACTGCAACGCCACCGTGGTCCTCCCGGCCCGAATGGCGATCATGTTCGGGACGAAGTAGGCTTCTACCTGTGGAATCAGACTCAGCCCTTCGGGGCTGGGGAGGTTCCGCCAAAAATGGCGGTCCGAAAATGACGTTGCTCGCGCCTTTCCTCCAAAATGACGCTACCCGAGACAGGCCCCCGGCCATCGGCCCCTCTCCCCCCAATATGAATACGAGTGTTTCACCCAAAAGTTTAGATAAATCTTTCTTCTAAACTTTTGGGTAGCCAAGTCGTATTCAAAGTATCAGAGGAGAATCCAAATGTCCAATCAGGTCTACGATATAATCACGGAGCGCATCCTGGACCAGATGGACAAGGGCGTCTGCCCCTGGCGTATGCCTTGGGCTTCCATGCCCGGTTCTGCCCCCCACAACATCAAGGGCCGTAAGTATAGCGGGTGCAACTTTTTCCTGTTGTCCATGCTTGGCTACGCCGATCCCACCTTCATGACCTTCAATCAGGCGAAGGCGATGGGCGGGTCCGTTAAGAAGGGTGAAAAGGGAACACCCGTCATTTTCTGGAAGATGCTGGAGAGCGTCAAGGACGGCAAGAAACAGCTCATCCCCATGTTGAGATACTTCACGGTGTTCAACATCAGCCAGACCGAAGGCGTCAAGTATGTCGCGCCTGTGGTCCCTGAGAACACCTTCACCGGGATTCCCGCCGCCGAACAGATCGCCGCTGGTTTCTCCGGCCCCAAGGTTCAAGAGGGTGGCAATCGGGCCTGCTACTCTGCCAGCCTGGACATGGTGACGGTTCCCTTCAAGGCCGCTTTCTCCATCGAAGGTGAGTTTTACAGCACCCTCTTTCACGAACTGGCTCACTCCACTGGTCACAAGAGCCGCCTGGATCGCAAAGAGGTTGGGGCCAGCACCTTTGGATCGGAACCCTACTCGCTGGAAGAGTTAGTGGCCGAACTGACCTCTTCTTTCCTCTGTGCCGAAGCTGGCATAGACAACACCTTGGAAAATTCCGCCTCTTACATCAAGGGCTGGCTCTCCAAGCTGAAGGATGACCCCAAGGCTTTCATCACTGCCGCTGGTCGCGCCCAGAAAGCCGCCAACTTCATCATGGGAAAGAAAGCGGCACAGGTTGAGGACGAAGCCGCTTAATTCCTAGACGGTTCCAGAGGCACCCCTTCGGGGGTGCTTTTGTTTCTAAACTTTTATTGATTTTAGTCGTAATCTCAGTGGAGGGGTCTCGGCATCTTTTTAGGTCCGTCATTTTCGATGCAACGATGCCCGGACAGCGTCATTTTCAATCGCGCCATTTTGGCGGCTTTTCCTACCCTCGATAACCAGCGGCTTTTCCTACCCTCGATAACCAGCAGAGACTAGAACACACAGGGTAAAGATAGAACCAGCGATGCAAGCGGCACAGAAGATCAGGTTCTTCTTATTGTCCTCGTTCATGGTGTCTCCCTGAGGGTTGCGTGCAACGGTTCTCGGACAGTTGGAGCCTCATCGTTCGGTGGGTAGGCGTGTGCTGACGCCTCGTTTTAGTTCTGATCCGAAGATCCTTCTTGTGAGCAGCCCCTACTGGGAATCGAACCCAGGTTTCTATGCTTTACAAGGTTGTGTTCTCTAGCGGCGTCCCGCCCTTCCCACAACCCCCGGCATAGCGTCCTTCCAAGTAGACGATAGGGGCATTGGCCTCACAAGTTCCCCACCAACAGATTTCCCAAGCGTTCGTCCTGGGCGTCTGAGGCGTTCCTTCTAATATGAATACGAGTTGACCACACAAAAGTTTAGAGAAAGTTATGCAACGATGCTAGGACTACTGGTTACGGTCAATCAGACGGTGGATGAGTTCCTGGGCTTCGGCATAGTCGGCGCAGAAGATCATGTCCATCAGATCCTTGTCCCGGCCCACAACCTGATGCCCCTTGAAGTAGGTGTAGAAGGCCTGACCATAGCGGAGAGGACCAGCACCTTCGGACCAGCGTTTCTGGAAGCCTTGGAAGTTTAGGCTTACTTAAAAAGCGGTTGCAAGTCACCCAGACTTCTCGGCACTAATGGGTTCTCAGGCTTGCGCCTCCCCCGCCTGTCCATGCTCTTGCTCACGGAGACCGTGGCTCCGACCTGTATCGTAGGCTGCGCCTTTTTTTTACCGTCACCACAACGGCTTCTTCTTCATCGGTGGTGGTCACCGACTAGCAGGGAAGTCACGCCCCGCTGGTTCAGTCCTCCGTCAAAATGACGGAGCGATCCGGGCGAGGGGGTCGTGGACCTTCCTCGTAGGGTTCGTAGAAGTAGTGCGGCTGACCACAGCAGGAACAGCCGGGGTCGGTGGAGTCCTGCCCAGTGACACGCTCCCACAGGGCGATGGCGTCCTCCATCGTGTCCATCTCGATGGTCGCAGAGGTAGCCGAAGCCCCCAGCCAGTTCTCCCACTGGACGGTCCAGCCAGCGGCTTCCAGGCCCACCCAGTCCTCAGTGGACAGCCACCAGCCGCCGCCACTGTTGTTGGTCCGGTAAGTGATCTTCATGCTTCCTCCGATACTTTGATTACGAGTTTAATCATAGAAAGTTTAGAAGAAAGTTCAACCGTGGGCGGAGCGTCATTTTTGGCTACCCCCTCACACAGACCCTCGCGGCCCCCTCTACAATGAATACGAGTAAAAGGTATAAATGTTTAGACAAAAGAAGCCCCCGAAGGGGCTTCCCTGAAACTCCGCTAAACATAGCATTTCCAAGTCATAGGCAGGGAGTCGAACCCTTGTTGCGCCTTTCAGCGTTTCCGCATACTTTGCGCCTATCTTCGGCTTGGAATGGTCCAGGGGGAGTGGTGGGTTGCTCCCCTCCCCCTGGATCGGGTTATCAGAAGTATTTCTGGATGCAGATGGGGCCGATGCCCTGGGCCACGGAGACAGGATCGGTCAGTTCCCGACCACACACACAGCAGACGCCCGTAGCGTGACCGATGGAGGAAGCCTGCTCACGAGTGAGTTTGTGTTCCATCGAAAGCCGGAAGATGGCCCCCTTGGTGTATTCGTAGTGACCCTTCATGCCTTCGGCCACCTGGAAGATGTAGGCGTAGCGGCGAGCAGGGGTAGCCTTGCTGGCCTTCACACGGTAGACCTCGCCATCCAGGAAGTAGAAGCCCACGGGAACCGCTTCCTTGACCTGGGTAGCCAGGACGGAGTTCGGGCGGGGCTTCCAGGGGGCCAGCTTGAGGGTGTCGATGGCCGCAGAAGCCTCACGGGTGGTGAGGGAGGTAAGGACGATCCCACGCAGGGAGTCCGGGGTCTGGCGGGTCGCCAGGAGGGAGGTGAGGTAGTTCATCTGGGGGCCGCTGATGGTCATGGTGTCTCCTCTGATACTTTGAATACTTGACCACCGGAAAGTTTAGAGAAAGTTTGCCCAGAAAGGCCACCCCAGTTTCAGGGTGGCCTAGGCTTGTGCTTGCTGGACTTAGATGACAGGGACTAGGACGGACTTGCTCTGCCGTTCCACATAGGCCAGGACTTCGTGCTGATCCATGAGGGAAATGCTTTCCACCTTCTCCGTGGCCGACCCGACACACTCTTCAAAGTAGGGATAAGCCAAACGGATGGTGGTGAACTGTTTGGTGATGACCTGGGGAGCCTGGACGATGACCTTGAACTTCATCACTGGAGCCTTGGGCCGACCCACCTTCTTCTTGACCACAGGCTTCACCTTGGCCTTCACCGTGTTACTGCCGGGACAGTAGACCCTGCCGGGATCGCCATGACCTCCATGCGCCCGAAGGACACCCTTCTTGGTCACGGTGTAGTTGCGTAGGCACTCAGGACACTTCATCAATCCTCCTCGCCGGGGCCAAACATCTGCGCCCAGCCCTCTGCGGTGATCCCGGTCATCAGCATTTCACGCTCCGCAGGAGTCAGGCCGGGGAAAGCCTCCTGGATGAGCAGTTCACGATTGACCCACTTATCATAGGGGGTCAGAGGGACCACGAGGCTCCAGTCCTTATGGGTGATGGGGCAACTGCCCTCGATGGTGAGGGTTCCGTCCCCGTTCTCGGTGACATAGTGTTTGGTAGCCAGCATGATTAACCTCCTCCTACAATGAATACGAGTTGTAGTCCTGAAAGTTTAGAACTATTCTACTATTCATCATAGGTGCGGCCCTCCGCAACGATGCTCGGACAGGCGGGGTCCGCCATTTTGGCGGGGACTCCCCTAGTTAGGGGAGACAATCTCTCCCCACCCCAGACCGATCTCATGGAGCAGACGGTCACACCCCAGGTTCTTTCGGGCATCCATCACCCTGGCCTCCAGCTTGACCTTGGAGACAGGACCACGGAACTTCCAGCCGAACATGGCTCCCTTGAGCATCGTTTCCACGACCTCATCAGAGGGTTCGATCCCGGCCATCTTGCAGTTGAGCCAGTTCATGCCATCGGCGTAGCCCTTGGCCTCCTGCCAGGAGTCGTATTTCTTGCAGAGGGGAGCCCAGAAGCCCTCCACCCCCCGCTTGATGCAAAGCATCTCACGGGATTCCGGCAGATGGAGGAAGTAGTAGTCCAGGGTCTGCACAGGCTGGACGAAGGTGGTGATGTTGTTGGTCATGGTGTTGCCTCCTAGGTGTAGTATGGAGATCCGTTTCCCAATAACTGGTCACTGCAACCTTGCTAGGACAGTTTTCTATTGGCCCAATCTAGTCCAGCATCAAACGCCTTCTGGTCCGTAGGGAACCACTGGTAGCGGATGCCGTGCTTGGAGCCGTTGGAGGTAAAGCGAGTCCAGCCGTTACCCTCCCGATAGACTCGGCAGACACGGTAGCGACCCTTGATGATGAGGGTGTTTAGACCCTGGGCATCATAGGTCTCCTGGACCTCAATAGCGTTCCGGTAGTCCATTGGTTCCCCCCTCTACCCTGATTACGAGTTGAACCTAGGAAAGTTTAGAGTTTAATCGAGATCGTAGAAAGACAGGACACCTTCTGGGGTATCATCACGGCTGACTGGCTTTGACTCCATCTCATCGCAGATAGCAGATCAATCAGCGGAACAGAAGTAGACTTCCTCGGAGTAGTAGCCGTTGGATTCGCCATACCAGCGGATCGTCACATAGCCCTTGTCCGTGGCGAACTTATAGAAGGTCCAGGTGAAGCTGTCCTGGCCTTCGGGAACGGGCACACCTTCAGGATTCTTGCCCTCGCTGGAGGTGGCTTCAGCCTGGAGGATGGGAGAACCGATAAGGTCATCCAGATCCCCGCAAATATCCTCAACATCGACGGTGGCGCAGCAATCGGGATGCTGGTGGAGCAGGTAGGCTTTCCCGTCTGACATATCGAACCGGAGTTCGTTGTCGCCCACCTTGCCGGTGATCTTGGTGATGGTCTTTCCGATGATTTCCTTGAGTTCAATTTGGCGGTCCCAGCAAGACATTGGATTCCTTTCGATGGGTGATGGTTCTGGACAGTTACGGTTTCGGTTTGAACTCGATGTAGAACGGGCAGTAGAACGGAGGTGCCGTGGGGCTCAGGTCGGCAAAGCTGAGGGGTCCAAGCCCCCTGCCATCGTCTGCCTCACAGTCCATGAATCGGGCGCAGGTATCACGCTTGCCGCAGGTCGTGGCGACACAGCGGCAAACATCCCTGGGCAATTTCGAGCTATTTCCATTTTGGAAAAGAACGCCGCCGTGTTCATCGGTTGGTCCCTTGTCTAGTTCGTGCCCACAGAATTTGCACTCAAGCCAGGACCAGCCGATGCCATTCCTGCGCCAGTAGCTCATGGGTTCATGGGCGCACTGTTCAATCAGGGATCTGATGGCGGGGCTGTGGATTTCATCATCGTATTGCCTCATGCGCTTTGCCCGTTCGTCCGATCTGGCGTATTCCAGGTCACGGATGGCTTTCGCAATCTCGGGTCCGGTCATTGGTTCCTCGTTCTGGACAGATGCGCTACTTGCGCGGGTGAAGGGTGGGATAGGCGCGGTGCCGGAACTCGGTCAATTGCTCGGGCGTCATCACCTCGCAGGCAATCTCAAGTTCACGGCTCTGGTCATCGAAGGCTTGCCCCATTCGATCAAGCTCCTCTTGAAGTTTCCTGGCATGACCAGACAAGGCGCAGATGTAGCCAAAGACTTCTGTAGGCGACTTGCTGATTGCCTCAAGCGGGGGTTCCGGTGGTTGGATAGCCATAGGACTCCTGGACAGTTACGGTTCGTTGA
>SESF01033373.1_pt1 | contig 14073 bp, 9 predicted proteins | sample 3171521 | NCBI WGS metagenome assembly SESF01 (sample SAMN10866945, study PRJNA518727) | freshwater metagenome | biome: subpolar coniferous forest; feature: holomictic lake; material: water; isolation source: holomictic Lake 227, 6 m and 8 m depth | place: Canada: near Kenora, Ontario | collected...
TTGCTCTTTCATCCCAGCAATGCTGCTTTGACCGAGAGTGCATAGGCTTCAAGTGCCTGGCCAATGCCTTCAAGGTTCTTGCCTCCGGCAGTGGCAAACTCTGCCTTGCCTCCGCCTCCGCCCTGCACCAGTTTTGCCGCTTCACGAATCAATTTGCCAGCATCAATTCCACATTTCTGAACCGCATGGTCGGAGGCAAAACTGATCAGTGATACTTTACCATCCTCAACAGTGCACAGCAAACCAGCGGCACAAGGGAGCTTTTCACGCAGAGCAAGCACTGCCTGGCGCAAGGTATCGCCATCCACCCCGTCCACAACTCTGGTTATAATCCGGCAACCGCGAATCTCCTCAGAGGCCTGAAGCTCTCCGGTCAAGGTGTTGAGCAAAGAGGTAATTTTGCCCTCAAGGAGCTGCTTTTCGAGCTCTTTTTTTGCTTCCATCAATTCAGAAACTCTTTCTGAAGGCAACTCATCCCCTTTGGCTTTCAGAAGCTGACGAATCTGCTGCGCTTCACGATACTCTTTCCACAGGAGTGTTTCTGCCGCTTTGCCGGTGAGCGCTTCGATACGCCTGACGCCTGATGCTACCGATGATTCGCTGAGAATCTTAAAAAGCCCGATACGACCAATGTTATCGACATGGGTGCCGCCGCAGAGTTCCACCGAGATGCCTGGCACCTCAATGACCCTGACGCGGTCGGCATACTTGTCGCCAAAAAAGGCAAGTGCGCCTTTGGCTATGGCGTCGTCATAAAGCACATCGGCATGTTTGAGCACCGGTTCCGCCCGCCGGATCTCTTCGTTCACCTGAGCTTCGACGGCCTCAATCTCCTCTTCGGACATGCGTGAAAAATGGCTGAAGTCGAAACGGAGCCGTTCGGCATTGACATAAGAGCCCTTCTGCTGGACGTGCTGCCCCAGAATGTTGCGGAGCGCACCGTGCATGAGGTGGGTGGCGGTATGATTGCGCTCAGCATCCTGACGCAACTGGCTATCTACAACTGCATTGGCCGAAAGCTGCGCCTCATCAAGCACAATCTCTGCAGGGCTGATGGGTGCATCGGAAATGGTGTCGAAAATATCGGTGATGACATGAACGAAGGTATCGCCATCCTTGAGGGTGTCGATAACATGAAAGCGGTAACGGCTCTGCTCTATCCATCCCCTGTCGCCCGCCTGGCCACCGCTTTCAGCATAGAAGGGTGTTCGGTTGAGCGCCAGAAGCAGCTTGCCCTCGATATGCTTGATGCCGGTAATCGAGACCGCCATTTCGAGCTGGTCGTATCCGGCAAACTCCGTGCGATGCTGGTCGCTGAACCATAGCCAGTACGAGCCATCATCCTGTATCTGCTGTTTTTCCTTGCGGTCGGTTCTTGCGCGAACCTTCTGCTGCTGCATACAACGCTCAAAACCTTCTGCGTCAACAAGCAGCCCGGCATCAGAGGCCATGAGGCTGGTCAAATCGAAGGGAAAGCCGAAGGTGTCGTAGAGTTTGAAGGCATCTTCGCCGGTAATGGTTGTGCTGCCAGCGGAACGCACAGACTCAACAACCTCGTTAAATATTTCAATGCCACGATCGAGGGTAACAATGAAGCTCTCCTCTTCGGCCTTGATGATTTTGCTGACGGTTTCCTGCTGTTTTTGCAGTTCTGGGAAAACGTCGCCCATCGAAGCGGCCAGGGTGGCGACAAGCTGGTGAAGAATCGGCTCGTTGTAGCCAAGATTTTTGGAGTAACGCAAGGCACGACGGAGAATGCGGCGGAGCACATAGCCGCGCCCTTCATTGGAGGGCATGGCACCATCGGAGAGTGCAAAGGTGAGGGTACGGGCGTGGTCGGCAATGACGCGCATGGCAATATCAAGCGGATCATCCATGGAGGCACCGTAGGGAACACCGGTAATTTCGGTGATGCGGTCGAACAACGGCTTGAAAACGTCGGTATCGTAGTTTGACCCTTTGCCCTGCATCACGGCGGCAACACGCTCAAAGCCCATGCCGGTATCGACATGTTTCATGGGAAGCGGTTCGAGGGAGCCGTCGCTTTGCCGGTTGTATTGAATAAAGACAAGATTCCAGAGTTCGATAACCCGATAATCGCCGACGTTGACCAGGCTTCCACCCGAGCAATCTTCGGTAAGATCAATATGAATTTCAGAACAGGGGCCGCAAGGGCCGGTTTCGCCCATCTCCCAGAAATTATCCTTGTCACCAAATCGAACAACATGCTCCGGGTTTATATCGGTTGCTGTTTTCCATATCTGAAAGCTCTCATCATCATCCTTGTAGACGGTTGCGTAAAGGCGCTCTTTCGGCAACTTCCACACATCGGTCAGCAGCTCCCAGGCCCAGGTGATAGCCTCCTGCTTGTAGTAGTCACCGAATGACCAGTTGCCAAGCATTTCAAAAAAGGTGTGATGGTAGGTATCGCGGCCCACATCTTCCAAATCGTTATGTTTGCCTGATGCCCTGATACACTTTTGGGTATCGGCTGCCCTAAGGTATGGCCTTGTTCCCTTGTCCAAAAAAACATCCTTGAACTGGTTCATGCCTGCGTTGGTAAAGAGCAGTGTGGGATCATCGGCAGGAATAACCGGGGCTGAACGAACGATAGTGTGACCTTTTTGAGCGAAATAATCCAAAAATGATTGTCTGATTTCCCGGGCTTTCATAGAGATTGTTGATGTTGTTGCAATGCTTTCCGTCGTACCGTTCCCTGAACGGCAACCCATCACGGCCTTAAATTTACTCTTTTTTAGAGCTTCTTGCCAACTTAAATTTCATCAGGAGTTCTTTCACGGCTGGCGAACTTTAAAAAAGTGCTTGTATTCCACACAAAAAAATACTAAAATAAACGATTGTTAAACAAAGGCATTTGACAAAAAGCTTTCTGAATTCGTCTGCCTTTTCAATCAAAGACGTTAGCGATGTAAGGGGGAAGCATTCAGCACACTGGGTGTGTCACGTGTGACTCCATTTTTCCCTTACGGTAATCCATTTATAGTACTTTTCTGAAACAGGGAGACTCTTCCTGTTATCTTCCCGGTGACAAGAGAGCGCGTTACCAAAAGCACCGGTTCTCTTTGGGCAAAGACCATTTGCTTTTTTGGGCACCCTGAAAAAGGTCTTATTTTGTCCTATTAAAAAGTAACAGTAACACACTCGCTTCTGGAACAAAGGTATTCAAAAATAGCTCAACACCTCACGCATAAACAGGAAGATTCATAATGGCAAATCCTTTTACCCTCTTTACCTCTTCAAACACAACCGAGCTTGCCTCGGCACTGCTTGCGCCTGATTCCGGTGTATCGATCAACGCTTCTTCCATCGTCCTGCATACATCGGGCAGTGATGCTGTCAATTTTTACGATGGCTCACTCACTGCGCTTGGCATAGGTGCCGGATTGCTGCTCACAACGGGCACAACTCCCGGCACCTCCAACACGACCGGCTGGTTCGGTCAAGACAACAGTGTCTGGCCGGATACCTATTATAATGGTGATGCCAATATTGATGCGGTTGTCAATACCGTTTTTCAGACCCAGTCTTTTGATGCGACCACTCTTTCTTTCGATTTTACAGTCGCTGACCCAACCGCTACATCAGTGAGCTTCGACCTGGTATTCGGTTCGGAGGAGTTTCCTGAATGGGTGGATCAATTCGTTGATTGTGCTGTTGTTATGGTCAATGGTGTCAACTATGCGCTCTTTAATCACGATCCGCTGCATCCGCTAAGTGTTGTCAGCTCCAATCTTGCTGCCGGATATTTTCAGGATAATGCAGTTGATCCTGCAACAGGCCTGAGTCTCCTTCCAATCGAATATGACGGTGTCAGTCATCTCCTGAAAATTGTAGCACCAATTATTGGCGGTGGAGAAATTAACCACATCAAAATCGGCATAGCTGACACCGGTGACCACATTTATGACAGTGGAATTTTTATTTCCAACTTTACTGCCGGCAATATTCCCGGTTCAGGTGTCGTCGTCGCGCCTCCAGCACAGTGCAGTGACAAAAGCGACACCGTGACAGGATCAACACAGGACGAATATTTTAACCTTCTTGGTGGAGATGATACGGTTTATGCCGCTGGAGGTGACGATATCATTGTTGCAGGTGCAGGCAATGACGTGGTCTATGGAGGCAGTGGCAATGATGAACTCAAGGGTGATGGCGGTGATGACCTCCTTGATGGTGGTGATGGATTGTCTGACATTGCGGTGTATGCCGGTGCAAGTACTGGATATAGCGTTGTATATAATGCTGCGGCCAACAGTTTCACCATTACCGATAGCAATACTGGCCTCACATCGGAAGGAAGTGATACCTTGACACATGTTGAATACGCAAAATTCAGTGATGGACTTTTTGAGCTTGGCATCAATGGATTGACTCCTGCTTCAACCGTCACCACTCCACCCTCAAATACTCCCGGCATACTGACTATCAGCGGAATCGGTTCAGTTGGCAATATCCTGACAGCGACGTTGAGCGATCCGGACGGCGTTGCAGGAACCATCGGCTATCAATGGCAGATTTCCAATGATAATGGATCCTCCTGGTCAAACCTCTCCGGAGCAGTCAGCAACACCTTGCTGCTGTTGAATGACGATGTCGGCAACCTCATCCAGGTTACTGCGGACTATGTCGACAATGGGAACCAGGCTGAATTTCCCGTCAGTGCTTCAAAAGCCATTTTTGCCCCCCAAACCGGTGACTTAGTGGTTACGCTGATGCAGCTCAATGCGCCATCGGGAACAAGCGTTATCAATCCTCTGACCACACTGATAAAAAATGCAGTTGATCTTGGCCTCTCTTTCAGTGCAGCAGCGCTCGACATCAAAACTGTTTTGGGAATATCGGCTGAAGTGAAATTGCAAAGTTACGACGCTTATGAGGTTCTGCTCTCCGTGCCGAACGATCCGACAGCGCTTGCCGTCGAAAAAGTTGCCGTACAGGTTGCCATTCTGACCTCGCTCTCCGATGACGATACCGGCATAAATCTGACACTGGCAATTCTCAATGCGGCAGCAAACAACCAGACTCTCGACCTCGCAAATCTCAATGATATCTGCTCCATTCTCGGTATTGATCCTCTGGGTACCTTGCCAGATTCGGTCAGTGTTATTTTTGACCGGAACAAGAGTATGTCAGACGCTCTTGCTGATGGCGGAGATGTTACCAACATTGAAAATGAATGGGTCGATCTGTGCGGCCTTAATGATGGTATTGCATCAACAACTATCGCTGACCTGAGCATTCATCTCAATCAGGCACCTGTCGGTAATGCAACAGCTCTCTTGCCTGCTGCTCTGCAGGGTGAGATATACATCATCACTTCGAACGACCTGCTTCAGGGCATTACGGATCCGGATGGCGATGTATTAGCAATATCGGCACTTTCGACGGACAACGGTGGAGATCTGCAAGATAATGGAGATGGAACATGGTCATTCATCCCTTTTGCAGATTATTCCGGCCCGGTTGAGTTGAGCTACACGATAGAGGATGGGCTTGGCGGCTCCATTACCATGTCCCAGATATTTGTTGTAACGATGGGTATTACCAACAACGCCCCGACAGGAGAGGTCGTTATTGTCGGAGAGCTGCAGCAAAGTCAAACCCTTACGGCCGACAGCAGCACCCTTGCCGATGCCGATGGTCTCGGTGCGCTCAGCTATCAGTGGCAAGCTGATGGTGTGGATATTTCCGGGGCGACAGAGGGCAGTTACACGCTGACTCAGGATGAGGTGGGCAGAAGTATCACGGTTACGGTAACCTATACCGATGGATTCGGCACACTGGAAAGTCTCCCCTCATCTCCCTCAACTGCTGTGGCAAACGTTGATGATGTGGCTACGGGTATTCTTGCTGTGACGGGCATTGCCGAAGAGGGTGGTGCTCTGGTGGCAAGCCTTACCGATGTGGTTGATCTTGACGGCAGCACCACCACCAGTTTCCGGTGGGAGGAGTATGCCACTGGAAAATGGATCGCTCTCTCTTCTCAGAACGGCGCTACACTTGCGATTCCTTCTGATCAAAGCTACGTCGGAAAAATTGTTCGCGTAGTGGCTTCAACCACAGACGCGCTCGGTGGAGTAACCGAGTTTATCGGTAACGGCCAGACCATTGTAAATGTCAACGATGCACCAACCGGAACGGTATCAATTGCAGGTACGGCCCAGCAGGGTCAGACCTTGAACGCCACCAACTCGCTTGCTGATGTGGACGGCCTTGGGATCATCAGCTATCAGTGGCAATCAGGAGGAGTTGTTATCAATGGAGCTGTTGGAAACAGTTGTACACTGACCCAGGCTGAGGTAGGTAAAACGATCACGGTGAAGGCGAGCTATACGGATGGATGGGGAACGAAAGAGAGCGTCATCTCTGCGGCTACCGCTCAGATTTTACCGCTTTCGGGACTTACGCTTACCGGAACGGCTGCGGCTGATCTCCTGAATGGCGGAACAGCCAATGACACACTGTATGGTCTGGCAGGCAACGACACTCTTGATGGTGGCACCGGTCTTGACACAATGACAGGTGGTCTGGGTGATGATACCTATAGTGTTGACAATACGGGTGACAAGGTCATCGAGAATGTGGGCGAAGGTACCGATCTTGTTCAGGTCAATATCTCCACCACTGGCGGCACTTTTACCCTTGCCAACAATGTTGAAAATGCAACACTTCTCAATAAGGTTGCATTCAATCTCACCGGCAATGCTCTTGCCAATATTCTAACCGGCAATGCCGCAGCGAATATTCTGAACGGTGGAGCTGATGCGGATACATTGATCGGCGGTGCTGGCGATGATACCTATATAGTTGACGCAGCAGGTGATGTGGTCATTGAGGGCACAAACTCAGGCATTGATCTGGTCAAGGTCGCCATCGCTGCATCAGGCGGCAGCTACACACTTACCGACAACGTCGAAAACACCTTGCTCCAAAACACCGTCTCTTTTAACCTGAACGGGAATGCACTTGCAAATTCTCTTACGGGTAATGATGCTGCAAATACGCTTACAGGTGGTGGTGGTAACGACACACTCACTGGTGGCCAGGGTGTTGATACCTTTGTTGTGGATTCCGGTACGGATAGCATTACGGATCTGGGCAATGGTGGAGCTGATATTCTCAAGGTATCTGCAGGTGCTACGGCCAATGCAACGGTCAGTGTTCTCTGGACGGCGAGTTCTGCTACTGTCAACAATGGGACAGCCAACATTACAACCAATGGGCTTGCCGTCAACCTTGCTGCTGTTGTGAATGGCAATGGATACACGCTCACCAATACAGGCCAGGCGGCGATTATGACTGGCTCAGCTCTTGCAGATGTGCTGAATGGCGGCACAGGCAAAGATACCCTGATCGGAGGAAATGGCGATGACATCCTTAACGGATTAAATGGCAACGATATGCTGACTGGTAGTGCTGGCAGCGACATCTTCCAGTTCTCCACAGCTCCGGGCAAAAACAACATTGATGTGATTACTGACTTCCAGTCGGGTAGCGATAAAATCGAGCTGTTGTTAAGCCTCTTTGCTAACGTCAAGGGTACCGATGGTGTTTTCAATGCTGCTGACATCCTGATTGGTGCGGGAGTCACCAAAGGATCATTCGCCGGTAATGAGCACCTCATTTACAATACAACGACCAAGGCGATCTACTATGACGCAGATGGTGGTGGTGCCGGAGCTGGTGTTCAGTTTGCCACATTGACCGGAATTACAACGTTGTCGGCAACAGACTTCCTGGTGAACTAATACCCTTTTGCGCTTGTTCTGGCATAAATTCCACGAAGGCCTTGCATTGGTTCAGTATCGGCATGGCCTTTGTGGAAGTACGCAACCATTTTCGGATGCTGCAGAGAGATTATTTTCTTTGTAAAAAAACTATATTCAGGATGTTGCGCTTCGGGTAGAGGCATCCGTCTCCTTTTCAAAAATTAAAACAGGAGTACTGTTATGAGTTGGGGAGTAGAACATGGTCAACGGCGAAAGGATATTCTGGAGCTTATGGATATTTCTGAAAAAATAATAAGGGCGAATCCCAATCATGTCAATGAGGTTTCCAAGAGCACAACCGGGTGCTGGATGGAGCAGGTCTATGGCATACAACGCTGCGATTTCTGTGATTTATCGGCTGATTGTCCAATCCTCGAAGAGGAAATATGGCAAGCCTACCTGAAAAAAAACAATATTGTCATTGAGAAAAATTCTTAGGTAAAACGACGGAATGTTTGTTTTAACCCCTTGGAACTTTTATATTTGTTTCTTGTAGAAGACTGTGGCGTTCTTTTTTTGTCTTCTCTTTTACCCACCAATAGTACATTTCACCAGATAGCAATGCAATGACCTCCGTGCTGCGATGATCATTGACATAGGGATTTTCTTGCTGTTTACTAACCTTGAAAAGTAATTAAGGGACAATGACTGATACAAAAAAAACAACCAGACAGGTCAATGTGACATCAAAAACCAGTGTCTCCGTGCTGTTTGCAGGAGATTCCGGTGACGGTATGCAGTTGACCGGCACCCAGTTTGCCAATACCGTAGCGACTCACGGTTCAGAACTGAATACCTTCCCGAATTTTCCTTCTGAAATCAGGGCCCCTGCCGGTACCATTGCGGGCGTTTCGGGATTTCAGCTTCAGTTCAGCAGCAAGCCTGTCTACACTCCAGGTGCCCGATTTGATGTCATGGTAGCCATGAACTCGGCAGCACTCAAGGCAAATCTGAAAAACCTTCACCGTGGCGGCATTATTATTGCGGGTACTGAAGGATTCGATGAAAAAAATCTGAAGCTTGCCGGTTATGCCGAGGGAGCAAATCCTCTGCACGACGGCTCTCTCGACAACTATATCGTTTTTCCGGTACCAATTCTGCAGCTTACCCGTGAAGCCCTGAAAGAGAGCGGTCTGAGCAGCAAGGAGATTGACCGCTGTAAAAACATGTTTGTACTCGGCTTGCTCTACTGGCTCTACACCCTTCCGCTCGAAGGGACTATGGAGACCCTCTATGCCAAGTTCCAGAAAAATGTCTGGATGGCGGAAGCAAATATCAGGGCGATGAAGGCAGGCTATTTCTTTGGCGATGAAACTGAGCTCTTTGCAAATCTTGGACGCTTCGATATTTCACCGCACAAACAGCATGGTACCTATCGCCGCGTTACCGGCAATGAAGCCTGCGCTATTGCTTTGACGGCTGCCTCCAGAAAAGCGGGTCTTGAACTGTTTCTTGGTTCATACCCGATCACGCCGGCTACAGAGATCTTGCAGACGCTGGCCAAAAAGAAAAAGTATGGCGTCAAAACTTTTCAGGCTGAGGATGAAATTGCCGGTATTGTCAGCAGCATCGGTGCCGCTTATGGTGGTGCACTTGCGGCCACGAACACTTCCGGTCCAGGACTTGCCCTGAAAATTGAGGCCCTCGGACTCGCCGTTATCCTTGAAATTCCCCTGGTTGTCATCAATGTTCAGCGAGGTGGCCCCTCCACCGGTCTTCCAACCAAACCGGAGCAGTCAGACCTCCTTATGGCTCTCTATGGTCGCCATGGCGAAGCTCCTCTGCCGGTTATTGCAGCACACTCTCCTGTTGACTGTTTCTATACCACCTACGAAGCTGCAAGAATTGCCGTTGAGCACATGACACCGGTACTCTGCCTCTCTGACGGTTACCTTGCACTGAGTTCAGAGCCGTGGAAAGTTGAAAGTCCGGAGAATTTGGCCGAGATCAAGCCCCATTTTCAACCGGCAAGAGAGCCGGGAGACCCTCCCTACCTGCCCTACAAACGCGACGAGCGTCTGGTTCGCTCATGGGCAATCCCGGGCACCAAAGGACTGGAACACCGTATCGGCGGACTTGAGAAGCAGAATGAAACCGGCAACGTCTCCCATGACCCGGAAAACCATGAACTGATGACGAAGCTTCGTGCCGATAAAATCGCTCGGATTGCCGATAGCATTCCACTTCAAAGTATTGATAACGGGCCACTCAGCGGTGATTTGCTTGTGCTCGGATGGGGCTCTACGTATGGAGCAATCAAAACTGCTGTTGAGCAGGCTCTCGAAAAGGGGCTCAGTGTGGCGCATGCTCACCTCCGGTATATTCACCCGTTCCCGAAAAACCTTGGGGAAATTCTCGGAAACTATAAACAGGTGTTGATCCCCGAAATGAATAACGGGCAGCTTATCCACGTTATCCGTGACACCTTCCTGATCGCTCCTGAAGGGTACAGCAAGGTACAGGGAGTACCGTTTAATGAGATGGAAATACTGACTAAAATCACCGACACTTTAAAGGAGCTTCAATCATGACCGATAACGATACAACAATCAAAGTTTTGCCGGTTCTTACGGCCAAGGATTTTGCTTCCGACCAGGAACCCAAGTGGTGTCCTGGATGCGGAGATCACTCTGTGCTGCAGCAACTGAAACAACTGTTGCCAGAGCTGGGCATCATGCCGGAAAACATTGTTTTTGTTTCTGGTATAGGTTGTTCATCACGCCTCCCCTACTATCTGGCAACGTATGGTGTTCATGGCATTCACGGCCGGGCACTGCCAATGGCAACCGGATTGAAAATTGCACGGCCTGAACTGAGTGTATGGGTTGGAACGGGTGATGGTGATGCGCTCTCGATTGGCGGCAACCATTTCATTCATACGTTGAGAAGAAATCCTGACCTCAATGTTGTGCTCTTCAACAATGAAATTTATGGTCTGACAAAGGGTCAGTATTCACCAACGTCAAAACTCGGCCTGAGAACCGTTACCTCGCCATCCGGCGTTATCGACCACCCGTTCAATACGGCCGCCCTGACGATTGGTGCCGGGGGTTCATTCTTTGCAAGAGCTTTTGACCGTGACGGCAAGTTACTGCGCTCAATACTGAAGCGCGCTGCAGAACACAGAGGAACGTCACTGGTGGAAATTTACCAGAACTGCCCCATTTTCAACAATGCTGCCTTTGAAGCCTATGCCACTCCCGACACCAAGGCCGACAACACGATCTTTGTTGAACAGGGCAAGCCGCTTGTTTTTGGAAAAAATAAAAACCGGGGGGTCATGCTTGATGGGTTCACGCCTATTGTGGTCGATCTTGACAAAGAGGAGTTCTCAACCAGTGATCTGTGGATTCATGATGAATCAGATATCAACAAAGCCTCCATTCTTGCCCGCTTTGCTGATGATGCTGCTCTTCCAAGACCTATCGGCGTCTTCTATGCCGAGGATCGGATAACCTATGAAGATGCTCTTGCACTGCAAATCAAGGATGCACAGAAAAACGGATACGGGACACTTGAAGAGCTGCTCAGGGGAGAAAACTCCTACGAAATCAAATCGGCGGGTTGACTTTCACCTGTATAGTAAAAAGCCGGCACAGACGCCGGCTTTTTATTGTTCCTATACCTCTTCCTGCCAGACGCCCATGGCTGAAAACTTTTCAATCCGGTCATGAACAAGAGTGGCTGAATCTTTCGAGAGCAACGCTTGCAGCTCTTCAATCAAAATACCCTTCAATGCAGCCGCCATCGCTTCAGGATTGGTGTGTGCCCCGCCGACTGGTTCTGGAATAATACGGTCAATAATTCCCTGCGCAAGAAGATCAACTGCGGTAAGTTGCAGCGCTTCAGCCGCCTGCTCTTTATAGTTCCAGCTTCTCCAGAGAATGGAAGAACAGCTTTCGGGTGAGATGACGGAGTACCAGCTATTTTCAGCCATAAGAATACGGTCACCGACGCCGATACCGATGGCTCCACCGCTTGCACCCTCGCCGATAATGACACAGATCACTGGAACTGTAAGTTTCGCCATTTCAAAGAGATTGCGGGCAATTGCCTCGGCAGTCCCACGCTCCTCAGCCTCTATTCCCGGAAAAGCGCCAGGTGTATCAATCAGTGTGATGACCGGCTTGCGAAATTTTTCGGCAAGTTTCATCAAGCGAAGCGCCTTGCGATACCCTTCGGGTTGAGCCATGCCAAAATTGCGATAAAGATTGGACTTGGTATCACGCCCTTTCTGGTGGCCAATAACCATGACCGACTGGGAAAAACCCGTTGCCCCATCTTCAATACGGGCAAAACCACCCACAATGGCTTTGTCGTCGCTGAAATGACGGTCTCCCGAAAGTTCAAGAAACCCTTTCATCATCATGTAAATGTAATCGAGCGCGTAGGGTCTTGCCGGATGACGGGCAAGCTGCACCTTCTGCCAGCGGGTAAGATTTTTGTAAATCGAACGACGCAATGCCTCGGCTTTCAGCTCAAGTGTCTCTATGTCGTGATTGAGCTGTTCAGTTTCCGAGTCAGACTGTTCCCTACCGCTGCTGCGGAGGCACTCACGCATTTCACCAAGTTTGGCTTCAAGCTCAAACAGTGGCTTTTCAAAATCAAGGACAACTTTCGTAGCCATAGTGCTGCAAAATTAGTGATAAAAAAAGCCCATCAGGCAAAAGAGCTCATAATGGACTTTAAAAAAGAACAAGAATCCCCTGGCAGGAACCGTGCTCAGATCCCATCTCTCAACGCTTTGCCTGGTTTAAACTTGACAACATTTTTGGCTGCAATGGTTATAGCCTCACCAGTCTGGGGGTTCCGCCCTGACCTTTCAGCCCTGTTTCCAACGGCAAACGTGCCAAAGCCCACAAGAGAGACATCTTCACCATCTTTCAACGACGCTGTTACAACGTTGATAAAGGCATTAAGTGCACGCTCGGCATCTACTTTGGTCAGTTTTGCCTGGTCGGCAATTTTCTCGACTAACTCAGCTTTTGACATAGTAACATGTTTATTGTTATTATTGAAGTAAAACAAGTTCCACCGACCGCAGATCTGTTTTCGCTGAATTTAAACAGTCGGTAACAAAGATGCAATGGCTTTTTCCATATTATGCCTGTTTGATTTCACGGCACTTTGTATTCATCCGGTTCAGTGTTATATTGGACTTTTACAAACAGGGCTAAACCCTGTGATTTGTACAAGACCATTTTTTATCCGGCTTATGATTTCAATCAGTAACGTGTCGAAAGGTTCAATTATCCGCTTCAAAGGAGAGCCTCACAGTATCGAAAGCCTTATGCACCGCACGCCTGGAAACCTGCGAGCCTTTTATCAGGCAAACATGAGAAACCTGAAATCCGGCAGGAATGTAGAGTACCGCTTCAGCGCAACGGAATCTGTTGATGTGATCATCACCGAGAGGAAACAGTATCAGTATCTTTACCGAGATGGCTCGGACTTCGTCATGATGGACAGTGAGACGTTTGACCAGATTAATGTGCCGGAGGTTGCAATCGGTTCATCGTCTCGTTTTGTCAAGGATGGAATCGTGGTAACGATTGTCTTCTCTGATGACGGTGCTATTCTTGGCGTTGAACTCCCTACATTTGTTGAAGTTGAAGTGACAGAAACCAGCCCCGCATCCAAGGATGACAGGGCAACCAGCGGGACAAAACCGGCAGTAATTGAAACTGGCACGGAGGTGAGCGTCCCGATGTTTATCCAGATCGGAAGTATTATCCGTGTTGATACCCGCACAGGCGAGTATATCGAACGGGTAAAGAAATAATCAGTTTGGTCCTATTTTTCACGACGAACGCTCATAAACCAAGTTAATATTATCATGGACTTTAACGAAATCAAGCAGCTCATTGACATCGTCAATAGCTCAGATCTTCAGGAAACCATCATTGAGGAGAAGGACGGATCCAAAATTATCCTGAGGCGTTCTTATGCAGCACCCGCTGCGGTTGCCCCCGTGACAGCAGCGCCCGCACTGCAAGCTGTTGCCCTGGCAGCACCCTCACCGGCAAAGGCTGAACCAGCATCCGATCTTGTCGAGTCACGCTCACCAATCGTTGGAACGTTTTACCAGTCATCCTCGCCGGATTCTCCACCCTTTGTTGCTATCAACGACACCATTAAAAAAGGAGATGTCCTCTGTATTATCGAAGCCATGAAACTGATGAATGAAATTGAGGCAGAAGTTTCTGGAACAATTGTTGAGATTCTTGTTGAAAACGGACAGGCGGTAGAGTATGATCAGCCACTGTTCCGGATTAAACCATAA
>SESF01033468.1_pt1 | contig 14072 bp, 4 predicted proteins | sample 3171521 | NCBI WGS metagenome assembly SESF01 (sample SAMN10866945, study PRJNA518727) | freshwater metagenome | biome: subpolar coniferous forest; feature: holomictic lake; material: water; isolation source: holomictic Lake 227, 6 m and 8 m depth | place: Canada: near Kenora, Ontario | collected...
CGGACTGCGCTACACCCCGTGCTATCTCATTTCTGAAAAGCGAGTGCAAAGATACGTTCTTTTTCCGATATTACAAACTATTTATTGTATTTTTGTACTGAAAAGCCCTTTTAGAAATTTAATAATTCTCAACTGGCTGAAAATTAAAATTTTAAAAATGGCCGGCATATATATTCACATTCCATTCTGTAAAAAAAGATGTACATATTGCGATTTTTACACTGAAGTTGCACCCAAATTAATTCCCCGATTAGTTGATTCAATTTGTAAGGAAATTGAGATTAGAGCAAATTATTTAGCCCAAAACCAAATTGATACAATTTACTTTGGTGGCGGAACTCCAAGTGTTCTGAAGCCAGAACAATTCTCTGCCATTTTCAAAGCCATTTATGCGACCTTTTCAGTAAGAGAAAATGCCGAAATAACCTTTGAATCTAACCCGGATGATTTATCTGTTCAATTCTTTGAATCTATCAGGCAACTTCCGTTTAATCGTATCAGCATTGGTATTCAGTCATTCGACGATGATGACCTAAAACGCATAAACCGTCGTCATAATGGAAATCAGGCAGTACAAGCTATTAAAAATGCTCAATATGCTGGCTTTAAAAATATCAGTATTGATTTAATATATGGATTGCCCTATCAAACTATTGAAAAATGGGAAAAACAGCTCAATATGGCTTTGAGTATGAATGTTCAGCATATTTCGTCCTACGGTTTGACTTATGAAGAAGGCACAAAACTTTGGGAACAGCGCGAAAAGGGTGAAGTTATTCCAGTTGATGACGACACAATGAATGAAATGTATTTATTGTTGGTTAAGAATATGAAAGAAAAGGGCTTTGATGCTTACGAAATATCTAACTTTGCTCAGAAAGATTACAGGTCGAGGCATAATTCAGCCTATTGGAAGCAACAACCTTATTTGGGATTAGGACCTTCGGCACATTCGTATAATTTGGTGAGTCGGCAATGGAATGTTTCGTCAATATTGAAATATGTTTTTGCAGTTGAAAATAAAACGGATTTCTTTGAAACAGAAAATCTATCAATTTCGGAGAAATTCAATGATTATGTAATGGTTACATTACGAACCTCGGAAGGAATTGATTTAGAATATATTAAATTTGAATTTGGCGAAGAATTTGTTACTGAATGCTTAGAAAACAGTCAACCCTTTTTAGATAGTTTGCATCTTAATTTATCCGACAATAGATTAGGCTTAACAAGCAAAGGTGTACTTATTTCGAACCAAATTTTAATCGAATTGATGAAAGTATAATTTGTAAAATAATTCGTACTTTTGTGGCTTTAAAAAATTATCAGATTATATGGAAAATACAGCAAAAAAACGGGATTTTCGTTCGCTATTTAAACGTTATTTCTGGCGACTTTTTACGGCAGGAATTGTAAGTCTGGTTTTATTATTCATCATGATTAATTTGGGCTGGATTGGATACCTGCCTCCTATTGATGAATTACAAAATCCTAAAAATAAATATGCAACTGAGATATATTCATCTGATTTACAGTTAATAGGACGCTATTTTTTTAGCAAACAAAATCGAGTAGGCGTTCATTATAATGAAATTTCAAAGAATGTTGTCAATGCCCTTATAGCAACAGAAGATATACGATTTTACGATCATTCAGGCATAGATGGAAGATCACTTACCCGCGCTTTTATTCTTACGGGAATCGCACATCGAAAAAACTCGGGTGGTGGAAGTACCATAACTCAACAATTAGCGAAACAGCTTTATTCTCCTCGTGTTGATAATTTCATTGAACGTGCCTTACAAAAACCAATTGAATGGGTTATCTCCGTCAAACTGGAAAAATTATATACAAAAGAAGAGATTCTGGCTATGTATCTTAATCAGTTTGATTTTCTAAACAATGCCGTTGGTATTAAATCAGCTTCGCAGATTTATTTCAGCAAGTTACCGGCTGATTTAAAGGTCGAAGAGGCTGCCACCTTGGTTGGAATGTGTAAAAATCCGGCATATTTCAACCCCGTTCGGTTTAATAAACGGACTATGGAACGTAGAAACGTGGTTTTGAATCAGATGCGAAAAGCCGATTTCATTAGCTCTCAACAGTTTGATTCATTAAAAATTCTGCCCTTGACTTTAAAATATCAAAAAGTTGATCACAAACTTGGACTGGCAACGTATTTCAGAGAATATCTCCGTTCGATTATGTCTGCGAAAGAACCTGATAAAAGTGATTATGCAAGTTGGCAAATGGATAAGTATGAGCAGGATAAAAAAGCCTGGGACACAAATCCTCTGTATGGATTCTGCAATAAAAATAAGAAATCGGATGGAACTCCCTATAATATTTATTCCGATGGTTTAAAGATATATACCACTATTGATTCACGTATGCAACGTTATGCCGAAGAGGCTGTAAATGAGCATATGCAGGCACTTCAGAAAAACTTTTTCAAGGAAAAGAAAAAAAGAACATATGCACCGTTTGCCAGAAATATGAAACCCGAGGATATTGAAACTGCGATGAACCATTCTATGAAGCAATCAGACCGCTATATTCGCCTGAAAAATGAGGGAAACTCAGAATCAGAAATTCGGGAATCTTTTAAGCAACCAGTTGAAATGCTCGTATATTCATACGATGGGGTAATTGATACACTCATGTCGCCAATGGATTCGATACGCTATCATAAATACTTCCTACGCTGTGGTTTTATGTCGATGAATCCTCATAACGGTGAAGTGAAGGCCTATATAGGCGGACCGGATTTCTCTCAATTTCAGTATGATATGGTGAATGTTGGTCGACGTCAGGTTGGTTCCACAGTTAAACCATATTTGTACACATTGGCTATGGAAGAAGGTATGTGGCCTTGTGATAAAGCAACCTGGCAGCCGGTAACTTTAATGGATGGTACTGGCAATCCGTGGACACCAAAAACCACAACCAAGAATAAAAAAGTTGGCGATATTGTTTCCTTACGTTGGGGATTAGCAAATTCCGATAACTGGATATCAGCTTATTTAATGAGTTTATTCTCGCCGGAAGCCATGGTGAAAATGATGCGCTCATTCGGTGTTACAGGGCAGATTGATCCTGTGGTATCTTTGTGTTTAGGTCCATGCGAAATTTCGGTAGGAGAAATGGTACAGGCTTACACTGCTTTTCCTAACAAAGGTATTCGGGTAGAACCGCTTTATGTTACACGCATTGAAGATGCCAACGGAAATGTAATCGGTAAATTCACACCTCAAATGCACGAAATTTTCAGCGAAACTACTTCCTATAAAATGGTATATATGATGCAGGGCGTTGTTGATGGTGGTACAGGAGGTAGAATTCGTGGTACTTATGGTTTACGTATGCCTATGGGTGGTAAAACAGGTACAACACAGAACAACTCAGACGGTTGGTTTATGGGCTACACACCTTCATTGGTTTCAGGCTGTTGGGTTGGTGGTGAAGACCGCTCCATTCACTTCGATAATATTGCCGAAGGACAGGGTGCTGCAATGGCGTTACCAATATGGGCGTTATATATGAAAAAGGTACTGAATGATAAAGACTTAGGATATTCGGCAACTGAACAATTTGACATTCCTAGTTCATTCAATGCCAATTCGGGTTGCGAAGCCAATGCATTTCAATAATCTATTATTCAAAACAGTTCCTCATTGAAAAAAGTAATTTTACTATTAATCTGTCTAACAGCTTATCTTTCAAGCTTTGCCCAATGGAATACCGAGCGTATTCTGACAATTGGTCAAAATGCATTATACTTTGAGGATTATGTGCTTTCTATTCAGTATTTTAATCAGGTAATAAAAATAAAACCCTATTTGGCAGAGCCATATCTGGATCGTGCCATTGCTAAAATTCAGTTGGGCGATTACCAAAGCGCTGATGAAGATTGTTCAAAAGCCATTGAGATTAACCCTTTTTTACCTCAAGCTTATTATGCTCGCGGATTTGCACGCCGAAAACTTACTTACCACAAAGAAGCAATTGCCGATTTTAGTAAAGCGCTGGAATTCAGCCCAAACAGTTTGCATTTACTTATGAATCGTATGGATGCGCTTGATGCCATCAAGGATTACAAGGCTGCAATGGAAGACTGTGATAGCTACTTAAAATTAAGTCCGAAATCCACTAATTTGTTTTATGAAAAAGGCAGACTACAACTGGAAATGAAGGATACTATTGCAGCTGAAAAGACCTTCAATTTATTTGTTCAAAAAGATAGTACTAATGCTATGTCATATAGTGCCAGAGCCATTTTGCGTATGCAACGAAATGACAGGGCAGGTGCGTTAAAAGATTATACTCAGGCTATAAAACGAAATTCAACCTATGTAGGTGATTATATCAACAGGGGTATACTGAATGTGGAGAAGAAGAATTATAATCAGGCAATCAACGATTATAATACGGCAGTAAAAATGGAGAAGAATAATGCATTGATTTATTATAATCGTGGTTTATTAAAAGCTAGTCTGGGTGATTATAATAATGCGCTGTCTGACCTGAGTACTGTATTAAAGCTAGATTCAACGATGACGGAGGCTTTATTGCAAAAAGCGCTGGTTGAATTCTCATTAAGGGATTACAAATCAACGATTAAAGATTACAAGAAAATTATTGCGAAGTACCAGTATTTTGTTCCTGCATATTTGGGAATTGCTCAGGCTGAATCGGCATTGGGTAATCAGAAAGCTGCATTTCAATATCATCAAATGGCTAGTAATATTGAGAAAAACAAAGACTATATTACTCACAAAAATAAAGAAAATATTCAAGCCACCACTAAGTTAGCCACCAATACCCAAAAGAGTAGTACGAGTCGAAAAACTGAGATTTTTAATCGGTTTGCAGCTCAGAATATGGATGATGCAGAAAGTGATTCGAAATATACCGATGCTACCCGTGGTGCCGTTCAGGACAAATATACTGACGTGATTAATGAACGAAATTTTGTAATAACTTACTATGCAAAAATAGATGAAATACGGCATACAAACCTATATTATCCTAGTGTTCAGGAATATAATAAGTTGAAGAAATTAAACTCCGTTTTGAAAATTACAAACAATGAATTGCCATTGACGGCCGAGTTGGTAAACAGTCACTTTGATGCAATAAATGAGATTTCATTAAAACTTTCAACTGATAATCAAAATGCCGATATTTATTTTAGCCGCTCACTGGAGTTCGCCATGGTGCAGGATTTTAGCAGTGCCATTGAAGATTTAAATAAAGCCATTTCATTACGTCCTGATTTTATGCTGGCCTACTTTTGCAGAGCCAATATCCGTTATAAATTAGTGGATTATGGCAAAAATGCAGTAGATGCGAATGGAAAAATTAGCCCCGATGACAAACCAAAAGCTAAAAAACAAGTTACAGAAAGTCAGACTATGTTTGATGTAACGATGATTATGGCCGATTATTCAAAAGTGAATGATTTGAATCCTGATTTTTCGTTTGCTTATTACAACAAAGCCAACATTCTTTGTACGCAAAAAGATTTCCAAACAGCGATTTTAAATTACACGAAAGCCATTCAGTTAGATGGTGATTTTGCCGAAGGATATTATAACAGAGGTCTTACCTACCTTTACATTGGTGAAGATACAAAGGGACTGGCTGATTTAAGCAAAGCCGGTGAACTGGGCATTTATAAAGCTTATAATCTGATACAACGATTTAAGAAATAGTGTATAGTCGGTATTTTATAATTGGTTGTTTGAAATATTTATGAAGATTAGAATCAACAGTTTATATTAATTATGAGTTAAATATGGCAATGCATTCAATATATTATTTCTGAAAATTTTCTTTAGCAATCATTAAATCTTCAAATTTCATTTATATTCACCCGGTGTTACTCCAAAGTACGCTTTAAAGCATTTACCGAAATAGGATGAATCGTTGAAACCGACCTGATAAGCTACTTCATTGATATTCAAATCTGATTTTTTTATCAAATCTGCGGAAGCATTCATTCTGATTTCAAGAATCAACATGCTTGGTGTTTTTCCGGTAATCGACTTAATTTTACGATAAAACTGTACCCGACTCATTCCCACGTCTTTACTGAATGAGTCAATCCGGAGATCGGGATTATCAATATTTCCTTTTATATACTCAAAAACTTTTGAAATAAACTTGTCTTCTGCATTTGGCAAGTTTGGAGTCATCTTACCATACAGGTTATTTTTATCAAAAGATTCGCGTATGCGTCGGCGAATACTGATAAGATTTTCTACTCTAAGTTTTAGTAATTCCGGATTAAATGGCTTTACAATATAATCGTCAGCCAAGGATTCAAAACCTTCTTTTACCTGATCCAATCCTGATAAAGCTGTAAGTAGTATAATTGGGATATGATCAGTTACGTCATTATTTTTCAATTCATTACATAGCTCAATGCCGCTCTTATTCGGGGTCATGATATCGCTGATAATTAAATCGGGAACAAATTCAATTGCAAGTTTACACCCAATAAGACAATCTTCAGCCTCTATAATGCGGTATTCATCGATAAGTAAGGATTTGATATAGCCACGTACATCTTCGTTATCTTCAACCACTAAAACAGTAAAATTATCACGTTTTCGTAGTCTGCTCTCTGTACTTTCATACACAACGGGAGCAGGATTATCAGGCAAATCTAGAATTACAGAGCGGTCATGTTCAACCGTTTTCAAATCTGATAATTCTGTCGCTGAAAAATGTTCGTTACCTAATGGCAATAAAATTCTGAATGTAGAACCTTTTCCAGTTTCACTTTCAGCCCATATTTTACCCGAATGAAGTTCAACAATTCCTTTGCAGAGATTCAGTCCAATTCCGGTTCCGTATATATTTGCACCTTCATGATTATGAGCCTGATAGAATGGTTCAAATATCTTTTCTATTTCATGTTGCTCTATTCCATTTCCCGTATCGATTACGTCAATCAACAAAGCGCCCTTTAATGGAAAGATGGCATTCGTAAATTGTTTCGTTTCTTCGGGATTTACTTCACGTACAGAAATTCGTACCTCACCATTACTTACTGTATGTTTAAATGCATTGGAAAGCAGATTAAAAAACACTTTTTCCAACAAAATTGGGTCAAACCAGGTATCTATATTCCGATTTTTATTATCAAGTTCTAATATAATGTCTTTTGTCGATGCTAATTCTTTAAATGTCAGCAAAATATCCTCTACAAACATATTAAAATCAATCTGCGAAATATTCAGTTTCATGAAACCCGATTCAAGTTTACGAAAATCCATCAACTGATTAACTAGCCATAACAAGCGTTGTGCATTTTTGAACAACATTTCAAGTTTTGGTCGTAACCAATCAGGAAGAATTTTATTTGCCAAAATTTCATTAAGTGGTCCAATTATCAGCGTTAATGGCGTACGTAATTCATGGGAAAAATTAGTGAACAATCGAACCCGCATTTGATGGTTGTCTTCCAGATTGCGCTGCTCAATTTGTTTGATGGTAATATCCGTTTCAAGTTGTTGTTTATTGAGAATATAATAAATAAATCCTCCCAAAATAGCAACAATAAGCAGGAAATAAAACAAATAAGCCCACCAGGTTTTCCAGGGTGGAGGCATAATATTGATTTCAAATGAAGTTCCATCTTTATTCCAAACTCCATCATTGTTGCATGCCTTCACGCGAAAAGTATAATGTCCGGGTGGAATGTTTGTGTAAGTTGCTGAACTTTGATTACTCACCGAATTCCAGTTTTTATCAAAACCTTCAAGCATGTATGCATACTGATTTTTATTCGGGTACACATAATTTAGTGCAGCAAAATAAATACTAAAAGCGGCCTGATAATACTTCAGCTTTATATTTTTATCAGGAAATACCGACTCGGACGTAGATTCAATTTCCGAGACGTTATCAGTCCACACCTTGAATTTACTGATAACGACATTTGGTTTAAGCGGATTTCTGGTTATTCTGTTTGGATTAAAAGTAGTAAAAGCGTTTACTCCACCCACAATAATACTGTTATCCGATAATACAGCCGAAGAATGCAATACTGTTTCCTGAATTGGATAGCCATTGGTATTATTATAATTATCAAAAGTGCCATTTTTCAAATTAAAACGCGAAATTCCCTCCATTGTAGAAATCCAAAGTGTACCTTCTTTATCTTCCAACATACCGCATACTGCATCATTTTGCAATCCATTTCGGTGATCATAGGTTTTAAAAGTGTTAGTTTTTGAATTGTAAAGACAAACACCACCGCCAAAAGTTCCAAACCAGAGATTTTGTCGGGAATCCCTAAAAATAACACTTACATTATTATTACTCAACGCATTTTCATTCTGACTCGCCAAAAAATGTTTCAGTTCTTTGGTAATATAGTTATAACGATATAATCCATCAGCACGTGTTCCTATCCATACTGTCTGACCCCTTTCTGTCATCACATCCTGCACATTCATAGGAGAAAAATATTGTTTTGAACCTTTTATCACAAACCGTTTCTGCAACTTTTCCGTTTTCAGGTCTAACATTAGAAAGGGGTCATTTGTACCGGAAGCAATCCAGTAATTCCCTGCATCGTCTTTTGTCATGGTTCTCACATGCCCGTAAGTAAATCCACTAATTGTTTTTTCAATCTTGTTGGAATGAAGATTCATAATGTGCAAACCACCTGTATAGAGACTTATCCAAAGTTTATCGTTATCTCTATAAATAAATTTTACCTCATTAAAACCAGTTGGAACATTTAAGGACAGTGGTTTAAAACTATTGTTTGAGCGGTTGTATATAATCAACCCTTTATCCGTGGCTAGCCATAACTGACCACTTATTTCGAGTATAGTATTTATGCATCCAACCAACTCATTGCCAGAAAGAGAAGGAGTTGAAACATTAAAATAATTACTATAAGGGCTGTAAAAATCAACGCCACCGTTCCAACTACCAATCCATATATCAGCGGTTTTATCTTTGTAAAGTGCAATTATTTTTTCATCGTTAATATGGCTATTGTGATTAGTAAGATGCTTAACTATTTGATTACGTTTAGTATCGTAAATCAACAGTCCTTTTCGGGTTGCCAACATAAGATTTCCAGGTCGGTTTTCAACCATATAACCAATTTGTTCGTGATCAAATGACTCTCCATTCTGCATTATGAGTGGAACCTGATCAAAGGTTTTTGTTATCGGATTGAATCTTTTTAAACTTTTCGACCACATTCCAGCCCATAGCGTATGATTGGAGTCTTCGAACAACGAATAAATAAAATCTTTTGCAGAAAAGGGATAATTGACCAGTTTCCTTTTATGTGGGTCTAATACAAAAAAACCTTCGCTATATGAAGCAAAGCAGATGGTACCATCAGACCTTAGCATCAAGGCAGAAATAGCTGCATGATTGTAAATATGTTTGAATGAATCTGTTTTCTTATCGTAAAAATCCAACCCGACAACAGTACCTATCCATGTATTATCATCCTTATCTGTAAGCAAATACCTGATTGTTGAACTGGAAAGTGATTGCGGATCTTTATCATTATGAAAATACCGTTTAAATTTATCAGTTTCAGGATCGAAGTGATTTAATCCATTATGTGTTCCAATCCAAAACGTACCATCCTTATTTTCAGAAATAGTGGTTGCATCGCTGCTACTAATACTGTTTTGGTCCTTGAGTGATGAACGGTAAATACGAAATGAGTTTCCATCGTAGCGGTTTAATCCGTCACGGGTACAAAACCACATAAATCCCCTGTTATCCTGAAATATACGTATGACGGAGTTCTGAGATAATCCATCCCGAACGGAAATATTGCTGAATCTGTAGGTATCATCCTGAGCTAACAGGTATAGTGGTAATAACAGAAACAGTAGTAAACCTGATTTCAAACGCATATACTGGATTTTTTAATAGTATGTGCAAAAATAAATAAACTTATTGATTTATATGCGCTTTAATCTCAGAATTTTTGGAAACTCACTTAGTACTGCTGAAATATGAAAACTCCCCGAAATTGACCAGATTTCGGGGAGTGATATAATTATAATTTTCGGTATTTATCTATGGAATAGGCCATCCCTTTTTTGTTGTAGTAAGATGGCCCAACAAAAATAAAAGAGTATGGTTTATAAAGCGTTGCACAAGATGGTTCTGTTTTTTTTAAGTTTTCATAATCAATCCATGCTTTATCATATACTTTAATAGCTTTACTGATTGCTGATTTATCATAGTTAGCCGTTTGGTCTCCTTCAAAGCCCAACGCCATCGTTTTCCAACCCGCTGCAATAATCCGATGCAAATACAAACCATACAATGAAGAAACTCGAATATATTTATCATCTTTTGGATAAGCAGACTTAACTTGTTTGCTCAACGATACTATTGAATCCCAAAGCTGAACAGCTTCATCCTTTTCAGCAACAGCTATTTTTAATGTTCCTGTTTTATAAAACTCACTGAATTCATCATATAGAAAACCTTCGGAAGGAAATTGTTTTTCTTCTTTGAGATCGGGTTTTTCAATCCCGGCCAGAAAATGATCGCGCATCCAAAAAGCCCAATCGGGTTTCAAAGTAAGCTTAGCTGACATGTGACCTCGTAAAACTGCTTTAGCAGAAAGCAGACAAAGTTTGCGAAAAGCCGAACGGGAATCGGGAGCTTTAATTCCCTGCTCATCCATAAAACGATTAAAAGCTGCTTCTTCCGATAGAGTTGGATTATTTGCCCAGGCACTGAGCACGTAAGCATTCAGTCGTGGCCAAAATTCATTACTGATAAAAGGTCCAACCCAACCCCCACCCCGACTCCAGGAATAAATTCCTGCAAAATTCGGATTATTCTTAATGTCATTCAGACAATTTGGATGTACCCTGGCATCATATTCCTCAAAACCATTGATTACGCCATTCATTACATAATCGGGATATGCGCCTTTGCCTTCATACTCCCGCTGGCACTGCACTTCTACCACCTGACGGTGTTTTCCGATACCCAGACAAGGATTGAAAGGATAAGTTCGTTGATAATCTCCCTGAACGTGTTTGATGGAAAAAATCAGCTTATTATGCGGTTCAACTTTATCGGAAACCTGAAGGTAATAATCCGGATCATTGTGAAAACCACCTATTGACCAGGTTCTGTAAATCACTGTTTTATTATGCTTTACGCAAACCTCATCACGTAAAAGGTTGAGAAGTTTAATATGACTACGTGCTCCGTCACAAATCGGATTATTACCGGTGTGATAGGGAACATTGTTCAGGTAAGTTTCGCCGGTACGAATAACCAATCCATCCAAATCGGGAAATTTTTGGAATAATTCATCAAACATTATTTTATGGAGTTCAATGGTCAAGGGCTTTTCGAATGATATTTTTCCACAGGAATCTGATAATTGGTCTTTATATTTTTCAACCAGTTTTTTAGGTAAAACCACAATGTCAGTAAAGTAAAATACTTTGATACCGGCTGCATGAGCTGCTTTAATATTGTTCTGAATCTGGAGAGTAGCAGCATCGAGCCACTCACGGTCTTTACTACCTTTTGGAAAAATTGTCGGGTCGAAACTATCAAAAGAAACAGCTGCTATGGGGAAAATAAAATCGTTCATTACCTGAACATTAAAACCACTATTCTTCACATATTCCGGATTAGTAAATGCCGATTTGGCCAACGATTCGCCGGGATTATGGTGTACCATATCCATGATAAATTGTGTTTGCTGAGCCTTCAAAACTGTTATTGAAAGCAGTAAAACAGACACACAAAACAGGATTGTCTTTTTCTTTTTAAAACTCATTATCAGATTAGTTTTCAGAGTAAACGTTAAGTACTTTTGTTTCACCCGGTTTTAATTCTATTCCTTTTTTTCCATAAAACCGATTTTCAGTCCAGGGTTTCAATTTATCTTTGGCACTTTCGGCAAGTAGTGTAATGTATGCAACAGATTTGGTCGGATTGCTGATTTTCAAACGGGCAGAATTGGCTTTACCGGAAATAAGCTCAGCCTGTACCTGATCAAATATTGTTACCGTTTGTTTTTCCAGATCAACATACACTCCGGGTAATTCTTTAATAGTCAACATCAAATCAGTTTCAGCCCAGGTAGAACCCGGAAATATCTCTCCAATTCCCTCAAACCAGTCGGTTGTGCTCACGCGTTCATTCATCCAGCCATCGTGCATTCCTTTTATTGGTCGGTCGGGTCGCGACATATATTGCGGAATAGAGCGAGCAATGTCCTTGAGCAATTCCAGATATACCGGATTTCCGGTTGCGCGATAAATGCGCAACAAAGCCAGTCCTGAATGCGTACAGATGCCCGGAGAGCCATGTTTGTTCTGCGTGTTGGCAAAAACAGCACCGGTGGTTTTCATATTCAGCTGCCCGAAAAGACATTCTTTGGGAAAAACATAATCGTATGACATTACCCAGGTAGAAAATTGGGCAGCAGTTTCGCAGGCATAAGTGAGCCACTTTTTATCACCGGTCATTTCGTAGAGTACAGCAAAGGATTCGAGCAAGCCATAAAGTGATTCGCTATCAGGATTTTGCAGGGCATCGCCCGGTCCGCCACAACTGATTCCTTTTTGAACGAAATTATCATACAAAGCCTGAGCTGATTCCAAAGCAACCACTTCGTATTTTTTTTCTTTATAATACGCCGATGCCATCAACAAAGCAGCCGGAGCAAGACCAGCACCGGAAGAACCTCCCACGGCAATTGCACCCGTTTGACTATCCACAAACTGACCAAATTGATTGTTATTTTGCCAAAGTTTCACAAATGCATCAGCCACTCCCCGTGTTCCGTTTTCCCAAACTGGTTTAATGGTGATATCCTGATATTTCATCAAATCAAACTGTTTGATTATATAATACAGTGCATCAGCACTTTTGCGAATCAGATGCCAGTTTTTGGCCTGCGGTTTACGGATATCGCCACCGTACCATTTGTTACCTTTTTCGCCACTGTCCCAAAAGAACCCCGAAGGCGAAATACCATTCGGAAACAACCAGTCGAAATTGGAAATAACGTTTTTACGGGTTTGTTCGTTATCAGAAAACAACAGCGGATAAGTAGAAATCATACCGCCTGTCCAGCCAATTTGCCAGTCCTGCAGAAACATCGAGCGCATTCCCACCGAATAATAGCCCCATTCCGGCACAAAATTTTCGGCATTAAATTTCTTTTCCAACAAATCGTAACAAGTTGAAAACGGAAGTTGCGGAATAATCTCAGTCGCAGGGCATAAATCCTTTCGAATCAGCAGATATTTATCAAAAACCGATTGAATTTTCGAAGCTTCAAAGTTGTATACACGAAACCTAAACTTCACTTCATCGCCTTTTTTAAAATCTGCAGGTAAATCGTTAGAAGGAGCCTGATTATCGCAGATCAGATATTTGCTGCGCTCCCGAACCAAAGGCGAACACAAAGAAATCAGAGCCTGTTGACGATCAGCCGACTCTTCGATATTCATTCCAAAATCACCAAACTCATTTCGTTGAACAGTGTTCAGGAAGAACCCTTTTTTATCCGCAACCGACTGAAAACCAATGCAGGGCAATGCCATTGCGCCACTTCGTTCCTGAATTTGCGAAAGTCCATCGCCAATGTTCAACCGGGGAACATCGGAAATAATAATCGGTTTATCCTTTCCAATATCGCGCGCATCATTCAGCTTGGGAGAATAGGGAATGCGGCGCGATTCAAAACGATTACCGTTGTAAGCAGCAGCCGGAAGTAACACGTAATTATCTTTGCTCCAGTTTTCAAAATCCAGTTCAACCAAAACAGCTGTCGACTTTTCATATCCTTTTGTCAGTTTGAACGTTACAGTGTATTCCAACGTATTTCCATCGACTGAAACTACTTTTTTCTCAGTTGTAATGCTCCATTCGGCTGTGGTTGTTTTCAGTAGTTGCTCATTGCCAACTGCCGCCACAACCGTTCTGTTTATCATTTTATTATACAGACTGTGATCGTATTGCTGAACAGCAAAACGAAGCTTGTAAGGAACCTGAGCATTTAAAACACAAATTCCTGATAATAAGAACAA
>SESF01017505.1_pt1 | contig 14061 bp, 10 predicted proteins | sample 3171521 | NCBI WGS metagenome assembly SESF01 (sample SAMN10866945, study PRJNA518727) | freshwater metagenome | biome: subpolar coniferous forest; feature: holomictic lake; material: water; isolation source: holomictic Lake 227, 6 m and 8 m depth | place: Canada: near Kenora, Ontario | collected...
AACAATTGGATGGCCCCGAAGGAGATGTACCAGAAGCTGCGTGGGTATGCCGATGGTTCCATGCGCGGGCGCACGATGTATGTCATTCCCTACCTCATGGGCCCGCCCGGCTCGCCGCTGGCCAAGGTCGGCATCGAGCTGACCGACTCGATTTATGTGGTGTTGAGCATGGGGACGATGACCCGCATGGGGAAGATCGCCTTCGATGAACTCGGGAACGAAGATGACTTCAATCGCGGCCTTCACTGCATGTTGGATGTGAACCCGGATCGGCGATACATCGCGCATTTCCCCGCCGACAACGCGATCATCTCGGTCGGATCGAATTACGGCGGCAATGTTTTGCTGGGCAAGAAGTGCCTCGCCCTCCGTATCGGCTCCTACCTTGGACGCCAGCAAGGGTGGCTGGCGGAGCACATGCTGGTTCTGGGCGTGGAATCGCCCGCGGGCGAGAAGACCTACGTGGCCGCCGCCTTCCCCAGCGCCTGTGGCAAGACAAATTTCGCCATGATGATGCCGCCGCCCCATCTTAAGGGTTGGAAGATCTGGACGATTGGCGATGACATCGCCTGGATGAAGCCGGGCTCCGATGGCCGCCTCTATGCCATCAATCCCGAGGCCGGTTATTTCGGCGTGGTGCCGGGCACCAACTCGAAGTCGAACCCGGCGGCGGTGGAAGTGATTTCGCGCGACACTATTTTCACGAACGTCGCCCTGACGCCTGATCTTGATGTCTGGTGGGAAGGCAAGGACGGTCCGCCGCCGAAGGAATGCCTCGATTGGAAGGGCAACAAATGGACGCCGGCCTCGGAGGAGAAGGCGGCGCACCCCAACAGCCGTTTCACGGCTCCCATGATCAACAACCCCCTGCTGGCGCCCGAGGTCAACGATCCCGCCGGCGTGCCCATCCGCGCCATCATCTTCGGGGGCCGGCGAAGCAACACGACGCCGTTGATTTACCAGGCCTTCAATTGGGTGCACGGCGTCTATATTGGGGCCACCATGGGTTCGGAAATGACGGCCGCCGCGGTGGGCGGCGCCGGCCAGGTGCGCCGCGACCCGATGGCTATGCTGCCGTTCTGCGGTTACCACATGGGTGACTACTTCCGGCACTGGATCAACATGCATAAGAACATCAAGCACCCGCCGCGAATCTTTCATGTGAACTGGTTCCGCAAGGACAGTCAGGGGGAATTCCTCTGGCCCGGCTTCGGCGAGAACATGCGCGTGCTCAAATGGATCATTGACCGCTGCCACGCCCGCACGGATGCGGACGAAACCGCGCTCGGCTGGGTGCCCGGCCCCGACAGCATTGACTTGATCGGCCTGACCAACTTCCCACCCGAGCGGCTGGCAGAGGCCCAAGCCATCTCTGAAGAGGAGTGGCGCCGCGAAATCCTCATGCAGGACGAGCTGTTCATGAAGCTGCATGCGCGCCTGCCCAAAGAACTGATCTTCCAGCGCGAGCTGCTCCTGGCCCGGCTCTAACTTGGCTATTGCACATCCCCGAAGAGAGGGCGAGCGTCCGCGCGAGCCCAAACCTCCTTGGATTCTTTGGGAATCAGGGCTCGCGTGGACGCCAGCCCTCCCAAACGAAAAATCCCCACGCGCTCAAGGCGCGCAGGGATGTATAAACAGAAGCGGCGAGACTAGTTACTCGCGAGAGAAGTTGCTTTGGGGCTCAGCAGTGCGGATTGCTTGGCCGGTGCCTGCTTGCTACAGGCGCTCGTGGCGGCAAACGGGCAGCCTCCCTTGGCCTCGGCGGAGGTCTTGACCTTGTTGGCACAACAGCCGCCTTCAGCTTTGTCGCTGGCCTGGCCGTTGACGCAGGTCTTGACCTTATTGGGGCAGCAACCCGCCTTTTCCTTGTCCTGGCAGCTCGCGCCATCGCCGGCTTGCACCGCGATTGCGAACGCCATCACCATTACGGAGAGAATAATTCGTTTCATGACGTTTACTGTAACATGTTCTTGTTCTTAGCTCAAGCAGAGCTTTGCACCGTATCAGACCTGCCCGCTCGCGCTTTGTTCAAATCATATCTAAAACACCGCGTCCACGGTCCCTCCGAGCCGGCCATTACTGGCTGCCGGCCTTCTGTTGCTTCATCATCTTCTGCATCATCTCGCGCTGCTCGGGCGTCATATTCTTCATGGCGTCTTCCATTTGCTTTTGCGCATCGCCCATCTGCTTCTTGGCCCGGCCCGCCTGTGCGCCGCCCATGCCGCCCATCATATCCATCAGGCCGCCCTCGGACTTGGTGTAACCTTCCGGAATCTCGAACGTCGCAGCCGGAAGGGATTTCTTGTCCACCTTCACAACTTCCATTGTGATTTTCATGCCTTCCGGCGTGGTGGCGAGCGATTTGAGCGGCAAGCCGTCGGCATCCGCCTCTTTCAGCGCCTTAATCAGGGCTTCCTCGCCGGCTCCCTTGCCCCGCCGCACCTGCATCTTGCTAAAGGTCTCGTAGTCCAGCAGATCCTTGGCCGTCCACACCTCCAGGGTCATGCCAGTACCGCCGTCAGCGACTTGCTCTTTGACCAGCACGTGCTGGGTCTTGTAGCCAAGGAGGGTCTCCCGCCCGAGCTTCTCGACCGTGTATTTCCGGTTCGCCTGCTGCTGGCCGGCCATTTCTTTCATCTTAGCCAAATCAGTTTCCGTATAGGTCTTGTTGGCGTCATTGAGGCGGTACAGGATATTGGGGCTGTCATTCTTCTGAAGCATCACCATGTTCACAGCCATCGGCCCCATCTTCATATCCATTTCGGAGCGGAACCCCGCTTTTGCGACCGAAACATTCATCGTGCCGCCGCCTTCGCCGCCCATGCCGGACATGGTCATTTTCATTTCAAGCACGCCCTCAAACTGAGCGAATGCTGGCCCAGCCGCCAGGAGCAGTGCAAACAGGACAGGACTGATTTTCTTATGCATAGATATTCCTCAATAGTTCTTAATGTTGTCCGAAGCTTGAGTGCCAACGCACCCTTGCCGAACAATAGCCAATACCTACTTCACGAAGAGCCCCTCGCGCAAGGAGAATCCCGACTAATCGAGCTCATGCGGAACGGTTGGCCGGCAGCGGCTGCGGGGTGCTTGAAGTCTGCCCTGGCTTATCCGAGCAAGCCCTTTGCCTTTGCCAGCGCCTCGTCCAGCTTGCCGACATCCTTGCCGCCGCCGCGGGCGTTGTCGGGGCGTCCCCCGCCTTTCCCACCGACAATGGGCGCGATGGTCTGAATGATCTTGCCCGCCTGGATCTGCTTGGTGTGCTCCGGCGAAACTGTCGCCACCAGGGCCACCGCGTTGTTCGCCGCGCCGCCGAGCACCACCACGCCCTTGAACTGGCCTTTGAGGGCATCCGCAATGGATTGCAGGAAATCGCCGTCGGCCGCCCCGAGGTTCTCCACAATCGCGGGCGTCGAGCCAATGGTTTGGGCTTTGGCAGCCAGGCCGCGCGCGATCTCGGCTGCCTGCTTCTGCTGCATCACCTTGAGTTGCTTCTCCAACTCCTTCTGTTGCGCGAGCAGCGACTCCACCTTCTTCTCCAATTCGCCGATCGGCGAGTTCACTTTGCCGGCAACGGCCTTGATCAACTGCAATTCCTCGTTCGCCCGCTTGTAAGCCTCCAAACCGGAGACGGCTTCAATGCGCCGGATGCCGGCCGCAATGGCTGATTCAGCGACTATTCGGAAAAGGCCGATCTCGCCGGTAGCCCGCGTGTGCGTCCCGCCGCAAAGCTCCATCGAGTAGCCGTCCAGCGCGGCCGACTTGCCGCCAATCTGTACCACGCGCACCACGTCGCCGTACTTCTCGCCGAAGAACTGCATGATGTCCTTGCGACTCTTGATGTCACCGTACTTGGCCTCCGTCCAGGTAATGGGCGCATTCTCAAGAATGCGCTCGTTGACGAGGCGTTCCACATCGGCCACCTGCTGGGGCGGGAGCGGCACGCTGCTGAAGTCGAACGTCAGCTTGTCCGGCCCGACGTAGGAACCCTTTTGGATGGCGTCCTGATTGACGACCTCGTGCAGCGCCCAGTGCAGCAAATGCGTGACTGTGTGATGGCGCTGGATGGCCGAGCGACGCGGACGATCCACTGCAAGCTGAACCTCGGTTCCAGCAGCAGGCGCATCTTTGTCCGCTAGGAAGTGCAGCCATGCGTCGCCAGCCTTTTGCGTGTTAACAATAGTCCAGAGTTCGCCCCCACCGCTCATTTCCCCAGTGTCGCCGACTTGGCCGCCCATCTCAGCGTAAAGCGGGGAGGCGTCGAGGATGACTGCCGTCTTGTCCTTCACGCCGAGGACTTCGAGGACTTTGGCCGGCGACTCCAGTTTGTCGAAGCCGACGAAGCGGGTGGGCGTGGTGGTCTCAACCTGGGAGAGTTCGATGATCTGCTTCTTCTGGGCGGCTCGGGCGCGGGCTTTCTGCTCTTCCATGAGCCCGTGGAAGCCGGCGACGTCCACGGTCAGGCCGCGCTCGCGGGCCATTAGCTCGGTGAGGTCGAGGGGGAAGCCGTATGTGTCGTAAAGGAGAAAGGCCGCTTGACCACCAATCACTTTTGCATTCTGCCTAAGCCAATCTACCGCCAATCGTCTTTCGTTCTCGTCGTCAGTATAGGCAAACTGCACTGCGCTCTTCCTAAATTGCTCTGACAAACGGTAGAAGCCTTGTTCCGGATATGGGCTTTCCCGATAACCCATGAATCGGTTCTTCCAAAAAGGATATGTAGGTTTTTCTATTGCAGCCTGACCGCGCGCGAAACTTTCAGCGCGTGAGAACCATTTCTCCTGTAGCAGCACGATGCTTGAAAAGATTTCGATTCCACTATCCAGCGTCTTGTTAAACGCTTCCTCCTCCCTCTGGATGACCTGCTCGATGTGGGCTTGCTTAGCGCGGATTTCGGGGAAGACACGGCCCATCGTATCAGCCAGGACGGCGACCAGCTTGTAGAAGAACGGCTCGTGGAAGCCGAGGGAACGGCCATAGCGGACGGCTCGGCGGAGGATGCGGCGCAGGACGTAATTGCGGTCGGTGTTGCCGGGTTGGATGCCGTCGGCAATCGCAAAGCTCAATGTGCGGATATGGTCGCCGATCACACGGAAGGCAATATCAATCTGCTCCTGCTCGGTCGAAGCAGCAGTGCCAGCCGCCGGCAAGGTGGACTCGTATTTCTTCCCGCTCAGCTTCTCAATCTTATCGAAGATCGGCCGGAAGATGTCGGTCTCATAGTTCGAGATGACCCGGTTGAAGTCGGTGAAGTTCCGCGTGTTCTGCATGATGCCGGTGACGCGCTCGAAGCCCATGCCCGTATCCACATGTTTCGCAGGCAGGGGGGAGAATGTGCCGTCCGGGTTGGCGTTGAACTGGATGAACACCAGGTTCCAGATCTCAATGCACTCGGCGGTGGCCTGATTCACCAGGCGGCCTTTGGTGTCGCCCTGGGGCGTGAGGTCCACGTGCAGCTCACTGCACGGACCGCAGGGGCCGGTGTCGCCCATCATCCAGAAGTTGTCTTTCTTGTTGCCGTTGACGATGTGGACCTTCGGGTCAAGGCCGGCGGCGAGGAACTTCTCCGCCCATACGTCGTAAGCTTCCTGGTCGAACTCGCTGGGGTCGCCTTTGCTCTTGTCCGGCGAATAGACCGTCGCATAGAGCCGGTTCTTGGGGAACTTCCAGACCTCCGTCACAAGCTCCCACGCCCAGTCAATGGCCTCCTTTTTGAAGTAATCGCCAAAGGACCAGTTGCCGAGCATCTCGAAGAAGGTGTGGTGGTAGGTATCCAGCCCCACGTCTTCGAGGTCGTTGTGCTTGCCGCCGGCGCGGATGCACTTCTGGGTGTCAGCGGCACGAGTGTCGCTGCCAGGGATGGCGCCCGCCCACTTGGTTACGTCCGGGGCGCGCTGGCCTAGGAAGATCGGCACGAACTGATTCATGCCCGCGTTGGTGAACAGCAGGTTGGGCGAATCCGGCATCAGGCTCGCGGAGGACACGATGGTGTGCCCCTTCGATTTGAAGAAGTCCAGGAACGATTGTCGTATTTCTGCACTGGTCATTGGTTTGTCTTGTAGAATTGTCGTTAGGTTAGGCTGAAGGCGGGAGAGTGGGTGGCCGCTGGCTGGCCCTCACATAGGCGCGATAGCGGCTCTGGAGGGCGCGAAGGAATTCGGCTCGGCCAATTGGTGAAAGGCGCTCCAGGATTGGCGCCAGGAGTCGCTTCACCTCCGCGGCAGCGTTAGGGAACTGCGCTGGGTCTGCGTTGTCTCGCGCCTGCAGCGCCGCGAGCAGCCTCTCCAACTCCGGGTTCACTTAAAGGCCGCTTGCAGGATGCGGTCTTGTTCGGCGGAAGGCATGTCGCCATGCCAGAGCGACAACTTATCCTCCAAGTGGCGCACGCGGGCATCCACCCGCGAGGCCAGCGCCTTGTCCGGAAACTCGGGCTGTTGGGTCGCCCGCTGCACCAAACGGCCCCACGATAACAGCTCGGTCACCCATTGGCGGTGTTGCTGCCCAGCCGGGCCATCGTCTTCGCTCGTCAAATGCTCCGCCTCCCAAGCTCCTAGCGCAGAACAAACTTCGTCCCAGTCCTCTACCGCGGCCTGAAAGTTGCGCAGCATCCGCGCCTCGAAGTTGCCGAGGTGGCTGACCTCGATGGGCGCTGGCTCTTGAAGGATGTTACTCACAAGCCCAAGCTACTACCATGCGTAAGGCGCATCAAGGAGTCTTTGACGCGGCTCAGGACTTGAGCCCCTTGACGTCGTGGGTAAACTTCTCTTTGTGGCGCATCATCTCCTGCCACGTGACTACGCCATTCTTGTAGGCCGCCGTGCGCCCCAGAATCGTGGTCAGGTTGCTCCGCACACTGGGCGCGACGGTCGGGTTGCCGCACTCCCCCTTGATGATGTTGTCACGGAACGTCGCGATGTTCGTCTCCGCCCCCTCCGTGTAGAGGTTGCCCATCTTACCGTCGAGATGGAACTCCTGTGCCTTAACCGTGACATTGCCGAAGTAATGCGTGTCCGCGGTCCCTTTCAAACCATAAACCCGGCACATGATGTCGTCGTAGCCCTGCCCTGACTGATGCGAATTGAAACTCACCACCAGGTCGTTCGGGTAATAGTAGATGACCGCGAAGTGGTCCCAGCAGTCGCCCACATAGTCGCGTTTGCGGCCGCCGGTGCCATAGGCGCGCACCGGGTCGGCGTTGAGCATCCAGGAGGCGACATCGAGCGCGTGGATGTTCTGCTCCGTGATGATGTCACCCGAGAGAACGCGATCCACGCCCCAGGCACGCAGCCGCAGCTCGGGATTCTTCGGGTCCTTGCGCAGTTGCTGGTCCAGGTTCTCAAAGACCAGCCCGGTTTGATAATTGGCTTCGGCTGATACGATCTTCCCGATCTCGCCGTCATGCACGGCCTTGACGGCGTCCTGATACAGCTTGTTGGCGCGCGTTTGGAAATCCACCAGGAAGCAGAGTTTCTTCGCCGTGGCCAGCTTGCCGCTCTCGGCGACGGTCTGGCAGCCGGGCACATCGACGGCAATCGGCTTGGCCAGATAGACATGCTTGCCCGCGTCGATGCCGGCCGCCGCCTGTTCGGGGTGGAAATAGGGCGGGCTCTCAATCACCACGGCATCGAGCTTCTGCTCCAGCAACCTGCGATAGCCGGAAAGCCCCGTATAGCGGCGGGCGGCCGGCACGTTGAACTTCGCCCCCGCCTCATCCGCGTGGTCCTGAAAGTAATCGGCCACGGCAACGATGTTGTAGCCCCCGTTCTTTTGAAACAGGTCGGCGATCCACTTCCCCCGGCCCCCATAGCCGATCAGCCCAATATCAATCTTCGAGTTCGCCTCAGCGCCGCCCACCAGTCCCGGCTTCAGTACGGTGAACGCCAGGACCGAAGCCCCGGTCCCGGCAATGAAGCTCCGGCGCGTCATGGGTGTAGTGTCGCTTTTCCCTTGTTCGTTCTCAGATGTAATCATTTTAGTTCCTCAGGTTCAAAAAGGTTGGCCAATAGTTAACTGCATCGAACCAAGTCCGGAGGCCCCTGTCAAACTTTGATGACCCCGTGTTCCTACGCTCCAATTTCCGCCCTCCGTCTTCTCTGGCTTCCGCGACACCGAAGCTTCGCCGCCGCTCATAGTCTTAAAGGCTTAAAGGCCTAAAGGCTTGCATTCGTAGCACGCCGTGCTACAATCGTTCCATGAAGACGATGCCGCTCTCGATCCGCTTAGACAAGCAACTGCGCTCGTTGCTCGTGGAAGGCGCACGGCGCACGCCTTTTAACCAGCGTGATCTGCTGCGGCGCACCTTGCGGCTCCACTTGCGCGAGGTCATCGAGCAGGAGGCCGCCCCCCCCGACGCGCGGGTCACCAACATTGATCCGTGGCCGCGCGGTTCTCTGGCCAAAGCCTACCAGCGCGTGGACCGGGCCTGGGACCGCCTCGAGGCTGCTGCCACCGCCGCTCAGGGGCGACCCTCCTGGGATGATTGATGAAACCCTGGGAAGTCTGGACCTGGAAATTCCCCGACGCGGGCGAGCATCCCGCCGTCGTCCTGGGCACGGAGGAGAGGGTAAAGCTTAAACCGCGCGTCTGCGTTATCCTCTGCTCGACGCAGCGGGCCGCTCGCAAGCCCGAGGTGCATGAGGTTATTCTGGACGAAGCTGACGGTTTGGAGTGGGAAACGCTCTGCAAATGCGACGTGGTTTATGCGGCGCCCAAGACCGAACTTGTTAAACGCCGCGGCATTGTCACGGCGGAACGCCGGCGCGCGATCGCTGAGCGGGTTATCCGCGGCCTTGGGCTCGCGGGGCTTTAGCCTTGGCTTGAATCCAAGACGCTTCACGGGTCCGGGAGCATCCGAGGGCGCGCCAGCGTCTTGGACTGCGGTGGCTGGCGGGGAACCGGGCTGACACCGCTTTCTTTCGGCTCGTTCACCAGCGGGAAACGAATCCGCCCGTGGGCAGGCAGTTCGCCCCAACCGATGTTCCTGAGCGCAGCACCTGCTTGCCGAGCACTTGGGCGACCGTATCGCCCTTCGGCAGCTTGGAATACATTTTGATGACCCGTAGTGCAAACCCCACGGCGCCGCCGCAGGGAGGCGGAATTACCTGCAGAAGCGCACCGGAGATACACGTGGAGTATAAGCGGAATACAAGCGGAATACGAGCGGAACACAAGCGAAACACAAGCGCCCCCCTCGCTACCTCCTGGCTTGCCCCGCGCCAGCACCACCGGAAGTGTCACGAACCTCGGGGCCAGTTTCACAGGAGCCGTAATTCGGCAGAGAGTAGTCAGGGCCAAACGGGCCGATGCCGTCCATCCTCCCTCATGGCGCCGCCCCAAGTGCCTGATGCACCGTCGGATGGTATTCCAGGGCCAAACGTTCCCTGGACAAACCGATTTGGGCTTTCCCCCTCCTCTGCCTGAGGATAGGGTTGCCTTGGCTTTGCAGTTTTAACCGAACTGACCAATTGTGAAACACAGCAACAACTCCAGAGAACTCGTCCATCGGCTCTACGGCATCAAACCCCTGTTGGCGGTGTGGGTATCGGCTGCTGCGCTGGTGGTTTCACCGGCGGCGACCATTTCCCTTCTGCCGGACAAGGTGACGCCCGTCGTTCCGGACCGGCAGGACTTTCAGATACCTGACCGGTTGCACTTGACCGGCTGGGTGGGCTTGCGCATCGAGGCCAATGAAGCCAACCGCCTCGTGAAGCTCGACCCGGCGCGCCTGCTGGAGGGTTATCGCAAACGCCCGGGCCGGCAGTCCTGGGATGGCGAGCACGTTGGCAAGTGGCTGCACGCCGCCACGCTGGCCTGGGTTTACACCGCCGACGCAGCGCTGCGCGAGAAGCTGGATTACGTAGCGGCAGAGTTGAGCAAGTGCCAACTCGACGACGGCTACCTGGGCACCTACCTGGACAAGAATCGCTGGACCGAATGGGATGTGTGGGCGCACAAGTACAACCTGATCGGCCTGATCACTTACATGCGCTACACCGGCAACCTGGAGCCGCTGCCCACCTGCCGTCGGATGGGGGATTTGCTGTGCCAGACCTTTGGCGATGAGCCCGGCAAGCGGGACATCATCAAGGCCGGGGAGCACGTGGGCCTGGCGCCGACGAGCGTCCTGGAGCCCATGGTGCTGCTTTACCGCCTGACCGGAGATCCGCGCTACCTCGACTTCTGCAAATACATCCTCCGCGCCTGGGAGCAGCCCAACGGCCCCAAGGTCATCTCGACCCTGCTGACGGCCAAGCGCGTGGACAAGGTCGGCAACGGCAAGGCCTACGAGATGCTCTCCTGCTTGAACGGCGCCCTGGAGTACTACCGGACCGTGGGTGATCCGCAGATCCTCACGGCCTGCCTGAACGCCTGGGACGACATCGTGCGCAACCGCCTCTATATCACCGGCGCTGCCAGCTACGGCGAGCTGTTTCACGGCGACTTCGACCTCCCCAATGTGGCGAACGTGGGCGAAACCTGCGTCACAGTCACCTGGCTCCAGTTCAACGCCCAGTTGCTGCGGCTGACTGGCGAAGGGCGATTTGCCGAGCAGCTTGAGCATGTCGTCCTGAATCAGTTGTTCGGCGCGCAGCGTTGCGACGGCTCGGCCTGGGGCTATTACGTGCAAATGGAAGGCAAGAAGCCCTACAGCAGCAGCCTCGATGGCCACTGCTGCCTATCCAGCGGCCCGCGCGGCGTCGCGCTCATCCCCAGCTTCGCCATCACCACCGATGCCGACGGCGTGGTGGTGAACCTCTTCGATGCCGGCACGGCCAAGCTCAAGCTGCGCGACGGCACGCCCATCACGCTGACCACTGACACGCGCTATCCCAGTGATGAACGAATTCAGATAATCATTGATCCCGCCGAGCCCAAGACATTCGCTGTGAAGGCTCGAATCCCGGCCTGGTGTGGGAGCTGGTCGGTGCAGGTCAACGGCAAACCCGTCACGGCGTCCACCGGGGCGGACGGTTACGCCGCAGTCACAAGAAAGTGGGAGAAGAGCGACCGCCTCGAGCTACAGCTCAAGCTGGAACCACGCGTAGTGGTGGGCGATCACAAGAATCAGGGCAAGGTTGCTGTGCTCTACGGACCGTTGGTGTTGGCGGCCGACGAGGCGTTGCTGGGGTCCACGAATCGCAGCCTCAGTGCTGTTTCCATGGCTGGAGCGGACCTTCCCTCGCTGGCTGTCACGCCCGAGTCGGCCCCGGATGCGGTCAAGTCCTGGCCCGCCGCCCAAGTCTTCAAGGTGAATGCAATTGCCCGCAGAGGCACCGGGGGGATCAAGGCGGGCACCCCGCTGCAAGTCTGCCTCATCCCGTTCGCGGAAGCCGGGGGAACTGGCACACCCTACAAGGTGTGGCTGCCGCTGGGGCTGGCATCGTCCAGCGGAAACATCTTGCTCGACGGCCAGGAGAGCCGTTCCCGCCCAGGGAACGCGGGGGGCTCGATCAACGATGAGGACATCCAGAGCTTCGTAGTGACCTTTGATAACCAGCCACGAGCAGAGGATTGGTTCGCAGTGATACTGGACCAGCCGGAGACAGTCAGTCGCGTCGTATTTGCCCACGGGCAGACCTTCCACGACGGCGGCTGGTTCGACGCCAGCGGTGGCAAGCCCCGCATTCAAGTGAAGGCCTCAAAGGATGCAGCGTGGGAGACTGTCGGGGAGTTCACTGACTACCCCGCCACCACCGCCACCGACTGCGCCGGCCTCAAAGGCGGCGAACGATTCACCTGCCAATTGTCGAAGCCAGCGAAAGTGTTCGCCCTTCGCGTCCTCGGCAAGCCCGCCTGCGGCGATAGTCTCCAGCAGGCCTTTTCGTCCTGCGCCGAACTGCAGGCCTTTGACGGTGCTCGATGATTTTAGTCATGACTCCAACCCCCAGATTCCCGCTTATGAAAACAATCCGACTGACACTGTTTCCCGCCGTTCTGCTGGCATGTTTGGCTCTCCCCCAACTCTGCGTCGCTGCCGATGCGCCGAAGGAGGGCGGCTGGGAGTCGCTGTTCAACGGCAAGGACCTGACCGGTTGGGTCCCCGTGCATGACGTCACCTTTGTCGTCACCAACGGCAATCTCCGCCTGGTCACCGGCATGGGGTGGTTACGCAGTGAAAAGCAATACGGGGACTTCGTGCTCGAAGCCGAGTGGCGCGCCTTGGAGTCTAATTACGACAGCGGCCTCTTCTTCCGCGTGGGACTCGACGGCAAGCCCTGGCCCAAAGACGGCTGGCAGGTCAACCTCGCCCGCAGCGCCCTCTGTGGCCTCGTCAAAGGCTACAAGACGATCGTGCCGGCCGAGACGCCGCCCATGCCGCTGAACCAGTGGGTCAAGTGCCGCATCGAAGTCCGCGGGCGTAAGGTCACGCTCGACGTCGATGGCGAGCGGGCCTGGGAATTCAAGGAACTGGACGTTGACCGCGGCTACGTCGGCATCCAGGCCGAGAACAAAGCTTTTGACTTCCGCAACATTCGAATCCAGGAGCTGCCTCGATAAAGGGACCAAGCATCCGCTTGACGCGATGCGGGAATGCGGGAAGAGCCGCGCAAGCCCACGCGGAAGGCAGCAGTTCTCATTTTGGCTGGGCTGGGAGGTTCGGTGTCCACCCTTTAGGGTGTTCCAGGCCACGTATGATCATCCGCCATCCGTCCCATTTGTCCCATTCGTCCCATTCGTCCCATAGTGAGAATTGCTGCGCGGAAGGGTTCGGAGCTTTACGCCAACGCGTGAAAGGTGGTAAGTTTCGTCAGTAAGAGCATTACCGAGCGAATGTCATTATGGAAACAGCAACCGTCATCCACGAAGGAGAGTGGCAGACCGTGCGCCTGCCGAAAGGCTTCCACATTTCCACTTCCACTGTACGGGTTCGTCACGAGGGAGAGTCCATTGTGCTCGAGCCGATGAAACCGAAGGCATGGCCAGATGGGTTCTTTGATTCCATACACATTGCCGACCCTGGCTTCTCCCGGCCCGACCAAGGGCAATTGCCCCCCGTGAAACCATTATAGCTCACCGCTATGACCCATCTGCTCGACACCGACACCTGTATCGGCGTGCTGCGCCAACGTCCAGGCATGGTGCAGCGTTTGAGTCCAGAATTGGAATCGTGGCCTTAGTTCGTGCGCTCCTGTTCCATTTGCACATCCGCTGGTTGGCACTGACTGTTCTTCGTTCCTGGGATATTCATGCCCTTCATCCTAGCATTAGATCAAGGCACGACGAGTTCGCGCGCGATCCTGTTTGATCACGACGGCGCGATTCGCGCCTGCGCGCAGAAGGAGTTCCCGCAACTCTTTCCACAGGCCGGCTGGGTGGAGCACGACCCGCTGGAGATTTGGGCCAGCCAACTCGAGGTGGCCCGGACGGCGCTGACCCGTGCTGGGCTGCGAGCCGCAGACGTCGCGGCCATTGGCATTACCAATCAGCGTGAGACAACCGTCATCTGGGACCGCCGGAGCGGGGAACCCATCCATAACGCCATCGTCTGGCAGGACCGCCGCACTGCCAGCTTCTGCGATGAGCTCAAGCGCGCCGGGCATGGTGACCTGATCACGAGCAAGACGGGCCTGGTCATAGACGCCTACTTCTCGGGGAGTAAGATTCGCTGGCTGCTGGACCACGTGCCGGGTGCCCGGGAACGGGCGCGGCGCGGTGAACTGGCCTTCGGCACGATTGATACCTGGCTGCTTTGGAAGCTGGCCGGCGGCGCGCTCCACCTCACCGATCCCAGCAACGCTTCTCGCACCCTGCTCTTCAACCTGCATACCGGCGCATGGGACGACGAATTGCTCCGCCTGCTGGACGTGCCGCGCGAGTTGCTGCCCGAGGTGCGCTCTTCGAGCGAAGTTTATGGCGAGACGGCCCCAGACCTCTTTGGCGCCCCGCTGCGGATCGCAGGCATCGCCGGGGACCAGCAGGCTGCGTTGTTCGGCCAGAACTGCTTTAGCCGCGGGCTGGCTAAGAACACATATGGCACGGGGTGTTTCATGCTGATGAACACCGGGACGCAGCCCGTGGCCTCCCGTCACCAGTTGCTCACCACGGTCGCGTGGAAGATGG
>SESF01029512.1_pt1 | contig 14058 bp, 11 predicted proteins | sample 3171521 | NCBI WGS metagenome assembly SESF01 (sample SAMN10866945, study PRJNA518727) | freshwater metagenome | biome: subpolar coniferous forest; feature: holomictic lake; material: water; isolation source: holomictic Lake 227, 6 m and 8 m depth | place: Canada: near Kenora, Ontario | collected...
GTCGCCTAGTACGCCTGGAATGATCTCGGTGTCGCTGAAGGCAAGGCTATAGCCGAAGGCGACCCAGATGACCGATACGATCGCGAGGGCGGCAAAGCATTGCAAGAGGACGCTGAGTACGTTTTTCTTGCGGACGAGGCCTCCGTAGAAGAGGCCGAGGGCCGGGGCTGTCATGAACATGACCAGGGCCGTGGCCGCGAGGAGCCAGGCTGTGTTGCCGGAACTCAGTACCGGCGCGGGTGTCGCGGTCTGGGCACCGAGGGCACCCACTGCGAGCGTGAGGGCCGTGAGGAAGATCGAGGTTCGCTTCATTGCATCTCCTTGCATGCTGAGGTTGTTGGTCCTAGCAATGCATGAATGATGCCAAAATCCCTCTTTCACCCCTTCTTTCCATCCGAAACCCTTGCTGCATGTGACTTAATTATTGCTCATATCGATAGAAACAGAGTTTTTATCATACGAAGGATTTGCACCCTGGACTTCTACCTGAAGGTTCATTTTGCCTGACGCCTTGTCCTGCAAACTACAGAGAGGAAGTTTATAGCTCATGAAACTACATAGATGTCGCAAATAGGCTTCATCGAACACTTTGGGATAAGCATTGGTCCCCAACCTTGATGTGCTTAGGCGCCTGGCCTGGCTGTCGGCTGCCGGTATTTGCCGAAGTTTGACCTGGGATAAAATGCCAACTAAAGTAAATCTGCTTGATTGCAGTTCCAGAGGCGCCATTCGCCGGAAACCGCTCGTTTGCTTCCCGGAATTTGCTGGAGGCCCGCCGATCCGACGATGCAGGGAGGCTGACCAGGGGACGGAGAGCCGTGAGGAATCATGAATTGAAACGTTTTATTTTCTTTGGATGCTCCCTTATCCTCCTGGCGATTTCTCCTGGAGCAGCCCAAATTTCCGGCGTGGCACCGAACGCCGGAAAATCAGGCCAAACAATCACGCTCGTCGCTCCGTCCTTTGGCGATGAGCCCGGGCTCCGGAATTATATCGACAACGCAAGTCTCGAGCAGAGGCTTGCACTCTATGGCAGCTATCTTGCGTCGAGATCGCTCAATCCAGGCGCCAGTTCCCTTCTGGCGGGATACTTCGCGGAGGATCTCGGTCTGGCAAGCCCCGAGAAACGAAAGAGCCTCGCGGATCTCGCACTGCGCACGGCAAAGAGCAAAGACCTCTCCGATGCCTCGGCAAGCCGGCTGGAACTCTTTCTCCAGGGACTGCCCCTCCATCACGATCTCGCTGTCAATTATTACCTTTCCCTGCCCCTTGACGGGCGGTCCGGCAATTTCGATGCGGTTTCCCTCGAGGGAAACCGGGCACAGGTCCTCGCCGACCTTCTTCCCGAAGTGTTGCCGAAGCTGGGCCCTTCGACCCGCCAGGCGCTCTTTGCAGAGAGTCTCCATTGGCTTGAAAAAGGTACCAGTTACGATGGTGTCGTCCTGCGCGGGATTTCTGCGATATTGGCCGAGCGACCCATTTCCATCTTCACCGCCACCGAGGCGTCTGCCTCGCTCTCTCGCCCCCCTTCCTTTTCCGGACTCCCGAAACCACCGCTCACCGAAAGGGAACTGTCGTATTTTCTTCCTCTTTTTTTCAGATTTGCGGAGTCTGATGTACTCGCCAGACCTGTAACGACTTTTCAATCCCCCTGGATGGACATAAAAAAGGACGCGGAAACCGAAAAGGCATTGGCCAGCGCCTGCACTTCGAAGGACCCCAGAATCGCGTCGCTCGGCAATTACATCCAATTCCTTGAAAAAGGGACAGGCTCCGGGAAGTCCCAGGCCTGGCTACCCATGAAGGCCATTCCCGGCCTGGCGGATGACTGGGTCGCCTTCATTTCCTACCGTGTGGCTGCGGCCCGAGGCGAAGTCCTCAGCGATGAAGGGTTTCTTGCCTGCCTTGATCCTGCGCGCCCGAGTCTGGCAGCTGCCGTCCTGGAGGACCGCTTTGGTCCGGAATACCACGATATGGCTGAAACGATCATCGTAAACTACAAAAAACCAAGCCTGTCCCCATTCAGGGAGGCCGTACTCAGGAAGTGCCAGACCCTCACTGGGGCGGATTCAGAACGGGCCCTCATCCCTGTCTACATGACCCTCATGCATCTCGGCAGGGCGGATTACCTGACATCCATTACCGTCCTGGTCAAGGCGCCTTTCGCGACCATGAGGGAGTTCGCATTGCTTACGCTCCTCCGCTACGGCGACCAGACGAATTTCGGTCTGTTCATGGATCGACTCCATGATCCGGGCTCCCGGATCAGAACCCTCGCCATCCAGGGCCTCGGCAAGATCCGCGATTCACGGGCCGTGGATGCCTTGGCAAAGATCGCAACCGATCCCGCTGAGAGCCAAGCCATCCGTATCGCGGCCGTAGATGCGCTAGGCCAGATCGGCGACCGGAGGATGGTCCGTATCCTTACGAATATCCTCGTCGTTCCGGCGAATCAGGCTTCTCTTGATTCAGGCCTGCGGATCCACGCCGCCCACCTTCTCGGCGAACAGAGGGAAAGGACGGCGGTCGATGCCCTGCTCCGGAACATCGATACGGCCAGGGAAAATGATCTTAATTACTATTGCCTCGAGGCTCTCGGGAAAATCGAGGACCCCGAAGGATTCCGCAAGCTGGTTCCGCTCCTCATGAAGGGCTGGAAGGCATGGATTAGGTCTGAAAACTATCGGGATAACTTCTATGCGGCCATGTGGGCCCTCTTTACCTATCGATCGACGGATGTGGTGAAGGTCTGCACGGACATCTTCGACATGACTGGCACTAGCTTTTCGGATGCGGCGTTCAGCGCGGCCTTTTACCTGGTCAGGCAGGTCGCCGAACCGAAGGCGGCGTGGATCGCCTACTGCGATGCCAACAACGCCGCCTTTTTCGCAGATACCTATCGCGTCTACCAGTTCGCATCCATGCTCGACCACAAATGGGACGATCGCAGCATCAGCTATCTTGCCGAGCGCCTCGAAAGCTGCGATGACGCGACGAAGACCTGGGTACTTTCCGGCATGGTTGACAGGCCCTCGATTGCGTTCATTCACACACTTGAGTATCTGAGCTTGTCCGGAGACCTTCCGGTACGCCGCTGGGCAGCATCGCTCGCGGAGAAGATCGCTGGCCTCATTCCACCGCGAGGTGCCGCAACCTCCCTCGACACAGCGCCATCAGATGGCGAGCGTCTTCTGTCCATCATCAATGCCTGGCTTGCGACCGAAAAAGACAGCGAAACCGTCACCCGCCTTTCAAGATCAGCTGCCAGGATCGCTTCCTATCGGGAGCCAGCGACACAATAGCCATAGTTACCAGTATCCATGTTTGAGGATCTTTCAGGCATTCCTTGGCGCGGATACGGGATTGTGAATTCGTCGTGCTACCTTCCGTAGGAGATGCACGAGACCTCAGCCCCCAGTAGCCGTGAGTGCCAGGATTCGTGCCCTCTTTCATCGGCGGCGGCTCCCGCGATGGCAAAGAGGGGAGTCAGGTGCTCGCTGCGCGGATGGGACTCGAGGGCGCCAGGAGCTGTCATCCAGTTCACGAGGGCCTCGCGCCGCTGCCCGGGATCGGCAAGCGTGGCTGAGCTCACGAGCCACTGGTTGAACTCCGCTGAAATTCTCCCGATGGCGGGATCGCCCGAGAACAGGGCCCTGAGATTGTGGTAGCTCATGCCGCTCCCGATGATGGCGACTCCCTCGTCACGGAGCGGAGACAGTGCCCTGCCGATGTTCCAGTGGGTCAGGGCATCGAGGCCCTTTACGAGGGAGAGTTGAGCGACGGGGAGCCTGGCCTCAGGGAAGGCGACCATCATCGGGACAAAGGTCCCGTGGTCATAGCCCCTCTTTGTTTCGCGGCCTGTTGCGAAACCTGCCGATCGGAGGAGTTCGTCAGCCCGGGCGGCAAGGCTGGGTGAACCGGGGGCTGGCCACGTGAGGTGATAGGTATGCTCGGGAAAGCCGCCATAGTCGTAGAGCATGGCGGGAGCCTCGCCGTAGTGCAGGGTGGGCATGGTCTCCTCCCAGTGCGCGGAGATTACGAGGAGGGATGCAGCTTTTTCCGAAAGGTCGCGGCCCAACTCTCGTAGCCAGCTGCTGAGCGACTGGTAGGCTGGATCCGACCTGGATTCTTCCATCTCGTTCCATGGGCCTCCCCCGTGGGTCAGGTAGGTAACGGGCAAGCGTGACATTCATATGCTCCTTGTGCTTCTCAAGGTAAATGCTTCTCGGGGAAAGGGCAAACTGCGAGCTTCCGCCCCTCCCTTCCCGAGGATATAGTCGCCCCGTGAGCAATAGCCCTTCACGTCTCATTGTCTCCTTTTTCGGCTGGTCCGAATCGGGGAAGACCACCCTCATCGAGGCCCTCATCCATGCCTGCCTTCGCCGCGGCATAGCCTGTGGCGCTGTCAAGTGCACGCGGGCGCTGGGCGCCTTTGAGCCGGAGGGCAAGGACAGCGCACGCTTCCGCTCTGCAGGCGCAAGCCCGGTCGCCTTTGTCGGCACTGGGGTGGCAGGTACTACGGCAATCTTCATTCCCACGCCCGATTCGCCGGACAGGGCCTGGCTCGAAGCGCTATTTCCGGGGCAGGGGATCCTCTTCGTGGAGGGACTCGAGGTGGAGGGGGCGATCAGGGTTCTCGTGCATCGCGGGGAGGGTCCAGAAAAACGGTCGTCATCCGAAGTCGATATCCTCGTATGCGCGGAGTCTCGGCGCAGAGCAGCCTGGGAGGCTGCCGGACGCCTGGCCTTCCCACCCGACGCCGTGGAGGCTATCCTTGATCTTCTGGAGGCAACATGGAAAGGGAAGTGACGCTCAGTTCAGCCGGCAAGGATGTGCCGCTCAATGACTTTGCGCGGGCCATCGTCGCCAATACGATCGCGGCTATGGTAGGTACCCTCAAGAAGAGCGAGGCCGATGGGGAGATTATTGTCCGGATTGGGCCGCTTAAGAAATAGCCGACCCATGATGCCCCTTATCTGTGGAAGAAGCGGCATCAAGGAGTCCTATCCACCTTCAGCGGAGGGATTTAAGGGCTTTGTCGAGGACGACCGCGAGTTCGGCGCTGGTGAAGGGCTTGGCGAGGAAGGCGCAGATGCCGAGGGTCGATCGCAGGCCAAGCATCGAGTCGGTGCCGACAGGGATGCGCCCCGACATGGCTATGACGGCTACATGTCGTTGCTCCTTAAGGCTTTCCATGATGAAGGTAAGTCCACCAGTTCCCGGCATGACGAGGTCTACAAAGATGATTTCGGGGGGACGCATGGACATCGCAGCGGAGGCTGTCTCCACGTCCTTGGCGCATTCCACCATATGTCCAGACTTCTCAAGCATGCGTCCGAGTGTCTCGAGCACCATTGGCTCGTCGTCCACCACAAGAATGAGTGCCACAAAAGCCTCCAATTTGCATGATTGTACACGCGACGAGGCCATTGTGCAAATCGTTGTGGATTTATCGGATGCCTGGGTCAGACGTGGATTGAATCTCAGAGGCTGAGGTTGTCAGGCGCAGCGTCGAGCGCGCGGAAAAGGACTACCTTGCTTCGCAGGCAGGCTCCCTGACGCGGCTCCATTCCTGCCATCAAGCCGGTGGGCTCGACGCAAACAAGGCTCGCGTCTGGCTCGAAGAGGTGGCAGAAAGCCGGGCCGCGTGGAGCCGGGAACCGTGATCCTTCTTGATACTAACTTTCTCATCGGGCTCCTTGTCGCTGAGAGCGCTGAGGCGGGCAAGGTTGAAGCCTGGTTTGAGGATACAGAGCTTTGTACTACCTCCATTGCCCGGTATGAGCTCCTTTCCGGTCCAGTTGATGGGGAGGGTGTCGCAGTGGTCTTGTCGATGCTCGCCGACCCTATCATTCCTATTACCGGGGACCAGGCGCAGGAGGCCGCCCGACTGTGGAACAGTACTGGCCGGCTGCGTCGTCTTCGGCTTGATGCCATGATCGCCTCCGCCGCGATCCTGGTGAACTCCGTTCTGGAATAGCAGCGTCGACAGCATGAGGCGGTGGACATTGACGTATGTCAATATCGATTACATTTAAGGTCTAGAGCCTGAAGTATTGACAAATGATATCCGCACCCTATAATAAACCATGCCCAAGGCAGGAGAAGATCAGACAACAGCAGGGCGCTATGCCACTAATGTGCATCGCGTAACGGGGGCGAAGGAAGCGCTGGGTACGACTCCGGCGAAGCCCGCCCCTACGCGGGGAGAATCGGCCATGACCATCACCAGGGAGAAGCTGGGGGAGCTCTATCTAAAAATGGCGCAGACCAGGCGCTTCGAGGAAACTGCGGCAAGGCTCTTTACCGAGGGCAAGGTCCACGGAACCGCCCACTTCTGCATAGGCGAGGAGGCCACCGGGGTTGGGGTCTGCTCCGCTCTCGCCAAGGAAGACCTGATTGCCCAGACCCATCGCGGGCACAACCAGGCAATTGGCAAGGGGATGAGCCTCGACCTCATGATGGCCGAATTCCTGGGCAAGGAAGCAGGCTACTGCCACGGGCGAGGTGGCTGCATGCATATCGCCGACTCCTCTTCGGGAAGCCTTGGCGCGAATGGCATCGTCGGGGGAGGGATTCCCCTAGCGGTAGGGGCTGCATTTGCCCAGCGCTACAGGAAGGTCGATGCGGTCACTGTCTGCTTTTTCGGCGATGGGGCCACCAATGAGGGAGCCTTCCACGAAGCCCTCAATCTCGCTTCAGTCTGGAAGCTTCCCATCCTCTTTGTTTGCGTGAACAACTATTATGCAATGTCGACCCACATAGGATCGCACATGAACATCGAGGATATCTCGATCCGGGCCAAGGCCTACGGAATCCGGGGCGAGGCCCTGGACGGAAACGATGTCACGGCCATTTACGAGGCGACCCTCGAAGCCAAGGAATATGTGAAGCGTGAAGGACCCATGCTCCTCGTGCTCAATACCTACCGGATCATGGGACATTCCAAGAGCGATCCCCAGAACTATCGCAGCAAGGAAGAGGTGGAGGGCTGGAAAAAGCGCGATCCCATCCTTCTGTTCAGGAAGCAGCTTGTCGAGACCAATGGTTTCAGCAGCGCTGAGCTTGATGCCCTGGATGAGCGGGCTTCTGCGGACGTGGCGCGGGCAGTCGAATTCGCCGAAGCAAGCCCGGAACCCCGGGTCGAGGACGCCCTCCGCGACGTCTACGCGGTTTGAAGGAGCAGGCGATGCGCGAAATAACCTATGCTGAGGCCATCCGCGAGGCCCTGTCCGAGGAAATGAGGAGCGACGATTCGATTGTCTTCATCGGTGAGGACATCGGAATCTATGGCGGCGCCTTCGGAGTCTCGAAGGGCATGCTTGCCGAGTTCGGACCTGAGCGTGTCCGCGACACGCCTATCTCGGAGACGGCCATCGTGGGCTGTGGAGTGGGGGCGGCGATGGCAGGCCTCCGTCCTGTCGTCGAGATCATGTTCTCTGACTTCCTTGCCGTTGCCATGGATCAGGTAGTCAACCAGGCGGCCAAGGTCCGCTTTCAGTTCGGAGGCCAGTTTACCGTGCCCCTCGTCATCCGTGCTCCCTCCGGTTCGGGGACCGGTGCTGCTGAGCAGCACTCCCAGAGTCTCGAAGCCTGGTTTGTGCATACGCCAGGGATCAAGGTCGTGACTCCATCGACCCCAGCGGACGCCAAGGGTCTCCTCAAGACCGCCATCAGGGATTCGAATCCTGTCCTCTTTCTTGAACAGAAATTATTGTACCGTGTAAAGGGAGAGGTTCCTGAGGGAGATTACACGATTCCCTTCGGACAGGCAGCCGTCCGTCGTGAGGGGAAGGACGTCGCGGTCATCAGCTATGGCCGCATGGTCGGGCGCTGCCTCGAAGCCGCCGCCCTTGTCGCGGCGGAGGGTATCGAGACAGAGGTCATCGACCTCCGTACCCTTGCACCCCTCGACAGGGAATCCATCATCCGGGCCGCGAAGAAATGCGGTCGCGTACTCGTTGTCCACGAGGCCTGCCAGACCGGCGGGGTAGGCGGGGAAATCGTGGCGACGATCGTCGACAGCGAAGCCTTCTTCTAACTTGATACACCGGTGCGCCGCTGCTGCGGACAGGATACTCCCATTCCCTATAATCGGAGCCTCGAAGATAGCGTTGTTCCCCAGACGGCCGGTATTGCCGAAGCCCTTCGCGGGCTCTGCGGGAAGAAATCCTGATGGCCACCAAGGTGATCATGCCCAAGGCGGGAATGGCCATGGAGGAGGGAGTCCTTGTTGCCTGGCTCAAGAAGGTCGGTGATGAGGTAAAAAGCGGCGAGGCCATCGCCGAGATTGAAACCGACAAGGCCATCATGGACCTCGAAGCCGAGCTCGATGGAACCCTCATCGCGATTGTCCGGCAGGCGGGCGAGCATGTACCGGTAACCCAGACAATTGCCTGGATAGGGAAGGCCGGAGAGAGCGTGCCTGCGGCTCGTGCCATGGCGGTAGTTCCCGCTACCGGGGGCTCCGCGCCCAAGGCAGCCCTGCCCGAAGTCGTGGCGCCAGCAGCCAGCAGCGATGGAAGAGTTGCCGCGACCCCGGCTGCCCGACGGCTGGCTTCCGAGGCTGGCATGGAACTCGCTTCCATCCCCTCCAGCCTGGGGAGTCCAATCAATGCTGAGGATGTGTTGCGCCATGTCCGTAGCGACGCCACTCCCCTCGCTTCACGAATGGCCCAGGCCGCTGGCCTTGATCCGGCATCGCTTGTCCGCGGGGATGGAAGCCGCGCGCGCAGCGCCGACGCTGCCGCAGCTATGGCGAAGGCCCCCCAGGCTTCGCCATCCAGGCCCACAGCGACCTACCAGCCTCCCACCGGGCTGCCACGCGAAGACCGCCGCCTGGCCTTCACGGCCATCCAGCGGATAACCGGGGAGCGCCTGACGCGCAGCCATGCCGAGATCCCCTCGGTGAGCATTTTCACGGTCGCCGATGCTACAGAACTGCTCGCAGCCCGCGAGCGGATCAACGCAGCAGGCAGCCTTAGCGGCAATCTCAAGGTCAGCCTCAACGACCTGGTTGTGCGGGCCTGTGCGAAGGCCCTCCTGGCCAATCCCCGTGCCAATGCCGTTGTCGATGGAGACGGCCTTATCCTGAAGGGTGGCATCCACATCGGGCTTGCTGTTGCTACCGATGCCGGGCTCCAGGTGCCGACCCTTCGCGACGCTGATCGGCTTTCCCTACCGGAACAGGCCCTCAGGTCGAAGGATCTTGCCGAACGGGCCAGGGCAAGGCGGCTCCGTCCCGACGAACTCGAGGGCGGGACCTTCACGATCTCCAACATCGGGATGTACGGCATTACTTCCTTCACGCCCATCATCAACCAGCCCCAGGTGGGAATACTTGGAGTTGGAGCCCTCGAGGAGAGGCTCGTCCTCGGAGCAGGGGGACAGCCAGTGCAGCGCAGGATGCTTCATCTCTCCTTCACCTTCGATCATCGCGCCATGGATGGGGTAGAGTCCTCGGCCTTCCTGGTCTCGGTGAAGGACCTCGTCGAGGCGCCTCTCATCCTGATCCTGTAAGACGTTTCCAGGCCCTCCACGCTGGACGAAAGGAAGCCCGATGCGCGACGAATATGACCTTATCGTGGTGGGCGGCGGACCGGCCGGCTATGTAGCAGCATTACGCGCGGCCCAGCTCGGCGCGAGGGTCGTCCTGGCCGAGCGGGATGTCCTTGGCGGCACCTGCCTCAATCGCGGCTGCATTCCCACAAAGTCCTACCTCCAGACGGCCGAGGCCATCCTCGAAGCCCGGGAATGGGCTTCGAGGGGCCTCATCCTGGACAGCCCGCCGAGGCTCGACATGAAGAAGGCCCTCGCCTGCAAGAACCAGGCGGTTCGCAGGCTCACCGCCGGCGTGAAGGCCCTCCTCGAGTCCCGCAAGGTCGACATCGTCCGGGGAAACGCAGTATTGCTCGAATCGGGGAGGGTGGAGGTCGAGGGCTCGGGGACGCTGCGCGCGCCCTCGGTCATCCTCGCTGGCGGCTCGGTTTCCACGCGGCTGCCCATCCCTGGAGGAGACTCGCCCCGAGTCCTGCTCTCCGAGGACATCCTGGCCCTCGACCGCGTTCCCACAAGCCTGGTCGTCATCGGAGGCGGGGTCATCGGGGTGGAGATCGCCCAGATCCTTTCGGCCTTCGGAAGCTCGGTGACCATTGTCGAGCAGGAAAAGCGCCTCCTTCCGACGATGGAAGAAGAGCTCTCGAAGGCCATGGCCGCAGCCCTGAAAAAGCGTGGGATCACGATCCACCTCGGCGTTTCGGTCAGTCGCATCGATGACAGCGGCGCTGGTCTTGCGCTCGCGCTCTCCGACGGCACGCTCGTCGAAGCTGAGCTCGCCCTCCTGTCAGTTGGCCGCAGGCCCGACCTCTCCTGCCTGGGAAATTCCGGGGTAGAGGTGGATCGGGGCCGCGTCATCGTCGATGATTTCATGGCCACCAACCTTCCTGGCGTCTTCGCTCCGGGCGACCTCAACGGACGCAGGATGCTGGCCCATGCCGCCTTCGAGATGGGGGAGGCTGCCGCGCATACCGCCCTGGGCCATCCCCGCAGGGCCGAACTCGACCTGGTTCCCTCCGTCGTTTATGGGAGCCCGGAGGCCGCCTCCGTGGGACTCACCGAAGCCGAGGCTCGGACAAGCTGCGAGAATGTCAGCATTGGTCTCTTTCCCTTCGCCGCCAACGGCCGTGCAGTCGCCTCGGGGGACAGCGAGGGCTTCGTGAAGGTCCTGGTCGATCCGCGCTTCGGCGAACTCCTGGGTGTGCACATGCTAGGCTCGGCTGCCTCCGAACTCATCAACGAGGCGGCCATCCTCATGCGCATGGAGGTGACCGCCTTCGAGATCGCCGAGGTCGCCCACGCCCATCCCACTCGATCGGAGGCCTTCATGGAAGCAGTCGCGGCAGCTATCGGACGCTGCGTGCATCTCCCCGCACGGGGCTAGTCCGAGGCCTATGCAGTGGGTACTATGCGAGTGGTGATCTGACATCCGTCAATATGGAGAACCAATGCCTGCCATAGACGACAACCTTCTCATTTCGATAGCCAAGTTGTATTACGTGGAAGGCCTGTCCCAGCAGGAAATAGCCGACAGGATCTCCGTCTCGCGTCCCACCGTCTCCAACCTCCTCAAGCGTTGCAAGGAGGAGGGGATTGTCGAGATCAGGATCAAGGAAACAAATTCCCTCCTCTACGCCCTCCAGCGTGAGATCAAGTCCTCTTTCGGTCTCCGCGAGGTTGTGGTTGTGCCCTCCAGCCCTGACGAGTGGATCACGGTCGAGGAGACGGGACGGGCAGCCGCAGAGTTGCTCGTCCGCTCGCTCAAGGACGGCACCAGGATCGGCATCTCCTGGGGAGTAACCACGTACAAGGCGGTCCTCGCACTCAACGTAGCCCCGAAATACCAGAACATCGAAGTGCGGCAACTCGTCGGAGCCCTGGGCTCGATAAATCCCATCTATGACGGCTACGAGCTTGCGCGGACCCTCGCGCTGAAACTCAACGGCAGCTTTTCGACGATCCAGGCGCCTGGTGTTGTCAGTACGGTAGAAGCCAAGGAAACCTTCATGCGGGAGCCCGGAATCGCGGCAGCGATCGAAAAGGCCCGCGAAGTCGATATCGCAATTCTTTCAGTCAGTCCCGACGAGCCAGATTACAGCTCCCTCGTCCGCGCAGGATTCATCACCCGCGAGGAATCCGCCGAGATCAGCCGCAAGGGTTCGGTGGGCCACAGCTGCGGAATCCACTTTGACATCGATGGCAACAATCTTCCTTCTCCGCTCAACGAGCGCATCGTGGGCATTACGATCGATGACCTACGGCAGATACCCGAGGTGATCCTGGCAGCCTGCGGCACGGTAAAGTCGAACGCGATCTTAGGTGCCCTCCGTTCGGGGCTCTTCCATATCCTTGCCATCGACGAGGCCGCGGCCCTCAAGCTATTGGCTGAGACAAAAAAATCAGGAGCCCGGTCCAGCAGCAAGCCGGTCCAGTAGCAAACCGGTCTAGCGCTTCTTTCCGAAAACCCCTTCCTTGATTCCCCTGCCCGCATTCTGGATGACAAAGAGTCCACCTGGCGAGCGGCTGCGCTGGAGGTCCTCGGGGCTCAGGCCCATGGTCGCCGAGGTGACGTAGAGGTCTTCGAGCTTCGGTCCGCCGAAACCCATGCAGGTGGCTGTGGCGAAGGGCATGGGAAGGACGCGGTCGATGCTTCCGTCAGGCGCGTAGCGGGTGATGCGCCAGCCAGCCCAGTGGGCGTTCCATAGGAAGCCTTCGGCATCGACGATGAGGCCGTCGGGCATGCCGTCGGCGGCTGGCACTTCGGCAAATACGGAGCGACGCGAAGCCCTTCCGGAAGCGCTGTCGTAGTCGTAGCGGAGGATCCGGTTCGCAAACATTTCTGCGACATAGAGGATGTGCCCGTCAGCGGAGAAGGCCATGCCGTTGGGAAGGGCGAGGCCACTGTCCAGGGTCAGGAGCTTGCCCTCGGTATCGATCGAGTAGATCGATCCCACTTTGGCGTCGAGGGCAGCTGTGTTGAAGGTGTTGAAAAGGAAGCGGCCCGCGGAGTCCACGGTTCCGTCGTCGAGGAGCATGTCAGCCTGGCCGCGTTCGGGGTCGCAGAGGAACTGCGCCTCCTTCCCGGGTTCGAGCAGGAAGATGCCGTCGGCGCAGAGGATGACGAGGCTGCCACTGCCTGCCAGAGCCAAGGCCCGGACGGTGTGGCCAGCGTCGCGGGATGTCGCTGTACGCGAGGCCGGATCCCAGGAATGCACATACGGCGAGGCAGTGTCAGCCCACCAGAGGCAGCGCATCTCTGGGTCCCAGATAGGGGATTCGCCGCAGACGGCGCCCGCTTCAAGCAGCAGTTCAACAACCAGATCGTCCTTGCCCATTTTTGATTCTCCCTTTTTGGCCAGTTCCTGACCAAGCCTGGCATGCATCCCGCTTGCCATCACGTAGACCTTCTGGAGCCGGTCATAGACCGCCCTGTTCGAACCCTGTGGGTTCGAGACCGAATCAACCACATGGATTTCGTCGATGCGGTCAAAGTCTTGCCACAGCCCCGTACCTACCGCCGCAACAGCTGCCGCGCCCAGGGCTGCCGCATGCTGGTCGACGCTGGTTTTCACGATCCTGAGATCGTAGATGTCCGCCAGGATCTGGCGCCAGAGGGCGCTCCGGCTCCCACCGCCCACGACGGTCATCTCCTCGCCGAGGGGGGCGAGTTTCCGCAGCTCGTCGAGGGCCACGCGGAGGCCCATGGCCACGCCTTCCATGGCTGCACGGATCAGGTCCGAGCGCGTATGGCCCAGGTCCAGGCCCATGAAGGCGCCGCGGATGTGCGGACTGTCGTCCAGGGAGCTGCCCCCACCCAGGCTGGGATTGAACAGGAGGTCACGGGCTCCTGCCGGAGACGCTGCGGCTTCGGCTGTCATGAGCTCGTAGGCATCCAGGCCCTCTTCCTCGGCGCGGCGGACAAGGTCCCGGCAAGCCTGGTCCCGGAGCCACCTGAAACTCGTGCCTGCGGAAAAGATAGCCGTGGCTGAGGCAAAGAGACCGGGAACGACATGGGCAAAGACATAGGGCCTGATGCGTGGATGGAGGAGGGGCTTTCCCGAGCTCACCGCGATCCAGCTCGAGGAGCCCAGGGAGTTGTAGATGCGGCCTTCCTTGAAGGCACGCGCACCGAGGGCCATGCAGGAATTGTCCACGCCCCCCGCGACGACCTGAAGGCCCTGGGGCAGGCCCAGTTCGGCGGCCGCCGCAGCGGTGATGCTCCCGATGACCTCGGTGGAGGGAAGGATGTCCGGGAAAAGCGAGCGTGGAAGCTCTGCCGCCGAAAGGAGTTCCTCCGAGTAATCCCCCAGAAGGAGGTCGTACAGGCCAGTGCCGGAGGCATAGGAGTGGTCTGTGGCGATCCGGCCCGTGAGCCGGAGATTGATGTAGTCCTTGGTTCCGATGATCTTGTGGATGCGCCTGAACATCCCGGGCTCGGTGTCGCGGTACCACATGATCTTGAAGGCCGGATAGAGGGGAGGAGGAAAGCCTGCACCGGTTTTC
>SESF01009651.1_pt1 | contig 14054 bp, 15 predicted proteins | sample 3171521 | NCBI WGS metagenome assembly SESF01 (sample SAMN10866945, study PRJNA518727) | freshwater metagenome | biome: subpolar coniferous forest; feature: holomictic lake; material: water; isolation source: holomictic Lake 227, 6 m and 8 m depth | place: Canada: near Kenora, Ontario | collected...
CAAGCTGATTGACCGTTACCTTTATGTCTTCGCCAGTCGCGTTGACGTTTCCCTGCAGCGCCTCCAGCTTATCCAGCATGGTGTCTATTTCCCCCAGTACCAGGGCAGCAAATGCGTCCCGGCTCGTCCTTGGGGGAGTGGGGGTTCTTTTCATTGGAATACGGCCTTATATACTTGGTCAAGATTCTTATTGGCGGTAATGGCAATCATTTTCAGCAGACATAAGTTCACGCACCTTTTAACTTCCTCCTGATCGCCGGCGTCCTTGGCCGCTTTCGCTTGCGCACGGTAATCGGTCTGATCGGCCACGATATCGGCAAGCGGCACACCCAAGTCTTTGCATTGGTCGAACGCCTCATTGTTGTAAATGACGCATTTTTCGTTCATGACAAAGGTATTGTCCGCCGCCTCCAGGCCAAATAACGAGCTGAACTCGTCCCTAATATCATCATCTGTTTCAACCCTGTTTAAGATAACCCGTATCTTCTTTTTAGGGATTCCCATCTTGACCAGTGATTTTATTGTCTTTACCGTGTCGATGGTTTGTTTCTTGTCTTTCACCGTCGGCACAAGGTAGTAGTCAAATTGTTTGTGCGAATCATGGTATTGGGTCATCAGATTGGTGAAATCTTCAACATTCGAAGCGCCCACATCGACAATGGCATCCTCCAACATGAATATTTCTTCCTGGAGTTCCTTATATTTTTTGCCCTTGTAGGTTTCCACGTCCACGCCATCTGACGCGGCATCGTCATTGAGCGTCTCAATGCTGAACAAGGTGGCATTGTTCATGCGGGGTTTCAATAAATGCGCGGCGACGGTTGACTTGCCCACATTGCCTGAGAAATTAATGACGACTATTTTCATCTTTTTTTGCCTTTTTCCTTTGTCTATTGAGGTCCTTGCCGATTTTAGAATATGCGGCCAGATCAATTTTTTCATTTAAAACTGCCCTGAGGTCGGCGGGGTTGAATATTGTTTGTATGTTATCCTGTTCTTCCCCGCCTTGGTTTTGAGCGGTTTCGGCCTCCGCCAATGAATCCGGCCGCGTTGCTGCCGTGGCGTTTTCTCCAGTGGGTTGATTTAGAATTTGACCGCCCTTCTGCCTGCGCTGTTTCCTAATCCGATAAAGGGCCGTCTCAAAACCTCTCAAGGTCATCTTGAAGCCATATTTTTGCAACGTTTTATGAACTTCAGCCCGGCTTACGCCAACGGCCAGCGCGGCCTCCACATCGTTGAAAATATCGCGCAGCCGGGCCGTTTCAGGTCTTCTCCCAGTGCTGGCTAATGCCCGTAGCGCATCGACAATACTGTTATCCTGCATTATTCAGCCCCCTTTTTGTCATGCCTAAAGGCCATTTAGTTTGACCCCCAGTTTAAAGCCGATAGAGTGTTGTTTCATTGCCGTATTGCCGGTGTCTTATGATGTCTATAAGTTGTCAGGATGTAGATTACCCGATGTATATAAGAAGTGTCAAGCGTTAAGTTAGTGTCCATATGCTGTTCAATAGTTGTTAATAAGGTGTATTAATGAAGTCCACTATGTTGTGTCATTGACGTTTATAGGGTGTGCAGTTGAATGTCCTTGTCATCCGGAAAAAACAACCCCTCCCTGTTGGGCAAGAGAATGGGCGCAGTAATCACGCTAACGCATTGATTATAAAAGCCATAACAATTATTTTTAAGCCCCGATAGGCCGGGTGGTTGTTAGGCCATTTCAAAAGCTAAAGAGCAAAAACAAAAGAATAATAGAGGGCAGGATAGACTAGCGTCGGCGTATGTGGTATCATTTGTTAACCCTAGAAAATCAGCCACCCAAACCACCCCATAAGACCGCCATGCCCCCCACCAAAAGCACGACTCTAAAACTCAGAATCCACCCCGACAAAAAGGCGGCGCTCGATGCCGTAGCCAAAAACCAGCGACTGGACACCTCCAAACTGCTGATGGCCCAAATCGAAAAACTCATCGCCCAAGAACCGCCTAAGGCAAACCCCGAAGGGGCAGGGCAGGGCGAAGCCGCCAATCCATCGTCAGTCCGGATTTCATTCCGACCCCTGCCCGGCGACGAACAGCCCCTCAACCACTACGCCGCCGCGCGGAACATAAAACCCAGTGAAGCCATGAAACTGATCCTGCGCGGCTGGATCACCAAAAATCCACCCCTGCCCAAAGAAGAGCTGGCCCAATTAGGCACCACCTCCAACCAACTCGCCGCCATCAGCCGGAGCCTCAACCAACTGGCAAAACTCGCCCAGACCGGTGACTGCCCCTTACCTGAAGAACTGGTGGCCCTGCTCCAGGAAACCCAAACCCTGGCCCGGCAAGCCAGCCAGGCAATTGACGTCCTAGTAAAAACCAACCTGACCAGTTGGGAGAGCGACCATGCCTAAAAAACGCACCGCAGCAATCACCAGAGATCCAAAAGGCCCCGAACTGGACTTAAAAAGCCGGGGCAGAAAAGGCCCCGCCGCACACCCCCATTTTAACCCCGCCTCCCCCGAGTCCATGGCCGCCCTACAACGGACCTTAAACTATCAGACCGAAGTGATGGTCAAGGTCACCGGTGGCGGCCGGGACACCGGCACCGCCCAGGCGCATATCAATTATATCGACCGGCAAGGCCAGTTGGATGTGCTCACCGATGAGGGCGAAACGCTGACCGGTAAAGACGTATCCCAGTTTATAGTCGAAGACTGGAAACTGGACAGCATTATCCATAAACGGCACCGCCCGGCGCCGTTACCCGGCGAAAAAGACCAGCGGGCCAAGCTGGTCCATAACATTGTCCTGTCCATGCCGCAAGGCACGCCCCCCAAAGCCGTGCTTGCCGCAGCCCAGACCTTTGCCCTGGAAAACTTTGCCTTGAGCCACCGCTACGCCATGGTCCTGCACGACCCGGCCACCGACCCCAAGCATGCGAAAACCGAGTCCGGAAAAAACCCGCATGTGCATCTGGTCGTCAAGGCCGTCAGTGAAACCGGGGAACGCCTGTATATCCGCAAAGACACCCTGCAGGCCTGGCGCGGACAATTCGCCCAGGCCTTAAGAGGGCAGGGCATCGAAGCCAACGCCACCCCCGCCGCCCTGCGCGGCAAGGCGAAAAGCAGCGCGAAAGGCCCTATCCACCAACATCAGGAACGCCTTGAAAATTGGCGCACAACCGCCCCGGATAAACGAAACCCAACCAACCCACCCATCCCATCGACGCTTTTGCAAGCCAGCGTAGAGCGCGTCCTGAACGAGCTGGTGAATGGGGTGGAGCCTGACTGGTCCGGCAAGAACAAGCTCGGCGCAACCCGTGCCAACGTCCTGCAGGGCTGGCTGGCCACCGAAACGGTTTTACGTGACCAAGGGCTCACTAAGGAAGCCGACCAGGTAGTAGACTTTATTAACAAGCTGCCGTCCGTGAAAACCGCCCATGACCTGTTGAAAGACCAGATGCTGGCTGATCAGGCCAGGCTACAAGCCGCGTTGGCGATACAGCCACCGACCCTTGCCAAAGCGGAAGCGCAGGGCGAGGAGCTAACCTTGATCAGGTAGGCTAAAGCAGAGGGTCAACTGGGCTTGCCCTGTTGTGCCACCCCATGCCAGGCAATGGTCAATAACGCACGGGTTTATGCACTGTTGCAACCGGCCATGAAGCACTCAAGTTATCCCCATTATTTGTGGATAACCCTGTCGGTAATTGCCCACATTTCACGCTAACTTACCGTTAGTTGTAGCAACCTGCAATCGTAAACACATAAACCAGCAATCAGCGCATTTTTCGACCAGAATTAAATGCAACTGACGGAGGCTAAAACCGACATTATTTGCAACTGAACCTGCAATCATTCGCATCAACCTGCAATCATCCGTCGCAAACCGGAATTATTTGCAACTGAAACGGCAGCCTCGACCAGTACGGTATAGAGCACCCGATTAGGACCCGTTAAGTCTGTCACTTTTCAAAGTCGATGTCAGCAGTAATCAGCCTGAGCCTGCGTAGAATCTCGATGCAGGCAAACTAAATTGTCATAGTCGATGTCAATAGCATTCAAACCCGATGTCAGCACGTTGCAAATTGTCGAAGTCGACGTCAGCACGTCGCAAAAAATGGGTAAACCCAGTTGCATGAGTGCGGGCCACTCGGCAAAACAGAAATTTGTAACCAACTACATGAATGGGTTGTCGCGAAAATTGTAAGTTTTGCGACGGTTTTTTTAACCCATGAAATCAAGGTCTTGCTTGTCGCATATATCAGGCGCAAAATATGAGCGACTAAACCGACGAGAAAACGCGGCCATGACCGGAAACCAGCCCAAGACCATTTTGCTAGATGTTGAATTGACCGACGAGGAAGCTTGGAGCCTTGCCCAGTTTTTCAAACGGGCGGCTTTTTCCGACTTTCTCAGGAATTCACAAGACGAGACCGAAGCCTATGCCATGCGCGATGCAGCGAACCGGGTACGGGACGCCTTAGCAATGGCGGGATATTCCCCGCGATGAAATACGGCTAAGCCCGCACTTCCACCGACGACCAAACGACTACCTGTAGCCGCTTGCAAACATAATCCATAGGAACTGCAAACATCCGTTTTTTCGGCCCGAATTATTTAAAATATCCGATGCCTTCGACCCGGATTAAATGCCAATGGACCCGAATTATTTGCAAACAGCCTGCAAACATCGGACAAGGCCCACATTAACTGCAAATAAGAAATCAGAGCGGAATCCCAATCGCCAAAAGGTTGTTTTGCAGCGAGCGCGGGAACACATCGCCAACGGGTTGAACGTCCGCGAAGCCGCAATCCGGCTCAAGGTTGGCAAGACGGCCTTATATGCCGCACTGCAATCCGCCAGTGCAGCCGATTCCTGACATGGAGCAAGCAACGATGAAACGCAAGCAGGGCAGCGCCTTCATCACGACCAGAAAGGGCTTTTGTTATCTCACGGTAAAAGTCGGCAGAAGCAATTTCAACATCATGCGTATTCGCAACTACACGCTTGAGCCGCAGGACAAGCGTGACATGCGCCGGTTGTATCCCGACTATTTCTTTGACTGGAAGAAAATCAATCAGCAGCTTGCCGAAAAGAGGGAGGTATGCAGAGCCTACCGCTCCAAGCGTCAAGCGCCCCGGAATACTGGGCGCACCCCAGCCCCGTTCGTCATGGTGTCCTATGACCCAAGGACACGCACAGTCTACGCATCCGATGCAGGCAATTCATTAGCATTGCTTGACGCTGTCCTACAAATTGAACGGGCCAATAAGAAGTAGTCCCAACAGCCAATGCAGTCGCCTTCTGAAAATGACAAGAGGCTTAGCTCAGAACGAACACTTTTGGGGGTTCTTCCACAAGACCCCCTTAAGCTATACACAGGACCCATTCGCTGAAATCCTTGAATGTCGCAAAGTGGTAATTGTTGAAGTTCATTCTGTCAATTTCATCGCCATAAAGCGGCCAGTCGCGATCGGCAGGAATTGGCCGTAAGCTACGGTGGTTTCAATTATCAAACAGATCAATGCAAATGCCAGAGCGGCGTGAATAGGGGTCGCAAGCTGCCGGTCGGTCATCCTCTCTTAATTGTCTTATCTGACACTTACTCTTGGGGTAATAGCAAGTCTAGCCCGCACCTCTTCATAAATCTGCGTGATTCCAGGCATTGTGAAAGTAACAGCTAGACCAAACGGAATAGGTTCGTCTATTACAATGCCCTGATCAGGGTCTCGTTGAACAGTAAATGTTACAAAGTGATTTTCGCCTATTATCGGTGCCTTTTTTCCATCCCAACGCCTTGAAAAAACGGTACCACGGCGGCCTTGATTTTTATCTGGCTGTGATTTTGTTGCATCGACACGCAATGAAGACATTTCATCAGGCTCGATAAGCTTGAGACGAACTGCTCGGTAACTCTGCCGACCTGTTAATACAGGCGTGAACCATGCAAGTGTTGCTTGTAATGCGTGCGGTCTTGCCTGTCCATTTACACAAATTGGGATTGGCACCTGAATTATAACCGCTTGTTCTCTCGGGAGTATACCACTAGCCCAAAACGTGGCGCGGTCTTCAGTGCATGCCACAGCTGCTTCAGCGTCAACAAAGCCGTATCCAAGAAATCTTCTAATGTTATCTTTCTGACGAATATGCTGCCTGTTGTCAGTTGGCCCTAAGACTTGTTTGATTAATTCGGAAGCTGCTTGCGGCCATGTTGCGGTATGAACCAGTAACGCCTTCAGCAGTGTGGCGCGTTGAGCATGACCTAGTAATCTAAATATGTCTCCGTATGCTAACTCAAGCGCATCGTGGATTTGGTGACATGTTCGAGATGCCAAAGCGGCGGCAGCACTTGTCCCGTTGGTGAAACCCTCAACACTTTCGCGCCCATCGCGTGGCGGTGCTGCAACTTTAAGTCCATGGGCACGCGCTGGTCCGCTGGGCCTGATAGACAAAGCGGCACCACTAGCAACAAAGCTCATGTGTTCTCTGGCTCCAGACATCAGGATGTCGGGCTTCACGCCTTTCGCGAAACCTGGGCCGAGCGCGCTTGATGGATTTGAAGTCGTAAGGTGTTGAAATGGATCGATACTCCGTGTAGCCATCCGATCTGTTCGAGATACAGCGTCCACATTGGCCGCACCGACCGTCACGCCGTTCACAGATTCCGCAGGCGATAGAATACGTCGCTCTGCAATCAACTGCCCTATTGCAGACATTGTTCCATATGCTCGTTGAGCCTCCGTCGCATCTTCAAATTGACTGAAATTCGCAAAGCCAGGAACATCAAACGGTTCGGTATGATTTCCCGCACTTACAATAAAAAGAATCCCAAAACGGTAGGAGAGGCGATCAATTAGTCGTGCCCATGCCGACATCCTCCCTTGAAATGGCTTTCGCGCATTGCCAAGTGAAAGGTTTATAATCAAAATCTCAGGTGCAGATGGCTCATCTCCGTCGCGCATTGCGAACACGGCTTGGTAAATCATGTCAATGATTAGCCGATCATCTGGGAACCTATCGTTCGAGCCAAGAACGGGAACCATGTGGATTCGTCGCCCGATCCTTTGCTCCATTTTATTCCTATCACCGTACATAATCAGCGATGCCATCGCGGTGCCGTGATGGCGATCAGCAACTTGAGTGAGGGGCTCCAAGCCGAATTGATCATCAACCACCAACGATCCTGCCAGAAGAGTATGTTGAGCAACTGGAACACCATCAAGCAAAGCTAGTATCGGGGGGCGATCAACGGCCAACCCCTCTTCTAGTGCGGTATCATCAGCTTCTCCAATTTCTATTCTCGTTGCCATGCTTTGGGGTCGGATGTGCATTACCAGATCAAGACCGGCAATGCTTACCGGTGACATATCGATAATGCTTCGAACTGATGGTGCAGGTAATTCAGCTAAAATTGCGTGATACCCAATATCGGCAATCCGGCAACGACTTATTACGCGTCCACCAGCTGCTACAATCGAGCTATTCAAATCTGCTTCAGCTTCATTAGCTCGCACATCTGCCATCCTAAAAACAAGCTCGATTTCAAGCCGAATTGGCTCATCATCAGCCATGGCGGCGATTTCTTCGGCGATAATATCTCGCTCATTGGCTTGGACACGATCCTGTGGTCCCCAAGGTCGTATATCTCTCAATGTTGCAAACACGTCGCGCCAAGGTGCAAAACCAGTGCCCAGATTCTCGTTTTGGGACCATCGACGCCATAATGATGCTATATCGTTCAAAGCTTGCGCATCGGGGACTAATAGATAGATGGTTGGCTCTGTGTCTTGTTCATCGCCTTCAATTTCTTCCTCATCAATGAATTCAAGCCCTTGGATTTTTCTTATTGCATTGATGAAATTTTGAATTGATCCTCGAACTTCGAAAACAAGCAACCGTTCCGGTGCAAGAGCGCTAGGGTCACTTCGAAGTTCAATGCCGCTCTGATCGCGCTCCAGAACTGAGGCTAGTCGGTCAAACTTTGGGCCAAATGCAGTCCTCTGATGATCGAGGCCGAATGGCTTAGGCTTTGGGGGGGATTTAGGTTTTCCGGGTGGTCTTGTCTGTGGTTGACTGACGCTTAGTTGGAGGAGTGGTTTGGTTAGGTCGATCGGCATTCATTACCTCTGGATTTACGCGGGCAGACCATAAGTCAAGTTCAGCTTTAACAGCAGCATCAATGCCGATTTCGCCAAGTCCGAGAATATGACGCCGTCGAACATTTTGGCAAAAATCGCGGGCCTCTGCATAAGACGTTACATTGAGGCGGCCAGCCAAATTCACAGTGGAAATCTTTGGATGCTCAGGCCAGAATGCAATGATCTTCTCAAGAAAGGCAGCGACCTCATTCTTTTTAGGAGACGGAAATGCCATCCTCAACTGAAAGCGTCGCCATACCGCACGGTCCAAAAGTTCCGCATGATTTGTCGCCGCTATAGTAAGTACATAGCTAGGCAATTGGTCGATTTGCATTAGCAAAAATGAGACAACCCGCTTAATCTCGCCAGTCTCATGTGTGTCACCACGTTCTTTGCCAATCGAATCGAATTCATCGAAAAACAAAACACACGGCTGTGTTCGAACATAATCAAAAAGTTTGCGAAGGCGCGCGTTTGTTTCTCCAAGATAACTGCCGATAAGCGCGTCATACCGAACGACAAAAAATGGAAGGGCAAGTGCTTCTGCAACAGCTTCGGCATAGGATGTTTTGCCATTACCAGGAGGGCCAGATAAAAGAACCTTGTGGCGAGGCTCATATCCATGAGCCCGCAGAACGTCAGCCCTCCTGTGTTCTTCGATTAGCTGCTTACCTTCAGCGCGAGCAGGAAGAGTCAAGACCAAATCTTCAAATCGAATCTGTGGCGTCAATTCGAGAATTGTATCGCGACCGCTACCTTGAACCGGTTGGGCATTAGTTAACGCTGGTGGTGTAACCGAGACACCTTGAAGCGCCCGCTGAAGCCGGTCAGCCAAGATGTGATGGCTCATCGCGCGCTCGTCCGCCATAATTGCCTCAACTGTCGAGCGCAACATAGCCCTGTCGCCTACAGCACCAGCGCGAACGAGTGAAATGATGTGATCGCTTTTAGCCATAATTACACGAAAAGGTAGTGTTGACGATGCAGCTTGGTTCATTGTCCCTTAATTCGCACCGACCTAGATTCATATATCTTCCCATATACTGATAATTTTTACTAGGAACTGAAACTTTGAACATCCATTTTGTAGTGTCTGCTTGGGTTGTAAGCTGACATTGTCAATCATCCAGTAAATCTGTCCAAAAGGCACAAGCCCTGATGGGCTTCCCACTTAAGCCGGGACATTTAATAATTTCAAAGGGTTACGAATTGCACGATTCCTGCTCTTTCGAGCAAGCGGAAGTTCGCCCATTTGTCCGAGTATCCAGGAAAACAAATCCGGGTGTTCGGTTCCAAATAAGCGCATTGCGGCCGTTGTGCCATCTTCATGTTTGAGCCCGTAATTATGTATCACCGTTAAAGCTCTCAAGCGTTGCGGCGTCAATCCACGACCATTGTGGTATAGCTGCGCCAGACAGCCATTTCGCCCTTCAACAGCCGATGAACTTCGGTGGAATTGTCGTACCATCCACTCAGCCCAGGTCAACCAGCGTTGTATTTCACTGTCCGGCAACATGGCAGTGAACGGCTGCGCTTGCAGGGTATAGTTGGCTTGCTTCCAGGCTTTGCGATAGTTTTCCCTGGACTGACTGTTTTGGGTTTTATGCAGTTGGTGATGCCAATAAACCACAGGTAGCAAGGTTGTCGTCAGCCAGTCTTCCAAATCTTTATCGACGGCTAAGCCCTGCAAGGTTTCGCTGACCCAAAGCCACCAAAAACTGACCGAAACCGCCAATGGCTTTATTTGGTTACGGAACTTCTTCAGCACGTCATTTTTGTCGCTAATGTTCTGTTCGTCTGCCAGGTGTTCAATCGCTTTTGCCCTGTTTTCAAGGCCTTCTTCAACTTTTTCCGCATCGTTAGGGCTATTGTCGAGGAGGGAAAAAGGATGAATTTCATCGCTAACGCCTTGCAGGTTTTCTTGGTACGTCGCCTGAATTTGCCTGGCTTGGCCGTAATCCTTTCTGGCATTATGGGCCTGGTCTTTAAGGTTTTGTAGTTCAGCCTCTGTTGCCGCTTCAGACGCCTTTTCTTCGGCGGTTTGTGCCACAATGAGTTGTTTTTCAGCCGTTGATGTGCGTCTTGCAAACTTTGGACCCAACCAGCGGCTCAGGTCTTGTTGGGCATGAAAAAGATCTGCACCGGAATCACATTTAAACCCTGTTACCGCCAGTTTTATCAGCGCCTTGGCGCGGTCACTAATCGCGTGAGTCACTTCAATCCCCAAGGCCTCTAAACGCGGACCCGTTTTCGCGTACCAGGTCTCAAAGCAGCGGTCATCAGTAATGTCCTCCAGTAGTAAGTAGCCAGAACTCAAGTCCATTAAAACCAAAATCAAAAAGTCGCCGAAAAAAGTTTCATCCATGGCAACCACCGCTTTACGCTTCTGGTTGCTGGCTTGCTGTTCGCAGGCGGCCTGAAACGCTGGCAATAAAAGCTCCATTTGCCGCACCCGGGTACGCAAAGCCTCCTCCGATACGCCAACATGGTGATGAATCCGGATCAATTTAAAAAACAGCGACATCTTCCCCGCACCCACACCGCATTGCAATCCAAAGTGGTATAGGACGGCAAAGACCAACAACCTCAACCAGGCACTGCCTGCTTCGGTCTCCCAAAAGGAAGATTCAGGATAGTGATCGCGGCGCTTTTGCGAACTAAGGTGGCGATGCACACTGCTTTTAGTGAGAGTAATAAGCTGAGCAAGTTTACGGACACTTTTTTTGCTACCTCGGCCTATTTCAACGATAATCGCTCGGCTAGCTGCTCGTATTTCCAGTGTTGTTTTGTTTTTTTAGTCATTAACACATGATACTAAAATACGGCAGTCTAGCTCTAATTTTGTCCCGGCTTAAGTGGGTAGCCTTCTGATGTAAACCAGTCATTCCAAATCATATTTCGAGCGGCAGTTTTTAGTGGCCGATGGCTGACGACCAGAAATATAAATTTAGGTAATTTCCAGTGTCCGCTTTACATATACAGAAACAGGATGTTTGTAGGCCGTTATAAATAAAGCTGAGGAAACGATACGTAATAAATCTCCAAGCTTATGTTTTATATATTTTTTCATGTATAATTATGTAATATTCATTATTCACATGAAAAACAATGAAATTCATAGACATAAGCTCAAATACAAACAAAATAAAGATTGACGCAATTCAATGTTATGAAGCTTTGCAAGATGCAATAAGTAAATCACGCCCTTATAAGGGAAGCATGATGTGGCGTAACATATCTGAAATGGATTATTTAATACACCAGACCGATAAAAGACAAAAAAGCCTGGGTGCCAGAACTAAAGAAACAGAATTACTTTATAACAATTTTCAAGAAAGAAAGTCAGCGCTTTCTGATCGAGTAAAATCACTTAAAAACAACCAAGAAAGAAATGCTAGGCTGTGTAAGGCGGTTAATGCAAACAGGGTTCCACGGATTGTCGCAGATATTTCAAGAAGAATATCCGATTTTCCAATTTTATCTAAAAAAACATTAATTGTCGGAACTAATGCCTTATATGCTTATGAAGCCGCTGCCGCAGTGTATTTTGAGCCTGATATGATGGCAACAAGCGACGTTGATGTTTTATTAGACACAAGAAAAAAAATAAGCATAGCATCAGCAGAACCCCAAGGGTTTATTGGCCTACTAAAATCAGTTGATAAATCTTTTGAGGTAATGGTTGGTAACAGATTCAGATTCAGAGCATCAAACAAAGATGGCTTTATTGTTGACCTCATTCAACCGGCTAAGAAGGACATTATGTTTAGCAGCTGTTCTTCAATGTCGGATTTTCCAGAAGATTTAATTGCTGTAGAGATGAAAGGATTAGCATGGTTAGTTTCATGTCCAAAATTTACGTCTATTGGAATAGATGACCAAGGCTTTCCCGTACAACTAACCGTTCCAGACCCAAGAGCATTTGCGCTACATAAGAGCTGGTTATCAACCCGGGAAGATAGAATGCCTGCAAAAAAAAATCGTGATCTCGATCAGGCAAAAGCGGTATTTGAATTAATAACAGATAAGCTTTGTTTCCTTGAATTTAGCGATAAAGCTTTGAGAGCTGTACCTTTTGATCTTGTTGTTGCAGCTTGTCAATTCAGCCGTTAAAGAGGCAATCGGCATTAAAGGCCTGGCGGCGCTTAAGGATTTTTCCATGCTCTCTTCCTATTTTGTCCACAACTTAGGGTGTTAATCAACAAAAGGCTCTAAAGTTCCACGGGATTTATCTGCGCTATTGACGATAGGTCGACAAACATAAATAATCAATAGTTTCCATACCTAAAATTGGCATTGTCCAAGAATAGGCTTATATATGAGTTTGTAAAAATGTCAGAATCTCAGTGGCAAAAACAAGGCGCAACGTTAAGCCATAAAAATGCCTGTAAGGAATTTTGCCTTACAGAAGATGAAGTGTTTGAGGCGATGGATACGGGCAAATTGCAATACCGGCAAAACGTTGCCCATGGCAATCCCTATTTTAGACTCCTTCGAATTGAAGTTGAGTCGTTAGCTCTTGAGCTGCGCGGAGCCAAAGGCATAGAAGAGCAAGAGATAAAATTTAAGCTGCAAAAAATTAATAGCGAAATAAATAGCCTTAAGAGAAAACTGGCGTCTTTGGAAAAGCAGAAAGTTGCATTGATTGAAATTCAAAAACCGGAAAAAATCTGACAACCATGCCGCTAAGTCCAGCTATCCAGTTTTCATTTATTCTCACTCCTAAGTAACACAATGCTATTGTGTTACTTAGGAGGGGATTGATTTTATTTACTTTGTTAGGCTTCACTGTTACCCTATGTAACACATGTTTAATTTAAACAAAAAAGAGCACATAGAATGAACGCTGTCGACGCCGCCAACAAAGCTGAAATTGCCATGATGCATGCCGTCCTGAACAAAAAGTTTGGACAGCTCTATGCGGATATTTGGAAAGTGGGCGTCAATTTGTCACTGCGCATTAGTGACCTGCTCACCCTAAAATACGCTGACCTTAATCTTGATGGGCGCTCGTTAAAGCTGACCGAAGCAAAAACGGGAAAGCTCAAGGACATTCGATTGAACTCGGCGGCTATCCTGGTCATTGTCAGAAGGCAACAGGAAAATCCTGCCGATACCTGGTTGTTTCAAGTCCATAGCAACCGGGCCAAAGACAAACCCGTGAGTCGGGTGTCAGTCAGTCGCGTCTTTAAAGACGCAGGGGAACTGTTAGGGCTAACTATCAACACCCACAGTATGCGCAAATCACGCGGCATGGCCATGTACAAAGACGGCGTGCCGGTTGAAAAAATTGCCAAAGTGCTCAATCACTCGAACACCACGTCAACACTGCGTTATTTGGGGATTACCCAAGAGGAAGTGTTAAAGACTTATGACGAGTACGAACTTTGAATGCGACGTGATCGACCAAGCCGGCATTCACAAAAAAGTCACACCGGATATACTGGCGTTTCTCGGGCATGAGAGTATTACCACGACGCAGATTTACATCCATGCGGGACGAGAGCGGTTATCTAATTTGATAGCGGATATTTGAGGTGGGTTATGATGCGCAAGGATTGGTTTGAGACTGAAGAAGAAGCAATCACTGCCAGGCAAACGCCATACGATGCCAAAAAGAACAAAGGCTACCAAACTGTTTTGTGATTTTAGCGGTTAAAGAAATGGATGGCCTATATATAAGGTATAAGCTAAGATAATAAGCGAACCGTTATAAACCGGAGTGGCAATAATGGCACCCACAGACATCGTACACAAACTAGACGGCCTATCTAGGTCGCCGGATAGATCGTGGCATCATGAATATCCGGAAACCCAGGCCGGGCAAGTTGAAAAAATCACCCAAATGCATAGCCGCAGCAGACTGTGGCGAATGGGTTGCACAGGATGATTTGATGCGTGGAATGGAAGAATTAACGAGGTGAAAAAAAATGA
>SESF01016318.1_pt1 | contig 14054 bp, 10 predicted proteins | sample 3171521 | NCBI WGS metagenome assembly SESF01 (sample SAMN10866945, study PRJNA518727) | freshwater metagenome | biome: subpolar coniferous forest; feature: holomictic lake; material: water; isolation source: holomictic Lake 227, 6 m and 8 m depth | place: Canada: near Kenora, Ontario | collected...
ACAGGATGAGAAAGCCCATGACCTTGGTCAGGGCGTTCATGCCGTTGACGCCGATCACGCGCACGACCCGCTCGGCGAGCCGCAGGGTGACGTAGGTGATGATCGCGACGATGACGATGCCGAGGATGATGGCGACGTAGTCGATCCACTGGGTCGCGAGGGAGGTGAAGCCGATGGTCACGGCGATGGCGCCGGGCCCGCTGAGCATGGGCATGGCGAGCGGGGAGAACGACACGTCGCGCTTGGCCCGGGCCTCCTGCTGCGCGCGGTTGTCGGCGGCGTCGGGGGCGGGCCCCATCAGCATCGCGGACCCGATGCCGGCCACCAGCAGGCCGCCGGCGATGCGCAGGCCGGGGATGGAGAGGCCGAAGAAGCCCATGATGAAGGTCCCGCCGATGAGGAAGCTGACGAGAATGGCGACCATGTAGCAGCACGCCATCCGCAGCTGCTGCAGGCGGCGCTCCCGGGTGTTGCCCTCGGTGATCGCGAGAAAGGTGGGCGCGGAGGCCAGCGGATTGATCAGGGGCAGCAGGGCGACGATCGTGCCGAGGATCAGTTCCCAGAAATGGCTGACATGGAGCATGGCGGAAGTCTCGCGCGTCGCGGGGCCGGGGGCAAGACGACTACCACCGTTCGACCGGGCCCTTGGGGACGGGGATGGCGGAGCGCTCCGCGTCGCCGTCGCCCTCCGCGCGCATGAAGGAGGCCACCAGCGGGGCCGGCTGGAACTTGGGCAGCAGTTCCCCCTGGTCGTCGCAGAAGGGGGCCCGCCACGCCAGGTACTCGGCGAGCGCGGCCTCGAAGTCGGCGCGCGAGGTGATCGTGGGGAGGCGCCGCCGGAAGCTCTTGGCTGGGCCGAAGCGCTTGGCATACCACGGGCCCACCCGGCGGAAGAGCCGGGCCCCGGTCGTCTCGCCGTAAAAGGCCAGGTACCGCTCGAAGTGGTTCCGCAGCACCCGCACCCGCTCCGTGAAGCCGGGCTCGGGGGTCAGCACCCCCGTCCGCAGGTACTGCTCGGTGCGGCGGAAAATCCACGGATCATAAAACGCGCCGCGGCCAATGCTGACGCCGGCGCAGCCGGTCTCCGCGATCATGTGCCGCGCCGCCTCGGGCGTGGTGACGTCGCCGTTGCCGATCACCGGGATCCGGCGGGCGGCCGCGACCACCCGGCGGATGCCGGGGAGGTTGACGGTGCCGCTGAAGCCCTGCGCGCGGGTGCGGCCGTGCACAAAGATGGCCGCCACGCCGACCTCCTCGAGCACCCGCACCAGGTCGGGGGCCGTGAGGTTGTCGTCGTCCCAGCCGAGCCGCATCTTGGCGGTCACCGGGATCTTCACGGCGTCGACCATGCCCCGGACGAGGGCGGCGGTGCGGGCGAGCTCGGTCATCATGGCCGAGCCGCCGCCGATCTTGACGACCTTGCGGACGGGGCAGCCCATGTTGATGTCGACGGACTGCACGCCCAGCTCCTGGCAGAGGACGGCGGCGTCGCGCATTTCCTCCGGCACGCTGCCGAACAGCTGGATGGCGAGCGGCCGGTCGGCGGGCGAGGTGGCGGCGAGCTGGAGCGCGGCGGGGTGGCGTTCGAGCAGGGAGCGGGCGTTGATGAGGTCGGTCGTGGCCCAGCCGAGCCCGCCCAGCTCGCGCACCGTCTCGCGCATGGGCAGGTTGGTGTACCCCGCCAGCGGCGACAGGAACAGGTTGGACGACAGCTCGAGGGCCCCGATGCGCATCGCTCAGGCCGCCGGCTTGCGCGCAAAGCGCCGGAGGGTCACGAGGATGACGGCCGCGCTGGCCAGGCCCATGAGGGCGGTCAGCGGTCCCACCCCGGTCAGCGGCTGGGGCCCGCCGGCGAGGTTCGCCCGGTAAATCTGGTGAAACAGCGCCATGAAAAAAGCCATCAGGAGGCAGCCGATCGTGAGCACCAGGCCGGACACCCACGCGTCGGTGGTGGCACGGCGCTCGGGGGCGAGCCAGTAGTCGCGGTGGGGCAGATTGACCAACTCCTTGGGCAGCCGCGACTGCAGCAGGACGATCCCCTCGAACAGGGCGGCGAGGAAGAGCAGGGTGCCGGCCTGCCAGGCGAGGAAGGCGTCGCGGGTCATCCAGCCGTTGGGCCGGCCGGCCGCGTCAAAGTGCGACATCACGCGGGCGGGCAAGCGGTCGTGCTGCCACACCCCCTGGGCGAGGGCGGCCAGCACCAAGGCGAGGAACAGCCCCTGGAGCCCGCGCTTCATCGGGGTCCGGCGGCCCGCACCGCCGTCTGCATCCGGCGCAGGGCCTCGACGAGGGTGGCGCGGGTGCAGCCAAAGTTGAGGCGGACGTAGTGGCCCGGGGGGGCGCCGAAGAAGGCGCCGTCGCTCAGCCCGACGCCGTGCTGCTCAAAGTGCGCGACCGGATCGGCCAGCCCGAGCGCCGCGACCCGGAGCCAGGCCAGGTAGGTCGCCTCGATCGGGGCCTCGAGGGTGACGCCGGGGAGTTCGCGGGCGACCTGCGCGGCCAGGTGGTCGCGGTTGCCGCGCAGGTAGGCGAGCAGGGCCTGGCGCCAGGGCTCGCAGTCGCGATAGGCGGCCTCGCAGGCGGTGTAGCCGAGGGTGTTGACCTCCGCGACGACCCCGGCGCTGGCGCGGGCGAACCGCGCCCGGAGCCCGGCGTCGGGAATGACGGCGAAGGAGGTCCCGAGCCCCGGAATGTTGTAGGTCTTGCTCGGCGCCATGAGCGTGACCGAGCGGCGGGCGATCTCCGGGGAAATCAGCGCGGTGGGCACGTGCGGCAGCGCCGGATCCAGGATCAGGTCGCAGTGGATCTCGTCGGAGCAGAGGACGAGCTGGTGCCGCAGGCAGAAATCCGCGAGCCGGGCGAGCTCCTCCCGCCGCCAGACTCGGCCGAGGGGGTTGTGCGGATTGCAGAGGTAAAATAGCCGGGTGCGCGGGGTGACGGCGCGCTCCAAGGCGTCCCAGTTGATGGTCCAAGCCCCGTGCTGCAGCTCGAACGGCACCCCGGTGGAAACGCGCGCGCTGTTTTTCGGCGCGCTCATGAACGGCGGGTAGACGGGGGTGAGGGTGAGCACCTCATCGCCCGGCTCCGCGAAGGCCTGGGCGACGACGTTGAGGCCGACCACGAGGCCGGGCAGCCACACGATCCACGCGGGATCAATCGCCCAGCCGTAGCGAACCCCGAGGCCGGCGACGACGGCCTCGACCGTGGAAGGGACCGGGCGGGCGTAGCCGTAGAGACCGTGGGCGACGCGGTGCTGCAGGGCCGCGGTGATGGCGGGGGGCGACACGAAATCCATGTCGGCGACCCACAGCGGCAGGATGTCGCGACCGGCGTATTTCTGCCATTTTTGCGAGTCGGTGCCGAGGCGCCCGGGCGGGTGGTCGAAGTCAAAGGTCATGCAGGGAGCCGCAATGAACCACGGAAGCCCGGGATCGGCACGGATTTTTTTCCGGGCCCGGGCCCGCCCTGCCGCCGGGGAAAATCAGGCGCCCGGGCGCCGGTGGCGGCGCCGGCGGAAACCGGCCACGCCGAGGGTCAGGGCGGTGAAGAGGGCGCCGTAGGTCGCCGGCTCGGGCGCCGGCGTGACCTGGTGGTCAAAGCTCAGCCAGGCGGTCGAGTTGCCCGCATTGCCCGAAAATATGATCTGGTTCTGCGGCGCGGCGCCCCGGGTGTCGAGGGTCGCGCCGCTGAAGTTCTGGGCATAGAAAAAGTCGGTGGCATCCACCCAGTTGGTCACGGTGAGCGCGAGGCCGGGACTGCCGACCGCGAGCGAACCGCTGTTCAGCACCGAGGCGGTGGAGGCGCCAAAATCGAGCACGGAGTTTCCCGTGAGGCTGAGGCTGCCGAAGGTGCCCTGGTTGCCGTTCAGGTTGAGCGTCCCGCCGGCCAGGACGAGGTTGATGCCGGAGTTGAGGAAATTCGCCCCCAGCGTCAGCGTCGCGCCCGTCCCGAGGTACAGGGTGCCGGTGCCGGTGAACGTGCCGGAGAAGGTCGCGCTGCCACCCGTCAGGTTGAGCGTGCCGCCCGTGCCGAAGTCCACCGCGCCGCCGCCGGCGAGCGCCCCGATTGTCTGGCTGAGCCCGTTCAGGTTGAGCGCCGCCCCGGCCGCGATCGTGAGCAGCGCCGAGTTGTTGAAGACGTTGCTGGCCTCGGCGAGGACGGTCCCGGCGTTGAGGAAGGAGGCGCCGCTGAAGGTGTTGGCCGAGCTGCCGAGGCGGAGGTCGCCGGTCCCGTCCTTGGTCAGGCCGCCGGTGCCGGTGATCGGGCCCGCGAGGCGGGTGGTGCCGGCCCCCCCGGTGTTCAGGGTGCTGGCGCCGAGCGCCACGGGGCCGGCGAGGGTGAGCGTGCCGGCGTTGGACTGGATGCGGCTGGCGCCGCCGAGCGCGACCGGGCCGGTCAATGTGTTGTTGCCCGCCACGTTCTCGATCGCCCCGTTGCCCGAGGTGCCGGTGCCGTTGAGCGTGATCGCGTTGGCGAGGCTGAGGCCGCCCTGCAGCTGGAGGTTGCCGGTGCCGCTGAGATTGACGCCGCCGGTGCCGAGGACGCTGTTCGAGCCGCTGGCATTGAGGGTGCCGCTGGCGACGTTGGTCGTGCCGGCGTAGGCCGCGTTGTTGCCCGAGAGGTAGACCTTGCCGGTGCCGCCGACGTTCAAGCTGCTCGCCCCGGTGCCGGTGAGGGTGCCGGCGTAGGTGGAAATGGTGTTGCTCGGCCCGTTGAGCGTCAGGCTGCCGGCGCCGAGCGCGACCACGGCGCTGCCGCTGGTGCTGGTGAGTTGGCCGAGGGTCTCGGCCTGGCCGTTGAGGTTGAGGGTGCCGGCGCCGTTGAGCGTGACCGCGGCGGTGTCCGCGATCTGCTGGGCGGCGCCCAGCTGCACGGTGCCGCCGTTGATCACGAGGGCGCCCGCGACGGCGGCGACGCCGCTGTTCTTGGCGAGGTTGAGGGTGCCGGCATTGACCGTCGTGGCGCCGGTGTAGGTGTTGGCGACCGCCCCGCCGACGTAGTTGACCGTGCCGGTGGAGTTCACGGTCACGCCGCCGGCGCCCGTCGCGATCTGGCTGAGGCCGATCGTGCCGGCCCCGGTGAGCTCAAGGTTGCGGCCCGCGCCGCCGACGCTGCCCGTCAGGTTGAGGGTGGTGCCGGTATCGGCGGCGAGGCGGGTGTCGCCCCCGAGGGTGAGGGCGCCCGAGGCGGTGTTGGTGCCGCTGACATTGTGGAGGGCGCCGGCGCCGCCGACGCCGTTGCCGGCGAGGGCCAGGGCGTTGGCCGGGCTGATCCCGCCGGACAGCTCGAGCGTGGAGCCGCTGGTGATATTGGTCGCGCCGGTGCCGAGGGCGTTGGTGTGGCCGGCCTGGACGATGCCGTTGTTGACGTAGACGCCGCCGGTCAGGGCCGAGTTGTTGCCGGTGAGGATGAGTTTGCCGGCGCCCGTGCCGTCCCGGATGAGGTTCTTGCCGGTGGCCGTGATGGCGGCGCCGATCGTCAGGTTGCCGGCGCCCGTGAGGTCGGCGACGGTGTGGTTCGACAGCACGAGGGAGCTCGGGCTGAGCGTCTGGTTGCTGGCGCTCTGCTGCTGGATGTAGGGCACGGTCCCCGCCAGCGTCAGGGGGTTGGCGCCGGTGATGCTGTAGCTGACGGAGGCGCCGGTGCCGAAGCGGATGCCGGCGACGGTGTTGGCGCCGTTGAGCGTGACGGCGGAGCGGCCGATGCCGAGGGCGCCGAAGACGGCGATCTGGGTGGTGCCGGGCTTGGTGTTCGCCGGCGTGCCGGTCCAGTTGTTGCCGGTGTTCCAGTTGGCGCTGCTGCTGCCGTCCCATTCGTCGGTGGACGCGATCGTGGGGGTCAGCAGGTAGCCGGAGTTGGGGCCGTAGAGGGTGGTGGAGAGGGCAGCGGCCTCGGTGGCCAGGCCATAGCCGGAGATGTAGATGGAATTGTTGATGTTCAGGCCGGAGCCGTTGGTCGGCTGGCTGCCGGCGGCGACGGTGGTGGCCAGGGTGTTGGCGGCGGACCAGTTGTTGACCACCAGGACGCCGCTGGTCGGCGCGACGTAGGTGCCGAAGAGGAAGGTGTTGGTGCCGCCGGCGGCGCCAAAGTCGAGGGTCGCGCCGCCGCCGACGGTCAGCGTCCCGACCTTCTCGGAAAACCCGTTGAGATTGAGGGTGCCCGAGGCGCCCAGGCTGATCCCGCTGAGGTCGGCCAGCCGGTCGCTGGCGCCCAACTGGAGGGTGCCCTCGCTGACCGTGGTGGTGCCGGTGTAGGTGTTGCTGCCGGCCAGCACGAGGGTGCCGCCGCCGGTCTTGGTCAGGCCGCCCGCGCCGGTCCCGCCGTTGGCGATCACGCCGCCGATGGTGCTGGTGCCGCTGTCCAGCTGGGCGGTCAGGGTCTGGCCGGTGTTGGTGCTGGAAAGATTGACGGCGCCCAGCGTGGCATTGGCCAGGTTCAGGGTGCGGCTGCCGGTCTCGGTCAGTGCGCCCTGCAGCGTGAGGCCCTGGAGGGCCGCGTTGCCGGTCAGGCTGACGGTGTTGCCGATCGCGGCGCCGTTGGTGGAGCCCAGGGTGCCGCCGGCGAGGGTGACGTTGCCCGAGCCCAGGGCGGTGCTGTGGTTGGCGTTCAGCGTGCCGCTGTTGACGGTGGTGCCGCCGGCATAGGTATTGGCGCCCGCCAGCGTGGCGGCGCCGGAGTCGTTCTTGAGCAGGGCGCCGGCCCCGGAAATTATCCCGGAAAGCACGGTGCTCGGGCCCGTGCCGTCGAGCGTGAGGGCGTTGCCGTTGGTGGCGATGTCCCCCGTGAGGCTCAGGCCGCCGGTCGAGTTGTTGCGGAGGTTGATCGCATTGGCCAGGGCGAGGCTCGAATTGATCGTGGTCGTGGCCGTGCCGTGGGTCTGGGTGACGGCGACGCCCGAGAAGCCGGAGACCCCCTGGTTGTCGAACGTGATCGTGTGGTTGTTCAGGGTGTAGCTGAACGGCGCGTCGAAGGAGAGGGAGCGGACGTTGCGGTTGGCGCCGGTGTCGATGGTCTGGGCCGAACTCACATGCGTGTTGTCGAAGAGAATGTCGGCGCCGACGGTCGGCACGACGGTGGGATCCCAGTTCGTGCCGGTCGCCCACCGGCCGTCGCTGCCGTTGCCCGACCAAAGGTTCGAGGTCAGGGTGGTGACGCTCAGGTTGCGGACATCGTGGATGTTGGTGGAACCGCCGGAGCCCGCGGCAAAGCCGAACTTGAGCGTGTCGGGCCGCAGATAACCCGAGAGGTCCATCTGCAGCACGGTCTGGGGATTGGCGCCGCCCTGCTGCAGCGTGACGGTGAGCTGGTTGGTCGCGGTCAGGAGGATTTGGACCGAATTGGTCTGGGTCGGGCGGGCCACGGAATCGATGGATTGGGGCAGGGTGCTGCTGCCACCCAGATAGGCGTAGCCGTTGAGCCCCTGGCCGGGACCGCGGACCCCGATGGAGTCGGGCACCAGCCCGGTGGTGCCGTTGTAGCCCCCGATGCGACCCTCGGAGGCCGACGAGAAGTTGCCGTATTCATCCAGCGCCACCCCCAGGTAGCCGCCGTTCATCCCGTTGATGTCCGCGCCGCCGCCCCCCGCCAGGGTCTTCTGCGCGTAGCCAATGGAGCCGCCGTACGCGCCGACGCTTAGGGGAACCGTGCCGTCGAAAAGAAAGAAGGTGATGCCATCCGCGCCGGTTCCGCCGTAGGACTCGAAGTCGAACTTGGCGTAGATGGTCGACCCGCTGGCGTTGAAGGCGGTGTTGTAATACGCGCTCGTCGCCTCATTGCCCCCGGTGTCCGTCAAGCGCAGCCATCCGCTGCCAGCCGGGTCGCTCACCCCCGAAGTCAGCGTCGGCATGTAACCCGAGCCTGTAAAAACCCATCCGGGAGCCGTGGAATTCGTAAAAGTCTCGGTCACGACCTGTGCGCGAAGTCCCGTCAGCATCGCCATTAAGACGATCCATCTGCGCAGAAATAAGATGATCCTTGGTCGGGAAACGGGCATTTCTATTGGGTACTAGGGTGAACACCTTAGTTTTATGGCAGAAAGACTCTATAACTAATTGATACGTAATATTTCTGATCAATAAATGCGCTGATCGGATGCCTCGGGCGGCTGACTGTGCTGAAGTTGCTGCACAGAGTGCCCCGTATGAGCGGATCATTGGCCCGAAAGATGAAGGAATACCGGCACGCACCAACGCGGGAGTTCGGACCCAGGCTTATCGTGCTTGGAGGGGTCCCGGTTGTTGGGGAAATCGCTCAGAACCGAGTGTGATTTTTGCTCCACATCCAGCCGGGAATTTTTTGCACAAATGTGCCACGTAAATTCTGACATTCCGTCCCAATAATCATCAGAAATAAAAACGTATATAGCTATAAATAAGGTTAATAAGAAATTAGTTAAACAGGCATTTGGAATGCAAGACGGAGGCATTCCACGGGCTCAGAGCCCCAAACAAAAACCAACTATAAAATCACCATGAGAATCGTCCGTTATAACTATCATCCCTCCCGCAGCTTACTGACTGTGCCGGCCCTGTATTCCCGGTCGCCTTGGTCCGGGTTTGAGACCGAGTTTGACCGCCTGTTCGAAACAACCCTCACGCCTCCGGCCAACCCGCTGTTCCCGGTCGACCTGTACGAGGATCAGGCCAACGCCTACGTCCGAGCCGAGCTCCCCGGCGTCATCCGCGACGACATTCAGGTCGAAATGACCGACGGAAATCTAGCCATCAGTGCGGTGCGCAAGACGCCGGCGACCGAAGGTCAGGCCGAGCAGTCGTTCTCGTTCAGCCGTTCCCTCAGCATCCCTGCTGAGATCGCGGCGGATCGGGTCAGTGCGGCCTATGAGAATGGCATCCTCACTGTGACGCTCCCGAAGCGGGAGGAGGCCAAGCCGAAGAAGATCGCCATCGCGGTGAAATAAGCGCCGCCGCGTCATCCAACCCTCAACCCCATCCTTCACTACCATGTCCCTGTTTAATAATATCATTCCTTCCCTCAATCGAGTGCCGGCGACCGGCGGAACCGCCCCGGCCGCCCCGGCGACGCGGGCAATCAAGCCCAGCTACGACGTGCAGGAAAACGCCGAGTCGTTCCGCCTGACGGTGCAACTGCCGGGAGTCGCACGGGAGGGCCTGGAGCTGACCATCGAAAACGACAACCTGCGCATCGTTGGGAGCCGGACGTGGATTCAGCCCGCGGGCTGGACCGCCCTCCATCGCGAGACCGCGGATGCCGGGTACGAGCTCGTGCTCGCGCATGACAACAGCCTGGATGCCGCCAAGGCCTCCGCCGAGCTGCACGAGGGCGTCCTGCAGGTCACCCTGCCGAAGCACGAGGCCCTCAAGCCGCGCAAAATCGCCGTGGCGTGAGCCCGGGTCAGCCGGCGCCTGCCGCCGGCGGGAACACAGGCCGGACCCCCAGCGGATCCGGCCTTTTTGCTGGCCCAGTCCGGCTGCGGAGAGCTGGTTTTTATTTTGCCCCCGGCCCGGGTCGGGGGAAAATGGAGGGGTCCCCAGCTTTTATGCCCCTCCTGATTATTAGCCTCATGGTCGGCTTTGGACTGCTGATGATATGGGCGGTCGCGCAGGCCTCCCGGCGGGCGGCCGACAACGTCCGCCAGCTCGCGGAGACGCTGGGGCTGCAGGTGCAGACCCCGCCGCCGGTGCTGGGACTGTTTCATCAGGAGCCGCGGGCCAGCGGACAGCGGCGGGGCAAGCGCACGGAAATTTTCTCCTTCACGACCGGTGCCGGCAAGTCGCGGGTGCAATGGTGCGCCCTGTCGGTCGCGCCCGGCCGGGACGGCGGGCTGAACTTCTCGCTCCAGCGCCAGGACCTGGGCACCAAGCTGAAGGAGCTGTTCGGGTCGAGGGAGATCCAGGTCGGCGACCCCGAGTTTGACCGCCAGTGGTTCATCCAGACGAACCAGCCGGAGTTCCTCCGCGCCGCGCTCCTGCCCGAGCTGCGGCAGAAAATCACGGCGCTGGCCGCCGCCCCCGGGGGCCGCCCCGGGCGGTGGCGGCTGGAGTCGGGACTCGTGCGGTACGCCGAGCAGGGCTCCTTCGCGAATGCGAACATCGCGGCGCGGCTCAGCCTGGCCGCCGAGATCGGGGCGGACCTCGCGGAGGTAGCCGAGGTTTTCGCCGGGGAACGCGCGTAACCGCGCCCCGGCCTCAGCGCCGACCGGCCGGCTCCCGGATCAACAGCGAGAGCAGCACCGACATGGTGAGCACGCCGCCGATGACCCCGAGGGAGGTCGCCGTCGTGATCTCCACCCAGCTCGCGATCAGCATCTTGATGCCGATGAAGACCAGGATGATGGCGAGGCCGATCTTGAGGTAGCGGAAGAGCTGCATGACGCCATTGAGGGCAAAATAGAGCGAGCGCAGCCCGAGGATGGCGAAGATGTTGGAAGTCAGGGCGACGAAGCCGTCCTTGGTGATGGCGAGCACGGCCGGCAGCGAGTCGACCGCGAAGACGAGGTCGGTGGTCTCGATGACCAGCAGCACGATGAACAGCGGGGTCGCCAGCCAGCGGCCGCCTTCGCGGACGAAGAAGGTGCCGGTGTCGGCCTGGGCGGACACGGGGAAAAAGCGGCGAAAGAGGCGAACCGCGAGGTTCCGGCCCGGATCAATCTCCTCGTCCTTTTTGGGCAGCGCCATCTTGACCCCGGTGTAGACCAGAAACACCCCGAAGAGATAGAGCACCCAGTGAAACCGCTGGATGACGCCGACGCCGACGAGGATGAACACGGCGCGCATCAGCACCGCGCCGATGATCCCCCAGAACAGCACCCGGTGCTGGTAGCGCGGCGGGACCTTGAAATAGGCGAAGACGAGGATGAAGACAAAAACGTTGTCCACGCTCAGGCAGAGCTCGACCAGGTAGGCCGCGAGAAACTGCTGGGCCGCCTCCGGGCCGCGCCAGCCGAGCAGGAGGCCGTTGAAGCCGAGCGCGAGGGAGAACCAGACGGCGCACCAGGCCAGCGCCTCCTTCATCGACACCGCATGCGAGTCGCGCTGCAGCACCCCCAGGTCCAGCGCGAGCATGGCGAGGATGAACGCGAAAAAGGCCAGCCAGGCCCAGGCCGGCATGGAGTCAAAGAGGGCGAGCGGCAGCGTCATCGCGGCGCAGCATGGTCAGTCGAACCGTCCCCGGGCAAGCGGGGAGTAGGGGCCCGGGCGCCCCCGCGGGAAAATTTCCCGGCCACCGGCGGGAGGTTTTGACAACGCCCGGCCCGGCCATTGGGTTCGGGCCTTCCATGAAACGTTATTTTCTCCTGATGGCGTCCCTCCTCGCACTCGTGCTGTCCGCCCCGGTCGGCCGGGCCCAGGCGGAAAAACCGGCCCCAACCCAGCCGGCCAATCCTGACCGGGTGAGCCCGCCGGCCGCCGCCGCCCCGGCCGCCAGTGCCGCGGCCGCCTTGGCGACCACTCCCCCGGCCCTCGCGCGTCCGCCGGATTTTCTCGAGCACCTGGTCGACGAGATCCTCGGGCTCTGCCACGTCCAGAGCAGCGGCAACACGGCGACCCACTATGTCATCAGCGTGCTTCTGCTGTTCGGCGGGTTGCTGCTGCGCCGCGTCGTGACGGGCCTCATTTTCAACCAGCTGAAGCGGCTGGCCGCGAAGACGGAGACGACGCTGGACGACAAGCTCTTCCCGGCGCTGGAGGGGCCGGTCGCCACCTTCGTGATGCTGGTGGGCATCTTCACCGCGCTGAAGGTGCTGAAGCTCAGCGAAACCGCGGACCAGGCGATCAGCTACGGCTCGACCGTCGCGTTCTCGCTCGTGCTGTTCTGGGGCCTGCTGCGGGCCTTCAACGCGGTGTTGGACCATGCGCACGAGCTCGCCCGGCAGAAGCAGCTCGGCATCGCGGCGTTCATGCCCTGGATCAAGAAGACCCTCGTCGTCATGTTCGTCATCTTCGGCGTGCTCCTGACCGCCCAGAGCCTCGGGGCGGACGTGAAGGCCTTCCTCGCCGGCCTGGGCATCGGCGGACTGGCGTTCGCCCTCGCCGCGCAGGACACGATTGCCAACGTCTTCGGCTCCATCGTCGTGGCCATCGACCAGCCGTTCAAGCTGGGCGAGGCGGTGAAGATCGGCGCGCAGACCGGCACGGTGGAGGACATCGGGCTGCGCTCCACGAAGATCCGCCTGCTCGACCGGTCGCTGGCGATCATCCCCAACAAGACCGTGGCCGCGGAGGCGATCATCAACCTCTCGCGGTTCACCCAGCGCCGGACCGAGCAGACCCTGGCCCTGACCTACGACACGACGCCCGCGCAGATGGAGGCCATCCTCGATGATCTCCGCCAGGCCATCCGCAACGAGCCGGAGGTGGACCCGGCCTCGGTGGTCGTCGCGTTCAACAACCTCTCCCCCTCGTCCCTCGACCTCCTCGTGGTCTACACCACGTTCGGCCCCGATGCGCTCGCCTCGATCCAGCTCAAGGAGCGGCTGAACCTTGCGTTCATGCGGGCGGTGGCCGCGCGGGGCCTGGCCTTCGCCTTCCCCACCCAGACGGTGCAGCTCACCGGCCCGGGGACGAAATCGCCGGCGGCCTAATCCAGCGTCTGCCGGTAGCGTTTCACGCCGACCGTCATTGCCACGGCGAGGAAGAGCAGCAGCGGCCACATCTCCGGCATGATCTCGGCGACGCCGCTGCCCTTCAGCAGGATGCCGCGCACGATGCGCAGGAAATGCGTGTTGGGCAGGCAGGAGCCGAGCGCCTGCGCCCACTCGGGCATGCCGCGGAAGGGGAACATGAAGCCGGACAGGAGGATGGAGGGCAGGAAGAAGAAGAACGCCATCTGCACGGCCTGCAGCTGGTTGCGGGCGAGCGTGGAGAAGGTGATGCCCATGGCCAGGTTGGCCGCGATGAAGACCAGCGACACCGCGTAGACCAGCGCCAGGCTCCCCACCATCGGCACGCCGAAGACCAGCCGCGCCGCGAGCAGGATCAGGGTCAGCTGAATGTAGCCGACGGCGATGTACGGCAGGATTTTCCCCGTCATGACCTCGAACGGGCGCACCGGCGTGGCGAGCAGGTTCTCCATCGTGCCGCGCTCCCGCTCGCGCGTGATCGCGAGCGCGGTGATCACCACCATCGTCATCGTGAGCACGACCCCCATCAGGCCCGGCACCACGTTGTACTGGGTGATGTTCTCCGGGTTGTAGTGGGCGTGGACCGCGAAGTTCACCGGCCCGGCCTTGGAGCGCAGCCGGGCCAGCGGCCCGGTGAGCTCCCGGTCGAGCACGCTCGCGGCGATCGCGCGGGCCGCGGCCAGGGCCGGCCCGCTCGCGGCCGGGTCGGTGGCGTCGGCCTCGATCAGCACCGTGGGCCGCTCGCCCCGCAGCAGCCGCCGGGAAAAATCCGCGGGCAGGTTGATGACGAACTGCACGTCGCCGAGCTCGAGCAGCCGCGCCGCCTCGGCCTCGGACGCCGTTTCTCGCACCAGCGTAAAATAGTCCGTCTGCTTCAGCGCCGCGACCAGCGCCCGCGCCATGGGCCCCTGGTCGGCGGAGCGGATGGCGGTGGGCAGGTGCTTCGGGTCCGAGTTGATCGCAAACCCGAACAGCATGAGCTGCATCAGCGGGATGCCGACCATCATGGCGAAGGTCAGCCGGTCGCGCTTCATCTGGATGAACTCCTTCAGCACAATGGCCCAGAAGCGATGGAAGGTGAAGCGGTGCATCGGCGGTCCCTCAGGAGAAGTTGTCCTTCGCCGACCCCATCAGGCTGATGAACACGTCCTCGAGCCCGGCGCGCGCCCGCGTCCATTCGTGGCCGGGATCCCGCACCGCGGCGATGACGGCCTCCAGCCGGGCGGCGTCGCGGCCGCTCACATGCAGGGTGTTGCCGAAGGCCACGACCTGCTCGACGCCGTCCCGGGCGCGCAGCGTGGCGGCGAGTTCCCGCAGGCCGGGGCCCGCGACGATCCAGGTGCTGAGCCGGGCGCTGGCCAGCACCTCCGCCAGCGTGCCGCGCGCGAGCAGGCTGCCGTAGGCCAGATAGGCCAACCGATGGCAGCGCTCCGCCTCGTCCATGTAGTGGGTGGTG
>SESF01014637.1_pt1 | contig 14051 bp, 7 predicted proteins | sample 3171521 | NCBI WGS metagenome assembly SESF01 (sample SAMN10866945, study PRJNA518727) | freshwater metagenome | biome: subpolar coniferous forest; feature: holomictic lake; material: water; isolation source: holomictic Lake 227, 6 m and 8 m depth | place: Canada: near Kenora, Ontario | collected...
CCTGCCTGAAATCAGGGCCGGGAAGCTGGGCCTGGCCGCCGATCTTCAGGCGGGCGGGAGAAGGTCCGCCCCAACCTCGGATGACGAAGCAAGGATTCAAGATAGGGTTCTCTTCGGAGCCGTTCAGCCCGAAAGACAGCCGCGCCGACTTCCTGATTATCAGGTAGGCCTTTTGCCTCTGGTCGCAGCCGGTGCTGAGGCAGCCGTTCAGGTCCACGATCGCCGGGGGGAAATTCCAAGAGCGGTTCAGCGCCCGGAGGTCGGCGGCGGGAAGGTCCGTCAGCCCATAGAGGTTATAGGCCTCCATGCGGCCGTCTTTCAGAAGATGCTGCCGTCCGTTCAGCGTGCCCAGGCAGGAACTGCTGGTCCGATCCCTCCCGGTCCCCACGGTGCCATCGCTCGGCAGCAGGCCGACGGGATAATGGCTCCAGGCGTTGTAGCGTGAGAATCCGGGGGCGAGCTGCATCGATTCCCACTGGCTATACGGGACCCAAGACGAACCGGTCTGGCCGATATTGAAATGCTTGTACTTAGACCTGAGATTTAGATAGACGAGGTTCTTCTCGCCGGAGATCGGCGCGCCTTTCCGGACCGCCCGGCTCGATGAATAGTCCCACAGCTCGGTCTGCCCGTCCATGTTGGCGAGGGTGATCGATTCCGGGACGACGTTGTCCTCCGGCCGGGTCCCCGGCTGATTGAGCAGTTCGTTCTGCTGGGACTGCGTCTCGGGATACTCGGCCATTCGTCCGCTCACTTGATAGCGGACGGACACGGCGTCGGGATAGATATACCAATACTCATCCGTCCATAGCCCCCAGCCGTTCCGGTCCGGCCAGAGCCACTCGTATCCGATGCTGACGCTCGCGTTGCGCCAATGCACGACAACCCTGGCGTCGGTGTTCTCGATGAGCCGAACGTGGGAGTAGCGGCACATCTTGTCGGACATATGCTCGTAGCACTGGTCGGTGAAATTCTCCGGGCCCTGGTCGCTGACCCATAGGCCCTTTGCACCCGGCTCCGTGACCAGGCTGGGGAGGTAGCCGCTCCCGCGCCAGAAGACGAACCGATTGGGCCGGTCGTCAAACGATACGACGATGTCGGCATGGTCCCCCACCCGCCACAGGCCTTCCCATTCCGGACTGAATTGAAGTCTCGTATAGGCCGCCCCGAAGCCCTTGGCGTTCTTCGGCCCGGCGGGCAAGACCCAGTAGCTCAGGGGCGATAGGACGTCGGGTTGGAAGGCCCGATAGTCCGAGCGTATCTCCGACCCGTCCAGAGCCCGGTCGAAAACGCGCACTTCGTCGATGAGGCCGCTGAAGACCACGTTCGAGCGGAATTTTTTGGTGATCTCTCGCTCGCACGCCCGGGGGTAGCTCTTCTCGTGGGCCATGCCGATGAACAGATCCAGATCCGGCGCGTCCTGGACAGCCCCTGTCGCGGATCCGGAAGCCGCCAGAACTCCGTCCAGGTAGATCGCAAAACCCTTCACTTTTCGATACGTCGCGGTCACGAAGGTCCATTTCAGAAGCTCCACGGCGTTGCTCGTCGTCAGCCCCTCCCACCGTCCATCGAGGCATGCCTCCAGGGCGATCCGGCCCAGGTGATCCATGGCCAGGTGATATCCGGCGCGTTTGTCCCGGCCGTGGTCGATGACTCCTGACCAGTCCCAGGAATACTCCTGAGGGGCGATCCAGGCCTCGATCGTGAAATCGCCGGAGATGTTCGGGAGTTCCCGAGAGGGCACGGTCACCCGGCTGGTGTAGCCATCAAACGACAGGCAAGTCCCGGAAACTCCTTTTCTCCAGTAGCTGTCCGCCCCGCCGATGCGACACTTCGATCCCTTGACGCTCTCCCTCGTGAAGTCGTCCTGGGCGGAGAGTCCCTCATCGAACCGCATCCACAGCGCGGGGGACTCGACACCTCCCTTGACGACGGGCGCTCCCGGAACGGCGTCGCCGGCAAGGCGCTGCAACCGCGCCGGGGTGGTGCTTTGAACGTCGATCCCGGATGCGGTCAGCTTGAGGGTCTGCGTGGTCTTGTTCAAGGGGTCGCTCCACTCGTCCAGCCGGACGCAGCCTTTCTTCGCTTCCCTCCTTATCCGCCCGTCTGCGGTGATCGTGAAGTATTCCTCGGCGTAATCGGCGAAGTAGCTGCCGATTTCGCCACTGTAGGTCCTCTGGAAATCGGTGAAGTGCGGGCAGTTCAGGTCCGGGGCATACCTCCAGTGAACGACGATCCTGTCGGGCGAACTCTCTATCAGGCGAACATAGGAACACTTGTTGATCGCATCCGGCCGTTCCGGGGGTCCGTCGCCGGTCACCGGCAGCAGGTGGTCCACGAAATATTCCGTCCCCGACGGCTGCCAATACGGCAGATAGCCGAATTCACGGCAGAACACGAATCGACCGTTCGTTCCGATCTGGACGATGAGATCGGCATATTGGCCCGTATTGTTGTGATCGTCGTATTCCAGCCGCGTGTAATAGGCGTAGAAATCCGACGGTCTGTCCTTGTGGTCGGAGTTGTCCGGCGGGATCCGCGAGCTGCCTGCTTCGTCCGCCGCAGTTGCAGTCGTGACCGCGATTGTGGTTGTGGCAAGCAGGCAACCGAGCCACTTGGTTATCTTGCGTTTCACAGGTAGTTACGATCAATTACGGGTGTTACTGCCGGTTCATCATGGCAGGTGTGACCTCGGCGAAGGCCCTGCCCATCAGCGCAATATTTAGTCCACTCGGTCAATGCTAATATTGACCGCTGAGGTTGACTTTAGGAAAAGAAACACCGTGAGATCATCTCCCCCCAGCTTGTGATTGATGCCGACACGGCTATTGTTGAATTCCTTTCCACCCACCCGGACCTTGGCCCCCTTGGCATTCCAGTTCTGGATCTGGAACGCTGGATTGACAATGGGTGATTCCTTGCTCCCCGAGAGCTTCAGCTCACAGTTCACTGCGTTCACCACCAACTTTTCGATCTGATAGCACCTCTGACTTCGATCGTATCCCCCGAATCTAAAATCCTCCCCCGAGAGACGCAGATCGGGCGCATAGGCCCATGAACGTCCGAACGTTACCAGTTCGTTCAGGTCCATCCGGTTCATGCCATACAAGCCGGCCCAGTAGAGCCGGTGGCTATTGGTATGAATCACGGGATCCGAGCACGGCGAACTGGATATGGACGTCGGCCGGTCCAGCACCTTGGTCCAGCGCCCGTCGCAACGCGCTTGGTTTATGGGAAAATGGTTGTAGCCGTCGCCAATCCACCGAACCATCATGGAGTTGCTAGGTTCAAAGCAAATATAGGGCTTGTTTTGGGACCGGAAGTTGAATTGCTGGATGGTGTATTCGGGATTCCAGTCCGCCGGCTGCTGGCGAAGATCGACCGAAACTGGCCTCGAATTATAGTCGTAGTCGGCAACCTGCACATAGTTGTTTTCAAGGAGTTCCTCGTTGCGCTGGCCCGGTTGCGTCAAAGGTATGGATTCCTGGAGCTGAAACGGTGTTCCGGTTGAGCCCTTGTTCCAGGACACTTTTCTGATCGCAGAGGCATCCGGATAAACATAGTAGTACTCATCCACCCAGCATTCCCAACCCGTCTTGGGGTCGGGCTTCCAGGTGTTATTGTGGGAGCTGACGGGGGCATAGCGCCAATGGACAACCGCCCGGGCGTCAGTGTTCTCAATGATCCGAACGTGGGAGAAACGACAGTGCCGGTCCTGCATGTGCTCGAAGCAGCCCTCTTTATCATCAGCCCCGATTCCCCAGGTCTCGAGGCTTTGATCCGCCATCCAATTCTCGTTTTCCGAGACCCAGCACGGGCCGTATCTGATGCCGCGCCAGAAGATGAACTTCACCGGATTGTCTCCAAAGCAGACCACGACGTCGGGATCCTGCTCCACCGGCCACAGATTATCCCATCCGGGATAGTACTTCAGTTTCGTGTAGAAGGCTCCGAACCGGCCCGGATTCCGGTCGAGTTTAGGCAGTGGTCGGGGCGGTATATCCGGCACGGTTGCTGGGTAGTTCGAAAAATGCTCATTGACTTTTTCGGCAGTCAGCGCCTTGTCGAAAACCAGGATATCATCAAGAATGCCATCCAGCCCATAATAGGCCGGAACGGTGCCCCAGGTCCTGATCGTGTCACTTGGCCTGCCCGGCGCCGCTGCCATTCCAATGATGCATTTGGTCTTCGCGGGAAAGATCAGCGGTCCATAGGTATCAACGGAGTTCAGGGCTTTGCCATTGACATAGAGGGTCATTTGTTTACCGGCAGCGCAAACCCCTGCCAAATGAACCCACCTCCTCAACGGCACGGTCTGAGGCGCGCTGGAACAGGCAACCCATTGCTCACCAATGGCGACTTCGAAGGAGACCTGCCCGTAGGGCCCGATCAAAAGACGGTATCCCTTGACCTCCTCCGATTCGGTGGTGATCACCGGGCACCAGTTCAACGGGTATTCGCCCAGCGCGACCCATGCCTCGATCGTCAATTCAGCGCCGGGCTTGACCAGGTTCTTGCCCTCACGGACGATCCTCGTGGTAAACCCATCCAGGCGCAACCCTTTCCCTTTCACGCCTGGGGCGGTTTCGAAATTCCCCTCGATCGTATCAGCGACCCCGGTGGAAGGCTCAACACAAGTCCGGTTCGTGATGTTCTCAAAATCCCATTGCATGATGGTCTTCTGACCCATTGTTAAGAAAGGGGACACGAGGAAAAGACAGAACAGTGCTGCGTTAATCAATCGTGACTTCGGAGTTTTCATGCGATCTGATCGAATGGAATGCCAGGGAACTACTTCTTGAGGCTCTTGGGCGACTACAGCCGACACCAACCTAATCGGCCAGTGCTTGCCGGGTGACGATGGGCACGTAGCCCGCCTCCAGGCCCGGGGGTGGTTTGACGAGCAGAGCGGGATCAAGCGCGACCAGCTTCCCCCGCGTGGGCGGGGCCATGTAGTCCCGGTCCAACGGCCAGTGCGCATGCAGTTTCTCCACCAAGGCTTGCAATTTCGCCTTCTTCTCCGCGCTCCAGTTGTATTGCTGGAAGGACGGCTGATCCACGAAACGATACCAGGAATAGGTCACCACCGAACCATCCACGAGCCGGGCGGTGAACGGTCCCAGTTTCGCGCCGGGCGTTGCCCAGGCGCCGCCACCGGGCGAGGTATAGGGCACTCCCATCTGGGCGCGCTTGAATTCTTGAGTAAGTAGTTTGGTTTCTGCGGGCACCGCCGCGGCCGGCACGGCCACGCGCTCCTCGCCGACATGCTTGTAGTATTGCGGGAACAGGCCTTTCGCGACGATGTCGTTGGTGGACCACTGCAAACCCCACACGTTGCCGTCGAAGATGCGGGTGTCGAAGGCGCTCTCCACGCCGGTGAGCTTCTTGCCCGCTTGGTCGTAGCGCGTCGTGTGCGTATTGAGCTTGGGCTTCCACGCGCCCTTCTCGCCCATTCGCCCGGAGCAGGCCGGGCCGCCATCGCGCCAGGCCTTGAAGGCGTCAGACAACGCCGCCATCGAGTAGTAGGTGACGTCCTGGACCAGGAAGGCTCGGCCTTCAGCGTCCACCGGGAATTGCAGCTTCGGCAGCTTCGAGTAGATCGTCCCCTGCGAGTCCTTGGAGTCGAAACGCGGCACGGTGTTGATCTCCATCGCGCCGCCTCCCATGATGCCGGGGCGTGCGTCGAGACCGCGGCCGTATATGAAAGGATAGTTGAACAGCTTGCCGATTTTGCTCCATGTCTCCGGGATGTAGTAGGCGATCGGGCCTTTGAAGTTGGCGGCGCTGAGGAAGCAGGTCCAGCTCTGGTCGCCCGTCGGCGGATCACCTGTCGTGGGATCAGTGAAGGGCAGTGCCATCCAGGTGTAGCCGAGGAACTCGCCGTTGGGATTGCCCTGAAATGGCAGCGCATCTGGCGGAATCAGCAGGCGGTTGCTCAACTGTGCAATGCCGAGGCGATTATCGGGCAGCGCCTCGTTGCTGTAGAAGAAGGACCACCCCGGCGAGCCGACTTCGTAGTCGTAGCATTGCGGCGTGGCGTTCATGCTGAACTTCGGCGGGCCGTAGCGGAAGTGGTTGCCCGCCCAGTAACCCAGGCCGCCTTCCACGGTTTGGAAGACGCTGCTCCACGTCGGGCCGCGCTCCTTCCACTTGCGCGCCAGCGTGCCCTCCGGCGCAAGCGGCTTGTCCTGGTTGTCGGAGTTGTCCGGCTGAATCCATGAACTGGGCAAGCCAATTTGAAAATCGGCCAGCGGCTGATCCGTGAGCGGCCAGACTGCCGCATAGAAGCCCATGCCGGCGTGGTAATCGGATTGCGGCGGATGCTTCTCGTGGCCGAAGCCGATGTAGCCGTGGAGCCCCTGGGAATGGGCTGTCACGTTGCCGCCATCGGCTGACTTTATGGCGTTTGAGGGCGAGTCCTGGGCCGCACACGGCCGGCTCAGCAGGGCGAGGACGGCGATGAGGTGGAGGGCGTTTTTCATTATCATGTGTGAATAAATTGACGACGGTTCCAGGTCACCTGTGTTCGAGATGGCTTTGGGCAAGCAATTCCCCCAATCGAACAATGCCCGCCGTGGTGATGACCAACTTCTCGTCCTGGGGGGCAAGATTGAAGGCCTTGAGGTGGATGAAGGCCGGGTCTGCGGCGGCGATGGCTGCCAGTTTCGCGGTGACGTCAATGGCGTTGAGTCCCTTCTCATCGGTGGGCGGTTGCTGGCTGACATGCCATTTCAGCGAAGGAAGCGCCAAGTCCTGGCGGCTTTTTGCGACGGTTGATTGCAGCCATTTGCCCGCGTCTCTCCGGTAAGGTCCAAAGGCCATGTCGTTTTCCCCGACATGATAAAAGATGCCGGCCAGTTCCACCGGATGGCCTTTGGCTTGAAGTTCCTGGATGGACTCCTGGATGAAGGCAATGAATTGCGGGTAGAGGTTCCGGTCTTTCGCTTCCGTTCCCTGCGGAGTCCAGTCGTTCATCTGCGAACCGCTGTGCGTGAATTTGGCGATGGCAATGTTGCCGGGAACCTTGCCTTGCAGCGTCTTTCCGAAGCTGAGTTCGGGACCAAAGGTGCCATAGTATCCGGCGGGGCCTAACGGCTCCCAACCGTTCGAGGTTTTGTAGCCACCCCCGATGCTGTATTTGAAAGCGATTCTGTCATTGTCGTTTGCCAGTGCCTCCTGCCCACGCAGTGCTTCGAGTTCTTGGGTGAAAGCACGCTCGCCCTCCATATTGCGATGTCCAGCAAGGATGAAGAGCTTGACCGTGCTTGCCTTTGCATAGGGCCAAACCTTGAGCGGGCGGTTGCTCGCTGACTTCTTTCCCATCGTTCGCAGATAGGCATCCGCGTAGTTCACGCCGTGCTCAAGTTGCCCCAGGGTTCCGTAGTGATAATGCAATCCCTCCCCGCCGCCAATTTCCACCGCATCATGGGAGGTGGGGATGTATTCCGACAGCGGATCCGAGTCGGTGACGGCTTTCTGACCCGCCCGGATGGCATACATATTCAAACGGTTGTCCATGCCCCAAATCGTCTTGGTGCAAAGCTCCCCGATGTAGAATTTCAAGTCGGGCGTCTTGAGGTCACGACGCCAGCATGCCAGAAAGTTCTTCAGATTGTTGCCGTAGTTTGGCTTGAACTCCTGGCTGAACATATCGTTCTCCCCCTGATGCCACATGAAGCCTTCGATCCGGTAAGCCACTTTCCTCCGGTCCAATTCGGCCAGGGATGATTGAATCAACTGCAAGGCCAGAGGGTAGAGCTTAAAGCCACTTGGGGCATCGGGATTCCAATCCGCGCCCAGCGTTGTTCCGCCGGCGGCGCACTTGATGATGGCGATAGGGGCCTTGATTTCCTGCGTAACACGCCTGGCAAAACTGAGTTCCGGCCCGACGACGTCGTCGACAGGCTGCAAAGCGACCCAACCGTTGGAGGTCAGCTTCTCCTCACGCCCGATGTTGTAAGAGAACAAGACCGTGTCTTGAGGCATGTCCAATCCGACAAAAGGCGGAAAGCGCTTAATGTCCCTCGCCTTCGAGTCAGACCCAACCATGTTTGACTGACCTGCGAAGATAAAGACGCGCAAGGTCTTGGTATCGGCATCGCGTTCCGCCGCTTTCGAGGTTTCGGCACAGGGGGCTGCCAATGGAGCCAGCAGCAGGGCAACAAGGAGTGTGACGGCGTATTTCATGCTATTGGAGGCGGATCAGTTGCGGGGATTCCGTCGAGGCTTCAATCGCGTGGATCGTTTCGCGGACGCACTTGGCCTTCATGAGCATGAGCTCCTTGGGAAAGTCCTTTTCGTCTTTTTCAAAGTAGTCGCCAATCTTTGTCAGCTCGGGAATGACCGACTTCGCGTGGGTGCCGTAGCTGAGCAGGACTTTCATCAATTCAGGTGTGCGCTCCTGGCTGTCCCAGGGATTCTGATCGCGCGTGTATTTCACGCAGGCGCTGATTCCTTCCTCAATCCGATGTTTGGCTAAGAGGCGGAGCCCCTCCACGCGAATCGAGTCGGCGAACATCTCTCCGCTCGGAGCGGGTTCGATGATCGCCTGATAGATGGCGGGCAACAATGGTTTGATGTCTTCGGCGGAGAGATTGCGATAGACAGATCCGAGGCTGCCCCGGGCGCGGCCGTCCTGATTTGTCAGCCCGGCCCTCACGGCTTTGTAGAGCGCCTCGCGATCCACTCCATCAAGCGACCGGCTCAGCATCCCGCGGTCATCGAAAAGGGCGAAGGAAAGATACCGTTGCTGCATGCCGCGCGGATCGTTCTCCTTGTCAACATGAGCCAGCAGCTCAAGGAGTTCAGGCACCGTTTGCATGGCCGGGCCACCGATGCTTGCCAGGGCCTCGGCGGCTTTGATGCGCAACCAGAGGTCCTTTTCACCCAATGATTTCCGCAGAGTTTCAATGGCTGGTGCTCCACGCCCGCGAAGGGAGATCAGGGCCTGGCAGGCACCGTAACGGGCATTCAGTGCAGGAGACTCTAGCATTTTCAGCAAGGGTGGAATGGGCACCTCCTTGCGGCGGGCCAGCGCCATCGCGGCCCGCTCGCGGACCACTGGGGACCAACTGCCCAGGCGTTCAAAGAGTTGGTCTTCGCTGAGCTTGTCGTAGGCGCTGTAGCGATCCTTGTTGCTCCAGCCGCGGCCATCGAGGATGAGTGCTTGCGCAGCGGCGGCTTCGAGCTGCGGGGCAACGCCGGGGCGTTTCCCGGTTAGATAGATCTTCTTCAGCGGCATTGCGTAGGCCAGCAGGTAGCCGCCAGTGCAGTCCCAACCCGCGTAGCTGTCGTCGTCCAACTCCGGCGGGCCTTGGTGAGGAAAGCTGCCGTCCCAGCGCCGTGCGAGATCGAAATACCAAGTGCCAAACTCCTGCATCCAGGCTCCCGTGGCATTGGGGCCGGACTGGGCGACGCCCGGCAGCGACCATAGGATGTTGAAGAAATTGCCGGTATGTCCAGTGTCGCGCTCCGGTCCGTGAGAGGCGATGCTCATGCGCGAGAAAAATTCCGCGCCTTTCGCCTCGCCGAGCAGGTTGAACAGGACGGCGGCCATTCCACACTTTCCGTTGTCGTCGTGGTTCTCAATCCATGGATGATGATCGCCATAGGGGATCGCCCCTTTGCCAATGTAGAACCGCAACAAGCGGGCACTGAGTTCGATGGCGCGGTCCAACGCCGGGTCTTTCATTCCCGCCGCGCGGGCCATCACCAGCGAGATAGTCAGCGGCACTCCTGGGGAGTTCATCATCCCGTAGCCGCCGAGGCGGCCGTCGGGTATCGCGAACCCATGGCCCCACGAACCGACCGCGCTCTGACCCTTGGCGGCTTCCAGCGCGAGTCGCTGCAGGCCAGGCATGACCGATTCGTCGCGGGTCGCCAGCACATACTCGGAAAGCAGCATGATGACGTAGCCGTAGTGCCAAGTCTGCATCGAGTCGGACGAGAATCCCGCCGCCCATTGGGCTTCTTTCTTGACCGACGGGAGGTAGGCGGGATCGCCGCTGGCCAGCAAGGCGAGCGCATTGAAGGAACGTACGATGGGATCCTCTTCATGCGAGGATTGCGCCACTTTTTCGGCAAGCGCCTTGCAACCCTGTTCAAGAATGCGTTTGGACTTCGGGCAATCGTAGGGTGCAGTGGCGCTGTAGGTGCCGAGAACCGGGAGTTTGACGACGACCTCCTCGGATTTGCCGGCCCGCCAGCGGGTCAGAGTTAGTTTTCCACCACCCGCCTGGGATTCGGCGGTGGTGAGTGCTTTGCCGAACTCGGTGCGCGGGTCGTAGGAAAACGGCTTGCCGCCGACACCAAGAATGACGTCTCCGACCGCGAGGATACCATCTGCGGGAGAACCCTTCTCCACTTTGGTGATGGAAATCTGCCGCGCATCGGTCGTCACCATCTTGTCGCAAAACATCCACCCGCGCAGCCCCGTGGGGCCGAGATTCCAGTCGTGCTTTGCGCCTGCGGGAAGGGTGCCGCCTTTGGTGAAATCGGGGATCGTCATCGGCTGACCCTTGCCAGCGGCCAATGCCGGAAGCGGCGCGGCGAGGAGGGCTGCGAGGACGAGCGAGAGGGGAGAGGTTTTCATCAGTTTGTCTTCTTGAGTTGGTTGAGTTCGGCCATCGCTTCGGCGAGGCCCTTGCCGACGCCGCCGAGGATTTTTGCCGAGCCGAGATAGTGGAACTCGAGGTTGGAAATGCCTTTCTCCAGCATCTGCCGCTCGCGTTCTGTGAGGCCTTCCGTGCGCATTTTCTCCAGCGCCGCCCTTTCCTCCGCGGGTGTCAATTTACCCTCGGTCGCGAGCTTTTTCGCGCGCTGTTTGATTTCGTTTTCCTTCGCCTTCGCGGCCGTCAACTCGCGGTCCCAATACTTCTCCGCCAAAACCGCCGCCACGTTGCCCTTGAATTCCGGCAACCGCGCCGGGGCCGCCATCGCATCGCGGAAGTTTTGGTGCGTGGCTTTATATCGCTGCTGGTCAGGACCATACTCCGCGGTCGGCCCGCCGACGCCGAGCACGCCGATGACGAACGGCAGCTTCGGCACGTTCAAATCCCGCCGCACATCCCGAATGAAGTGTGCCATCGCCTCGCTGTAGGCGTCGTAGCCGCCGGGCTTGGCGTCGGCAAACATCTCGTCGCTGGGCGCCGACTTCTCGGTCACCTTGATGATGGCCGGCAGCAGCACCGCCAAGTCGCTCTGGGTCAACTTGCCATAAACACGCCCGAGCGTTAAACGGGCCGCGCCGTCATCATTCTCCAATAGGTCCGGCGGCACGGCGGCCGCCTTGGCGGATGGCCCGGCGACTGCCATGCTTGGAAGGCCCAGCAGCCAGGCCGCAGCCAGGATGGTAAATCCAGGCTGCATTTTCGTTTTCATCGAGTTTCTGATTTCCATTTCCTGTCAGTCCAAATGGTTTCTGATACTGTTCCTTGGACGGCTATCCCGCTATATGCCAAATGGCATATAAGCCAGCGCCTGAGTGGAACTTGACCGTTCCTTCAACGGATTGAGGGAGACTTTTTTCCATGGGGAAAGATCAGCGAATAAGTCTTCCCGGCTGGCCCCAAACCGGTCATCAGCGTCTTGCCTCCACTGCGCACCGTGACCTTCTGCTGATCGCCGGCGCGCTCCACCACCAAATCCCAAGCCTGGCCAAACGCCCGCAGGTCAAGCAAGGCCATCCGCGGCCAGGCCTTGGGCAGCCACGGCGTGCATTCAAAGCGGTCGAGACCGGTGGGCACAATGCCGAACATGCCTTCGGTGAAAACGCGGGGATATAGCGAGCCGGGGCAGAGCATGTCTATGGCGTCTTCGTCGGGATACGGCCCCTTGCTGCCGAAGATCTGGGCCTGCACCACGCGCCGGGTAATATCCAGCGCTTCCTCCGTGCGACCAGCTTTGAACAAGACCCGCAGGGCATAGTAGGTCTCGCGGCCCCACTCGGTCGGCCGGGTGGACTCCGCCAGGATGTCGGCCCCTGCCAGCCGGCGGGGCCAGAGTTTGTCTGACATCAGAGCGGCCACGGTGGCCTCCTGCCGCTCGGTAAGGCCCATCGCCAAAGGCAGCAGGATCCACCCGCGCAAGGTGGTGTTTTCTTTATAATACCGATACGTCTTGAAGCCCTCCACCTCCGCGCCGAAATACGCTTCAAGGCTCTGGCGCAGGGCCTCGGCGCGCTGGTCAAATTCCGCTGCCACAGGCTTTCCCAAAGCCTGCGCCAAACGGGCCGCCTGGCGGTAGCCACCGTAGGCGAGCGACGACGTGCTCAAGTTGGCGGCGCCGGTCGGGTAGCGGCCTTCCATCTCGTCGGTCTCCGAGGCGATAATGCCCTCGGCCGTCGTGTGCCGCAGGACCGAAGCGGCGCTGAATTCAATCAATGGCCACAGCGCCTCGGCAGCGGTGCGATCGCCTTGAAATAATAGGAATTTTGACAAGCCGTAGAGCACCATCGCGTCATCGCCGCGTTCGTGTTGGGTGAGTCTTAGTCCGGGACCTTCGAACGACCCCGGGAAGGGGATGATGCCCTTCTCCTGGCAATAATTCTGCCAGACGCGATACATGTTCATGCTGGCGCGGTTGAGTTCGGCATCGCCAAAGAAGGGAAACACGGGACTGGAGTATTCCACCGGATCATTAGCCCAGATGCCGGGGGAGTAAGTCAGGCTGCCGTTGTGGGTGATGACTCCCTTGATCGTCTCGATTGGGGCTTCCAGCACATGGAATTTCTGCAAAGCGAAAGCCACATCCAGGGCCGGCTCGGGAGTTTCCAGGCACCCCGGTCCCCTCCAGGCCGCCTCGGCCAAAGCTCGGCGCGCACCGCGCTCGAACGCAACGTTCACGGCCAAATCAGGCTCAGCCGCCAACTTGGCTTGCACGCAGGTGGAGAACGACCACGCGCCTCCGGCTTTCAGCGCCGCGGTTTTCACCTCTGGGCAGTTCCAGACGATGGCCGAATTCTCCCCCACGGGCTTTACCTTCCGGGCGGGCGCAACTATCACTGCAACTCGTTTGCCCGTGGTATTTCGCATCTGCCACTCTTCAATCACCAATGCCTTGGCCATCGAGGGATAGACGGTACGAGTGACGACCACGCCCTCGGATGCGGGATAGGTTAAGGTCAGCAATCCGTCGAACGTGACCGAGGACGGGAACTCGATCTTCAAGAGCTGGTCATTGACACGCACATCAGGACTCGATTCGCGCCCGGCCACGAACAGGGCCTTCTTCTTTTCGACATCGCTCAGCAGGTTGAAGAACCGGGCGGTATAGGAGAAACCATTGGTGCGATCAGATTGAGCTTGCATGACCACCTTGCGCCCCTGCAGGCACATTACCAGCGGCTCCGTCCCTGTGCAGGCGTGCGTGATACGACCCGGCTGATCCCGGACCCAGAAATCGACTGGTTCCGGAGCTGAGGCCGCCAGGCCAGGCGCCCAGGCAATCGCCACGGTCAGCAGGGTGGAGGTCAGCGGATATGCACAATATCTATTCAGTTTTATGATTCTCATAAGATTAATCCTCCCGGGGCGGCTCCAAACACCGCGTCGCCTGCCATGCTGCGCCTTGATGCTGTCCACCATCGCCCGGAAATTTTCCAGCGGCGTGGCGAGCTAATGTAGTCCTGTTTGTAATTCTTGATCAGGTGGGCGGCATCCTCATACAATTGAATGTGCTGGTCAGTCAACCCCATGTCCGCCCCCAACCGGGTGGCGAACTCGGCGGTGAAGCTCATCTGCATCGGGCAGCGGTCTGGCTGCTCGCGGCTTAGGGCCGTCAATACCCGATCTCTCGGCTTAATGATGATCGGCTAGCTTACCGACGCGGGTTACCTTCCCACAAGCCGGCAATTAACTCATCGTCCGGGATTTGGGCGTGCGGGGTCTGATCGATTTCCTGCGCGAGACCATCGCCAACCCCTGGCTCACCAGCGAGCAACTGCAGCAGATCGCCACGGCCCCCTGCCAGCTCCGCTGGGAGTGAGCCGCCGGCTCAGCCGCCACGGCCCGCCCGACCGCCGCCTCCGCTCGGACCCGTCCGGAGCACAGGTG
>SESF01017189.1_pt1 | contig 14050 bp, 10 predicted proteins | sample 3171521 | NCBI WGS metagenome assembly SESF01 (sample SAMN10866945, study PRJNA518727) | freshwater metagenome | biome: subpolar coniferous forest; feature: holomictic lake; material: water; isolation source: holomictic Lake 227, 6 m and 8 m depth | place: Canada: near Kenora, Ontario | collected...
CGGCTGCTCCGCCGGGGTGGCTATCAATTCGGACCTCGGTCTTCGGGTTTCGTTCGGCCTTCGGTCTTCGGGCCTCGGGTTTGGAATGGCCCGGACGGATTTTAGCGCAGCTCTGGCCCGCAGGCGGCACGCCGCGCGCGTCGTCTTTGGCCAGACGCGCCCGCATCGCCCAGCGCCTCCCGCGAATCCTTGGGCCACACCCGCAGCCCGTTCTGCGTCAGGAAACTCTCATAATCCCCCAGCAACTCGTCCGACAGACTTGCCCGGGCCACGTTCGTGAGCAACATCTCGCTCAAGTCGGACCCGTGTAACCCGTCGGACAACCTTCCGGAAGTCCTGAAAACGAACAATGCTTGCCGCGTGGCGGAAGCTGGCAGAGAATCGCCGCCAATGATTCCGGTGCAATACCTATTCTACGTCGTCCGCGTAACGTCAGACGCGATTTGGTACCAGTTGACTGCTCCACTAGATCCGATGCGCCGTTTCTGCCAAAGGAGGCCGCTTGTTTAATGTATCGACCTACACCAAACGCCGTGAACAGTTGAAACACCAGATGGGCTGCGGCGGGCTGCTGCTCTTCCTCGGAAACGAGGAGAGCGCCATGAACTACGCCGATAACACCTACCCCTTCCGGCAGGACAGCACCTTCCTTTACTACTTCGGCGTGGATCACCCCGGCTATGCGGCCATCATCGATCTGGACGAGGACCGCACCACCGTATTTGCGGATGATCTGACTATTGATGCGATCGTCTGGACGGGCAATCTGCCCACCGTGGCGGAACTCGCCGCGCTGGGCGGCGTGAAGGACTCTCGTCCGACGGCTGACCTGGCCGACTTCCTCTTCGAGGCCAAGGCCAAAGGCCGCAAGATCCACTTCCTGCCTCCCTACCGTCCCGAGAACAAGATCAAGCTAACGGACCTGCTGGCGGTCAGCCCGGCCAAAACCAAGGACGAGGCCAGCGTGCCCTTCATTCGAGCCGTTGCCGAGATGCGCGCCGTGAAGAGCGCCGAGGAGGTCGAGGAGATCGAGAAGGGGGTGAATACTTCCGTGGACATGCATCTGGCCGCCATGCACATGGTGCGTCCCGGTATGAAGGAAGTGGCAGTAGCCGCCCGGGTAACGGAGATTGCCCTGGCCGCCGGCGGCAACCTTGCGTTCCCGGTCATCGCCACGATTCACGGCGAGACCCTTCACAATCACGCGCATCATAATGCGCTGAAGCGGGGTGACCTCTTCCTGCTCGATTGCGGCGCCGAGACCACCATGCACTACGCCGGCGACCTCACCAGCACCTTCCCAGTGGACAAGTCGTTCACCAGCCGCCAGCAGGACATCTACCACGTGGTGCTCGCCGCCCATTTCGCCGCCCTCGATAAGGCCCGCCCGGGAATTCCCATGCGTGAAGTACACCGGACCGCTTGCCGCGCACTGGCCGAGGGTCTGAAGGCACTTGGGCTTATGAAGGGTGACTTGGACGAGGCCGTCGCCCAGGGCGCGCACGCCCTGTTCTTCCAGTGCGGCACGGGTCACATGCTGGGTCTGGATGTGCATGATATGGAGGATCTGGGCGAAGTTTGGGTCGGCTACGAGGGCCAGCCCAAGAGCACGCAGTTTGGCCTCAAGTCCCTGCGCCTGGCTCGCCCCCTAAAGCCCGGCTTCGTCTTCACGGTTGAACCCGGCCTCTACTTCATCCCCGAGCTTATCCAGCGCTGGAAGGCTGAAAACAAGTTCACGGAGTTCGTCAACTACGCGGCGCTCGCGAGTTACGAGGACTTCGGTGGCATACGCATCGAGGAGAATCTTCTCATCACGGAGACGGGCAAGCGCATCCTCGGCAAGTGGCGCCCCCGCACCGTGGCGGAGGTGGAACAGGTTCGCACCGCAGGCTGAGTCCGCTGCGTTCTCGGCCGGGAAGTCCGCCTCAACCGCCGGCTTTGGCGGAGGTGAAATAGGCCTTCGTATGCTCGTGAACTTCGGGGCTGCCAAGCAGCTCCGCCTCCGTTTTCCAAGCGTACTCGCCATGCTGGTCCATGGGCAGCAAGGCATCCTGCACCGGCGACACCACCTCGTAGGCCAAGACGACGTAATGCGTGCCGAACCCGGGCCGATCGAGATGGTTGGTCGGGTAAAAGTGCTCGTAAACTCCCAGAAACCGAGCCTCCTCGAGCGTCTTCTCCACCCCGAGTTCGGCCAGTGATAATCTGCTGAAGGCGGCTGCTATCGTCTCATTCTTGGTGATTCGGCCCCCGACGACAAAGAAACACCCCTTGGCCGGCTCATTCTTACGACGCCCCACCAAGACCCGCCCTTCGGATGACCGCACGACCATGTCAATCGAGACCAGCGGCGTCAGCCGGATCACGCCCTCGAAGTCCCGGGGCTCTAATCTCGCGCCAGCCATTGGTTCCTGATTCATTGACGATAGCCATTCTAGCAGGCCGCGGATGGATTTCAAGTAACGGTAACGGCCAAACCTGTTTCAATAAACTTGACAGAGGGCAGTTGAGGTGGAAGGTTATAGTTATTAATGGGATCAAAGTTGGTTGCTGCCAACGGGCAATATTGACGAGAGCTGTTTACGGGAACATGGAAAACCAAAATGAGAACGCGGATTAAAGACGAATTTACGCACCTGCGAACCTCGCGGCAGCGCAAGTATCAGTTGCGCATGCTGCGTGACAAGCGATGCACGGAATGCGGGGATCCCGCAGTACAGGGCTCGCGGTGTCTGAAACACCTGATCAAGGCGCGCGAGCGGCAGCGAAAGAAACGCGGGCTTAAGCGCCGGTATCACAACACGCTCAGCTACCGGCTGCAAGCGGCCGAAGAAGCCGTTACCAAGAAACGCGCCAGCAAGGCTAGACAGCCTATGGTCCGGCCACCCGCCAGCAAGGCTAAACGGCCTGTGGTCCGGCCATCCGCCAGCAAGGCTAAACGGCCTATGGTCCAGCCACGCGCCAGCAAGGCTAAACGGCCTGTGGTCCGGCCACGCGCCCGCTAAGGGATTGATGAATTGACCGTTGAGGGCGGCTGTGGAAGCCGCTGGAATCGACGCGAGGCGAAGGGGTGGCTTCGTCCATCCTCCTTGGTTACAATCAAGGCCGCCGTGTGCGGCCAGGAGTCGATCAGCGTCAGGCCACGCTTTGCGCCCAGCAGACTCACGGTGGTATCCAGGCTGTCGGTTGTGGTGGCGTCGGGTCCAATGACGGTCGCTTGAATGCGGTGCGTCAAGCCGAGACCCGTTGTCGGATTCACGATATGCGAGTAGCGCACGCCATTAATCTCGATGAATTGCTCGGTGTCGCCGGAAGTGGAGATGCCGGCGTCGTGCAGCAGAAGAGATCGCGCGGCACTGTTGGTAGCCCCACCAAATGCCGCGATGCCGACCTTCCAGCCCCGCTGCCCCGGAGGAGGTTTTCCGATCGCGATGTCGCCGCTGGCCGCTACCAGCGCTCGGTCGATTCCCCTGCCCTGCAGGACGTTCAGCGCCTGGTCGGCGGCATAGCCTTTGCCTATGCTGCCCAGGTCCAGTCGCATATTGGGCACCAGCAACGTCACCGTACGGGCGTGCGCATCCAACCGGAGTTTCTCCCAACCCACCGCCATCCGCGCCGCCGCGATTTCCGCGGGGGTGGGGAGGACTTTTCGCTTTCGCGCGAAGCGCCATAAGCGAACATAGGGCCCGACCGTCACGTCGAACGCCCCGTCCGAAAGCTTGGAGATCTTCTGCGCGCGCTGGAGGACATCAAAAAGCTCAGCGCTCACGGGCACAGGGATTCCAAAAGGCTGCTCGATGAGGCGCATCAGTTCACTGTCCGCCTGGTAATCGCTCATGATGTCCTCGAGCGCGTCGATGCGCTGAAATGCAGCCCCGGCGGCGGTTTTGGCGGCAGCCAGATCCGGCGCGTACAGGGTAATGCTGATCAGGGTGCCCATCGCCGGATGGGAGAACTCAAAGCGCTGGAGTGACTGGCCAGGAGGAACCGACCGGCAGGCGGCGAGGAGCAGAAGGCCAACGAGAAGGGGGAAAAGCCGCAACCCTAAGCCCGAAGCTCGCCGCCGTCCCAAATGCCGCGTGACCGAAAGCTCGAACATTGCTCAGACAAAAAGAAAGGCCGGCCCATCAGGCCGGCCATGAATTCAAACCACGCCGTGCGGCCAATCAGCCTTTAGCAAGCGGGAACACCGGGGGATCCTTGAGGATATTGAAAGTGCCGGGCATGGGCGCTTGCAAGGTCCGGAACTCACCCATTTGCATTTTGGCACAATCCTGGTAAAGCAGTTCCGGGCCGTAGGCGAACTTCGAATTCAGGACCGTATCCCAATCCACGCCCGCGCCGCTGTAAGCCGCCTCGCGGCCCATGATGGCGGTGAGCGTGCTGTCGGTCACCTGCTTGGCCTCGTTCAATTCGGTGTCCTTGACGATGGCATTGATGAGATCCACATGCTCCTGAACGTAGGCATCGGTGGCCTTATCCCGGAAACGCCACGTCCAGCCACCCTTGGCCTGGATGCTGCCGCAGGGATTGGCGGTGCCACTCGTGCCCTGGACGCCCTCGCTCACCGAAGACCAATCGCGTTTGATCTGACCGCAGTAGCTGTACATCCGCGCGCCGTTGGCATACTCGTACTCGATAGCGAAATTATCCCAGATCTCACCGGACTTGCCGGTTAATTGCTGCCGGCCGCCCATGCCCCAGCACCGCACGGGATGGTCACGCATAATCCAGTTACACACGTCGAGGTTGTGAACGTGCTGCTCACAGATATGGTCACCGCAAAGCCAGACATAGTGATACCAGTTGCGAATCTGTCTCTCGAGTTCGGTGTCGCCCACGTCCCCGCGATGCCAAATGGGACCGCCATTGACCCAGTATGCGCGCAGAGTAAGCACGTCGCCAATCGCTCCTTCATGGATGCGCTTGATGGTCTCGATGTAACCGGCCTGGTGGCGGCGCTGTGTGCCCGCAGCCACCTTCAGGTTCTTCTGCTTGGCCAGTTCCGCCGCCGCATACATGATTCGACAGCCGGGGCCGTCCACGGCCACCGGCTTCTCCATGAACACATGTTTGCCGGCCTCGACAGCCGCCTTGAAATGAACCGCGCGGAAACCGGGAGGAGTCGCCAGGATCGCATAGTTCACGCCGGGAATCGCCAACACCTTCTGGTAGGCGTCAAACCCGCTGAAGCACTTGTCTTCCGGCACGCCGAAGCTCTCCGTGCCGCGTTTGGCCTGGCCCGGGAAGATGTCCGCGACACCGACGATTTTGCCTTCTACTCCCGCGACCTTGGCGGCTTCGAGGAAGTTCGCGCCCGCACCACCGCCGCGTCCGCCTATGCCGATGACTACGGCGTTGATCGGCTGATTGCTCTGCGCGCGGAGCACGGCAGGGAAAGTCACAGCCGCAGCCGCGGAGGCAGCAATGAGCGTTGAACTCTTAAGGAAATCACGGCGTGAAACCGCGTTTAATGGATTCGTTACATGATCTTGCATGGAGCCTTTCAGGTTATTGTTGTCGATACACGTTACCGGCGAAAGCCAGTGTTTATACTGACGAAGCACGCCAGCAGCGAATTCAATCTCTTTCCACCCCGCTTGTCCAGTACTTCTGCATCTGCTCGGACGGCGGCACTTTAAGCGGCCGCACAACGCGGAAGCCCACGAATTGCGCGTCGGAGAAATACCAGATGCTCTTCGGCAACTGCGGGTCCTGCATTTTCCAGGAACGGTCCGAGCCGCGTCGCGCCGCGCTGCGACACTTCACCGCTTCGTCATCCCACGAGCCACCCCGCGCCGAATGCGGATAAGACTTGGTCGCTCTGTTCCAGGGATCGACGACAACTCCATCCGCGGCGCATTGTTTGTAGTAGTCCGGATTGTATTGGTCCAAAACCCACTCGACCACGTTGCCGTAAATGTCGCAAAGCCCCCACGGGCTCGGCTTCTTCTTGCCGACCTTCTGGTACTTGAAATCACTGTTCAGTTCGAACCAGGCGTATTCGCCCAGCTTGTCCTTTTCATCGCCGAAGAAATAAACCGTCGTTGTCCCAGCACGCGCGGCGTACTCCCATTCTGCTTCCGTGGGCAGGCGGTAAAAGTGGCCGGTCTTGGCGCTGAGCCACTGGCAATATTTATTGGCCGCGTGCTGGGTCATGCTGATGGCCGGAAAGCCATCCTTGCCCATGCCGAAACTCATCTCCACGTATGGCTTGGATGGATGCGTCACCGCGTCGGCCAGTTTGTCCCCGGCGGCGTCCGTGGCGATAGTAGCGCGGGTGCGTCTTTCCTCGTCGGGATACATAAACAGCTCGTATTCGTTCCAGGACACTTCACAGCGCCCCATCCAGAAGGGCGAAATCTTCACCTTGTGCTGCGGCCCTTCGTCCGGTTTGCGCCCGGGCTCACTGTCGGGACTTCCCATAGCAAACTCACCGCCGGGAATCGGCACCATCGCGAAGGTCACCCGGGTGCCGGGGATGGTGTTGGTGTAAGCCATCATCTGACTCTCATTCGCCTCGGTCTGTTTGGTAGCAATCCGCGCGTGGATGTCAGGAATGGTGATGTTGTCGTTATCGGCAAGCGACGCCAGGCTGCCGAACGGGCCGGGCGCGTAGGCCCCACCGCTAACCTTGAAAACCTGGTAGCGGGTGGAGAACTTGCCGCCCGCCGGCTGCGAGAAGGCCACAAAGCCGCCCGCCAGGCTGGCCGCGCCAGTAAACAAATTGTTGGTCGCCGCCAGGCTCTGGACCAACCCCGGCGCCTTCGTCCCGTCGAAATCGAACACCCCCGCCTTTGCACCCTCGCCGAATATCACGAACAGCCTCTTCCCGCCATTCTCGTCGAGCACGATCACCCGCCGCACCGGCTGTCCCAGGTCGAAGCTCTGGCCTTTGCCAAATTGATACTGCCCGGGCGTGGACTCCTCCACTGGGCGCACCGTCAGTCCATTCTCCCCTGGCTTGTAGAAGATGAAGTCGCGCAGCGGCACGCCGCGAAAATTGCCGACGGCGTAATCTGATCCGGCCGGCAAGTCGGCCACGGAGGCGACTACCACCGGCTTGCCGCTGCTCAGGTCCTCCACGCGCAGTGTATCGGCCTTGTCTTCCCGCACCAGCAAGCAGACAAACTCGGGCGCGCCCGCTTTGAGCGAAAGCCGGTTGCCACGCCCGGCGGGGCCGGCCAGGGATTCCTCGTCCACCTTTGGAAACTCCGCGCCATCATTGCGCAAGAAGGTCGCCTGGCTCGGGTCGGGGGAGTTATAGATCGAACCGACATAGAGATCGGCCAGGCTCGTCTTGCCCGCCCCCCCAATATCCACCACGACAACGGTGTTGGGTCCCAGCGCCGCGGTGAACGGCACCGTCACCGGTTTGCTCGGCGCTGTCGCGCTGGAGACGTCCGCGACGGTAATCTGGTTGGCATCGGGGGAGGTAAACGCCAGCGCCTGCTTGTCCGTCGCCAGCAAGCGGCCAAGGCCGAACCCGGCGATGGGCTTGATCCCGCTCGGCCGGCAATCGACCCAGGAGAACATACCCGGCGTCAACTGGTAACCCAGCCGATATTTTCCGGTCTCCTTGTCAACAATCACCACGTCGGCGCGTCCGTCCGCATCAAAGTCCCCCCCGGCGATTAACTCGCGCGGGGTTTCGTAAATCATCGAAGGCGCCCGATCCTCCGCCCGAACCGATTCCGGCGTACCCATCAAAATGGAAGCCGCTGCTATAGTCAGAAAAGAATAGTATTTCATGCTGCTAAAATGCAGGGCGCAGTGTCGTGAGCGCCGGTCGGATTGTCAAATACAGACAGTTTCGAATCAGCAATCCTCATTACAGCCCTGAACGCAACCAGGAAGCGTCGTGGCGCACTATGGCCCGGATCGTCATCCTGATCCCCCGCACAACCGTTTCCACAACCCCGGAGGGGACTCGTATCTCCGGGTCGCCGCGAGGCGGAATTCGGTCAGCAATTTGTGCCTCGCCCAGGCGCCAAAGCCGAGGTCCGTCACCACGCCCACCCCCAACCAGGCGCCGAGGAGGAGCTTTTGCAGCGGCTCAGCCGCTGCGCCCGGCGAAAGGAGCGCCGCCGCCAGGCCGGCCAAGGCTAGCATTACCCAGGGCAATACCAGGATGCGGCCGGCGTTGCCCACCGTGGCGCGGGTAGGAGTCTTCGCCGTAAGCGCTTGCCACATCCCGACCCAGTAAAGGGCGGCCAGGTCGGTGAGCAGCATGATCATCGCTGCGGCCCAAAACAAAATCCAGAACGTGCGGTCCTCCGCATTCTCCAGCAGCATCACATCGGAGGCGGCCACCAATAGGAACAGGAAGAACACCAGCAGCACCACCAGCACCGGCCCCAGGAACTGGCGTTTTAGCGCCAGCCATTGGCCGTGCAGAATGTCCTTCACGGTCAGCGGCGTCGAGAGCAGCAGCTCCAGCGCACCCTGTTTGCGGTCGTCGGCCAATTGCCGCCCGGCTTCCAGGGCGAACAAGCCCTTGATCAGCAGGTTCAACAGCAACCCGGTCAGGACATAGACACCCTGGTCGAGCCAATCCCGCCGCGACCTGGCCAGACCCCAGGTCCATCCGCACGCCACCAGTCCCAGCAACCCCCAAACATAAGCCGGCCCCAGCCGCGCCCGCGCCGCCAGCCAGAAATAGGCGCCGCGGTCCAGCAAGCGTCGGCGGAACCCGGCGCGCTCGGCCAGGTTGCCGTAGCTCCACCAGTGCCAGCGATCGCGCCAGCGCACCAGTTGCGCGCCGGCCGGCCGCTCCTGCCACACCCGTGGCGCAATCACACAGGCCAGCAGCAGAAAAACCCAGCCCAACCCATGTATGGCGGACACCGACCACCAGAACTCCTCCGCCCGGACTTTGTAAGGCAGGTCGAGCGCCCGGTAGTAGCTCAAGCCCGCGCTCGTCACTGACCACCGCCAGCTCGCCTGTGGCGCCCAGCCCCTCACGACGCGCCACTCCCCGAACGCCGGCAGAAAACCAGTAAAGAAGAGAATGAGCAGCACCGTCCCGGCGATCGCCTTCCGCGGTGAGCGGCTCATGGTGGAGACATAGATCCCCAGCGCGAGGGAAAAGAAGAGCGTGTTGACCGCTACCAGGGCCATCCGCCCGAACTCGCCGGGCGTCACCCCTCCCAACAAGAGCGGCAGGGCCAGGATGGGCACCATTGCCAGCACGGCGTAGAAGCCATTCAGAGAGCTGGCCACCAGCTTGCCCACCACCACGTCGTAGCCTTTCAGATCCGTCAGGAATAACAGCCCCAGCGTCCCTTCGCGCTTCTCTTCGCTCAGGCAATCGGCGGTAAACCACACGCCGCTCAGCAGGCAGTAGAACAGCGCGCTACCGCTCAATATCAGGAACAACCCCAGGGCGATTTCCTGGGTCGGCCGCTCCGAATACATCAGGAAGAACCACGTGCCGATGACAATGATGGTCAAACCCGCGCCACAGCGCGCCCAATAAGTGCTGGGCCGCCGCGCCGCGACGCGCAATTCCCGTGCAACAATGGGCAGGAACGTCATCAGCTTGTTTTAGTTAAGCTGAACCCGCTCAAGCGGAAAGGCTCTTTTCTTGAGCCGGAGCAATAGCCGGTTCCAGCAGACCACGGCAAGGATCATTTGGCAGACGGCTCCTCGCACCGACGGGCCAAAACCAAAAAACAACTCGCCATTGGGATTGGCACCCCCTCCCACCCCCCACATCACCCGGAACACCTCCGGCAGGACCAGCGGCAATACCATACCCACGGCGACCGTCGTCAGGAACGCGGTGAGGAAGTTGCGGCAGCGCAGGGAATAGTAAAGCCCGAACACCGGCACAGTTAGAAAGGTCACGAGAAAGAACAAGAACGCTCCAGCGTTGCCGCCTCCGGGTAAGAATGTCGAACAGTACGCCCACACCACCAGGAGCAGGCCGGCCGCTGGAATGAACTGGCTCCATAGCCCTCCCAGCCGCCCCGAAATAATCCGGTTCTCCCCCAGCGGTGAAACGAGCAACAATTCCAACACGCCGCTTTCCCGCTCGCGTCGAAAACTGCCCGCCGCGCTCATCGCCATGCTCCCGGCCAGCAGCCAGGCCATCGTCTCGTGCAGAACGTTGGCGCCCTCAAAAAAGTGCCGGTCCGACAATACCGCGCTGTAGATCGAGATGAGCACGGCAAACCACCCCCACGTTACCAACCGCCCGCTCCAGGTCCGCTGCTCCAGCCAACCGATTGGATTGCGCTCCAGCTTCCGGCGCATCCAGCGGCGGAAGAAGGACCGCCATAGCACCGGCGTGCATAAGGTCCGTTGCAGCCAAAGCTGCCTCCGGGAGGGAGGCTCTTCCTGCCAGGAAGAGCGGAGCTTGGCACCAGCAGCCAGCACGGCGGCCGTCAAGCCCAACCAGGAAAACACCGTGATTTGACCGAGGCTTGAGAGTATTCGGCTCACGGAGGCCCATCCGGTGTAGCCGAGCCACGTCCCGTTGCTGTTCGTCAGAAAACCGAACCCGACGACCAATGCCGCGTCCCTGTTCATCAAGTACAGATTACGCTGCCCGGTGCCGATGGTTTGCACCAGAAACCAACCGGTTCCCGCCTCGAAAACGAGAAAGAAAGCAACCGCCAGCAATGCCGCTCCCACCAGTGCCCGGAGCCAGGCTTTGCTCCAGGCCGATGCCAGCAAGCCGGCCGCCAGTGCCCAGCACATCGCATTGGCGTTCACCAACACCGAGAGCGTTGCCTCGTACCAGCTCACCCCGCCCAACAGAAACGGAATCGTCAACACAGGCACAACGGCCAGCCCCAGGGTCACTGCCCGCAGCCCGTGTGCCAGCCCTTTGGCCACGACAATATCCGTCCCTTTCAAGGGCGTCAGGAAAAGCAGTCCCAGAGTCCCTTCGCGCCGCTCCCGGCTAATGCAATCGGCCGTGAGCATCGGCACCAGCAACCAGATCGAGGCGAAAAGCGCGCGATGGAGCGCGGCAAACAACTCGCGGCTAAAAGCCGGGTCGAAACCCCGTTGCAGCCCAAACAGCAGGCTTGCGAGCAGCAACGCCGCCACCCCAAGCACGCGCAGGTAGTACGTGAACGGCTGCCGCGCCGACGCGCGTAACTCACGGGCGATGACTGGCAGCACGGTCATAGGGCTATTCGGCGGGTGGCGTCAAAGGGGTTCATGAAGGGGTCCAGTGGCGCGCTTTGCGGAAACCGGCCAAGGCATCACGCGCTAAGGATGAGATGGAATGGTGCAACTCGAAGCGCATGGGTTCCCCTGTGGCCAAAGCACCTAGGAGCCGGTGCCGGGCCGCGTAAATCAGCACGGAGTAATAAAGCAGGCTCACCACTTGCGGTGCCCACTGAGCTATGCGCAACAGCAGTCCAGGCCCCTGCCCCGGGCCCAAGGAATAAGCACCTGCTACCGAGAGAATTAGCATACTCAGAAAGCTGATCAGATAAGGCACGCACCAAACCACCCCTACGGTCCAGGCAATCGCCCGGCCCTGGCCGCCAGCCCGGAGTCCGAACCATAGCCCCATCCAGCAGAGCGCCACAACACCCATGAAGATGTTCACTCCATTCAATAACTCGGATACCACCAGGTGCAGCCGGAAAAGTGAAGCACTGGGACCCCGCCCGAATTGTCCATTCGCCAGGGTCAACAGCATCCCCAGTAAAGCAGGCGCGAGCAGGACCAGCATCGGCCAGCGGAAATAGCGCTTTAACGCTGACCATTGCGCGGACACAAGGTGCCTGGCCCCCAATGGAGTCGTTAGGAGAAGTTCCAGCTCACCCGTGCCCCGGGCCGCAACAAAGAACCGGCTCGCCGCCCAGGCAAACAATGCGCCCGCGAGCACCCGCCCCGCCAGATTCAACGGTATCGAAGGATGCAGGCCCAGGAAGCGAACACCCCAGAAAGAAAAACAGTAAGGGGCGAGACTCAACATCACTCCCGTCCAGAGAATCGCCGGAGTGCCCCGTTGCCGCTCCAACAACCAGGCAAGGGGGTTCGCGTCATCATCCAAAGTCCGTGTTCTTGATGTCGCCGTTTCCAGCTCCCCAGCAGGACTTGGAACCGGGGGAGTCCACGAGCACGATAACCACGGACCATCGGGCTCCGTTGCGCCGTCGCGGACAGGTTTCGCTACGGCAACTTCTGTCTCCCCTTTCTCCTCGCGCCAGGCTCTGCGGAGCCGAACGCCCGCGCTGACCACCAGCGCCCAGGCCGTCGCCTGCACGAGAATCAGCGAGGTCCAATACCGGCCCGGGGTGAATTTGTAGGTGGCATCCCCGGCGGCTATCAGCGCGTTCAACGGACTGAGCAACCAAAAACGCGGACCCGGCATCAAGGACCGCCCGATGCTGAGCTCAAGCATGCCCGGCGCTAACAGGAGGATCACGACGACAAGCAACGCGGTGCGAGTGGTCTTGAGCCGCTCATACCCATGCGCCGAAGCCCACAAGCCGGCCGCCAAACTGAGAAAGAGCGTATCAGGCAACACTAAGCCCTTGCGGAAAGCTTCGCTGCCGGTCACGCCTCCGGCCAAGACCGGCAGCATGAGCAGCGGCAGGAAAGCCGCTAGCGCACACAGGGCAGTCAACCCGGCTGAGCCCAGTTTCCCAGCCAATATGTCATAGCCTCTGACGTCGGTAAGCAGCAACAATCCTAAAGTCCCTTCCCGGCGCTCGGCGCTGATGATATCCGACGTTAAAAGGCAGGCACCGCAACAGAGCACGAAAGCGATGATCACCAGCCCGCTGAGCAGACTCGGGCCAAGGGTCGAAGTCGGAAAGACTGGTCCCGACCACAGCAAAGGGGGCAGGCAAACCAAGCCCCCCAGCAGCGCGACCCCGCAACGCAGCCCGTAAGTCCCTCGGCTCCGCGCCCGCACCCGCAGCTCACGCTCGATGATGGGCAGGAATGTCATGGGATCGGTGTAAGGCGATCAGTGAGCAGTGTTCAGTGACCAGTCATCAGTAATCAGTAATCGGTGATCAGTGATCTGTCGTGCGCTGGATTGGTGTCCGCACCGTTAACTGATGACTGATTACTGATTACATTTCAGCCTTCTGCACTTCTCTCACTGCGTTTCCCCGCGCGTCACGCGCATGAAGACTTCCTCCAGACCGATCTCGTCTTCGCGGAGTTCCACCAGCTTCGCACCGCCCTGCACCAAAATGTCCGCCACAATGCTGTGCTCGATGTCGGGACCGCTCAGGGTTACTTTGATCTCTCCATCCGCGGCCGTCACCTCCGCCACCTCCTTGCGCGCCTTGAGCAGGTCGATGGCCTGCGCCTGGTCGCTCGAAACGCGCACCCACATGACCTGGGCTTGCGACACCTGGTCGCGCACGCCCTGCACCGGACCGCTGTAGATGAGCCGGCCCTTCTCGATAATGGCCACCCGGTTGCAGAGGGTTTGGAGTTCGCTCAGGATGTGCGAGGAGATGATGATCGTCTTGCCCAGGCGCTGAAGCTCTTGCAGGATGGCCATCATCTCGATGCGCGCGCGCGGGTCGAGGCCGCTGGCCGGCTCGTCCAGCAGCAGCAGTTGCGGGTCGTGGATCAGCACCCGTGCCAGGCCGAGCCGCTGCTGCATGCCCCGGCTCAGGGCGCCGATGAGCGCCCCTTTCTTCTCAGTCAGCCCCACCAGCTCCAGGACATCGTTCACCGTCTTCTCCCGCTGCGCCGTCGGAATCTTGTAGCACGCCCCGAAGAAATCCAGGTACTCGGTCACCTCCATGTCCTTGTACACGCCGAAGAAGTCCGGCATGTAACCTATCACGTGCCGCACGGCATCAGCCTCCAGCACCACGTCCCGGCCAAGGATCTTCACCGTGCCCGCCGACGGCGCCAGGAAAGTCGCCAGGATGCGTAGCGTGGTAGTTTTGCCGGCGCCGTTCGAGCCGATGAAGCCAAACAGGTCACCCTTATTGACCGTCAGGTCCAGTTGGGACACAGCGGCGATATTGCCATACATCCGCGTCAAGCCGAAGGTCTGGACGGCGGGGATTGGTGGCACACAGTTGTTAGACATACGTTTTGCTTAAAGTCC
>SESF01018318.1_pt1 | contig 14031 bp, 9 predicted proteins | sample 3171521 | NCBI WGS metagenome assembly SESF01 (sample SAMN10866945, study PRJNA518727) | freshwater metagenome | biome: subpolar coniferous forest; feature: holomictic lake; material: water; isolation source: holomictic Lake 227, 6 m and 8 m depth | place: Canada: near Kenora, Ontario | collected...
CGGATTTCGGCCTGCTTTCGGTTTTCGGCCTTCGGTCTTCGGATTTCAGGGCGGCAGAACATGATCTTCCCTCAACTGGCAGGACTTTAGAGCAGCCCTGGCCGTCCCCGGCCCTGCCGCGCACTGATGCCAGGTGAACAGTTACCAGGAATGAGTGGCACGCCTCAATTGAGGAAGCCTCAAATCCGGGTTACTCGGAGTCCGGGTAAGAGCCGAGCACTTTCACGTAGCTGCAGTGTTCGCCGAGGACCGAGATGGCCTTGCTTATCCGGCGCTCTTCGACGTGCCCCTCGCAGTCCACAAAGAAGATATACTCCCATGCCTTGCGCTTGCTGGGCCGGGATTCGATCTTGGTCATGTTGATACGGTAGCGGCGGAAGGCCACCAATGAGTTATAAAGTGCCCCCACGCGGTCCGCGAGACTGAACATCAGGCTGGTCCGGTCCTTGCCGGTCGGTGGACTGCATTGCCGGCCCAGCACCAGGAAGCGCGTCGCATTGGCGACATTGTCCTGGATATCATAATCCAGCACCGGCACGTCGTATCGTTCGGCGGCGAGGACTCCAGCAATGGCGGCGGCGCCCTTCTCTTTGGCCGCCAGTTCGGCCGAGCGGGCATTGGAGGAGGTCTCGATGATCTCGACACGCGACAGGTTGGTTTGCACCCAGGCCCGGCACTGTCCGAGTGCTTGCGGATGGGCATAGAGTTTCTTGATCTGCGCGCGCAGGCAGTTTGCCAGGAGGCAATGCTGCACCGGCAAAACGATCTGCGCCACAATCTTCAGGTCGCTATCGACGAACATGTCGAGCGTGTGCGTGACGACGCCCTCGGTGGAGTTTTCCACCGGAACCACGCCGTAGTCCGCGCGGTTCTTGCTCACCTCGGTGAAGACATCAGTAATGGTCTTTTGTGGTGAGTAATCCAGGCTGGCGCCGAAACGCCGGATGGCGGCCTGGTGCGTGAACGTCGCCTCCGGCCCAAGATAAGCCACCGTCAACGATTTCTGGAGCGACAGGGCGCTGGACATGATTTCCCGGTAAACCGCCCGCAGCGATTCGTTCGTGAGCGGCCCCTGATTCTTCCGGCAGATCCGCTGCAGCACCGCCCGTTCGCGGTGCGGCGCATAAATCTCCTCGCCGGCCTTGCGCTTCATCTCGCCGATGGCCAGGACGTGTTTCGTCCGCTCGTTCAAGAGCTTGACGATCTGCGTGTCGAACTGGTCGATGGCCTTGCGATGTTCGAGAATGTTCATAGCACAAAGAGACTACGAATGGGTGTTCTTCTCCCTCCGGGATGAATCGGTTCAAATGCCGGTGGCATGGGCTGGTGGCTCCGTAGGTGCAGCCGGCTCTTCCGCTTTCACAGCCTCGCCTTCGGCTTTCGGCTCTTCGGCCGACCGGGCCAGTTGTTCGGGAGGCACGGTCGCCAGACCGGGGTCAACCGTCACCAGCGCTTCCGGCTTCTGAACCACAACCCGGCGCAGCTCGTCCGCAGCGGGCAAATCTTCCAGACTGCGCAAGCCGAAGTGTTCGAGGAACAGAGCGGTCGTCCCGTAATTCATCGGCCGGCCCACCACCTCGGCCCGCCCCACCTGCGCGACTAATCCACGTTCGACCAGCGTTTGCATTACCCCATCCACGCTGACACCACGCACTTGCTCTATCTCCGCGCGCGTGAGCGGCTGGCGGTAAGCGATAATGGCCAGCGTCTCCAACCCAGGCTGCGAGAGGCGCGGCGGGCGGAGTTTGTGGCCGACCAGCGCCTTGAGCCACGGGGCGTATTCGGGCTGGGAAACGAATTGCCACGAGCCCGCCACACAGGCCAGTCGGAAGCTGCGGTGGGCCTCCTCGTGGTCCTTGGCCAACGCCTCGAGCGCCGGGGTTAATTCACTCTCCTTGACCTTCTTGAGTGCCCGGGCGGTCTCGTTGCCCTCGGCATGTTCGACGGCGGCGGCGAACACATCGCGGAGTTCTTTCAGGCTCAGCGGCTTTTGCGCCGAGAACAATACCGCTTCCAGTATCAGTTTCAGTTCCATGCTAACAGATGATCAGAGCGAAGGGCTATCCGGCGGTTGTGGATGCGGGTCCGCGCCGGCAGTCGGTGCCGGCGTCGGCGTCGGCGCTGGCGGCGTCCGGCTTATATCGATCTCGCCAAACGGTTCGCACTGTACTGCGGTAAGCTGCTTGAGGCGGATCAGTTCGAGCATCGCCAGAAAGGTCACCACCACTTCGGTGCGGCTGGTAACGCCAGCAAACAACTCCGAGAATTTCAGACTTACCCGCTCGGTGAGCAACCGCATCAGGTGCTCGATCTTCTCGCTGACAGTCCATTTATCCTCGAAGATATCCCGGAGGTCCTCGCGCTTGGTGAACCGCTTGAGGACGGCATTAACCGCGTTGATCAGGTCAAAAATCGAGGCTTCCGGGTGCGCGGCCGGCTCCGCCTCGAATTCCAGTTTGCCGGGGATGCGGGGAAAGACATCTTCCTGGCGGGCTTCGAGGAGTTGAAGCTGGGCCGCGGCGTCCTTGAATTTCTTGTACTCAACCAATTGGCGGATTAATTCCCAGCGCGGGTCTTCGCCCTCATCGTCGCCTTCAACCATTACCTGCTGTTCTACCGGCAGCAACTCGCGGCTCTTGATGTACATCAAGGTGGCGGCCATCACCAGAAACTCGCCGGCGATTTCCAGGTCCAGCATCCGCATGGTGTCGATGTGTTCGATGAACTGGGTCGCCAACCGGGTGAGATTCACCTCGTAAATGTCCACTTCCTCCTTCTTTATCAAATAAAGAAGCAGATCGAGCGGGCCTTCAAAGACCTCGAATTTGACTTTATATTCAACCATGTTGAGTTGCGGTGCTGTGGCGCCGGGACACCCAAGCATAGGCACCGGCACCGGGCTTGGCAACGCCAGAACCGAGCGCCCACTCTCGCCGGGCAGCGTTGGAACTGCGAAATTCTTCTAAATTCTCAGTTGACAGGTTTGGCGCGGAGGTTATAAATTTAGATTGTTCGGGCGGCAGTACGTTTCTTCAGCGGGGTTCCCCACCCCCACCTCCTTGGCGTCTGCTGCCCGAACATTTTATTTGGTTGCCCTTGACGCGGGCGGAGTGATTTATTACTTTCCGGTGCCCCTAGCGGGGGCGTAGCTCAATTGGTTAGAGCGCTGCCCTGTCACGGCAGAGGTTACGGGTTCGAGCCCCGCCGCTCCCGCCATTCTTATGTCTTTAGTTTTCAGATGCTTGCGTAAGTTGTTCAACCGCCCAATGGCGATTACGAACAGCTTGCGGACAGGTTTTCACAGCCGTTCGCAGCGAGAACGGACTGCTAGTGAAGCGAAGAGAAAAAATCCGATCAAATCTGGAAGCGGCGAGGCAGTTCGCACGAACCCTCCCCTTCCTCCCCTTCCTCCCCTTCCTCCCCTACGTGGTAACGGGTGCATTCGCCGGTCTAAGGCCATCAGAGCTTGAGTGGTTGGATTGGTCAAACGTTTCATTTGAAATGGGGAACAAGTCCTAAAATGGTTTTCGAGCATTACCGGGAGATTGTTACACCCGGACAGGAGACCCTGCGGGAAGGTGGGAAGACCTACCGGCTGCGCAAGGCCGGCGCGCCGGAGGAACTTCAGAAATCAATTTATGATAAACTCGACGTGAAATGGGATCGGCTTCCGGACACGAAGCTGGAAGTCGAAACCGAGGCGATTTTGTAGTGCCAAAAAATCGGAAGGCCCTGTTTACAGGGGTTTGGTGTAGGTCGTGCGAAACATGGGCTAGCGGTCCGCACCCGCAGCCCTTCCTGGTTCGGCGAGGGGGATGAGCAGATTTATATCGCTGGTGAGACCAATGCCTCCATTTGGGGCGTCGGCACAGAGGATTATTTCCTCTGCGCCTGGGGATTGAAGCAAAGCAGCACGCCCTGCTTTGGCGTGCCCTATTTCGACCAGTGGGGAATCGTGGGTGGCCACACCAGCGCCTACCGGTGGCATCTGAACGACCCAATCGTCTTCAACCAGGGCATCTAGAAGAACAGTGACTGGCGCAAGCAACCCAAACTGTACGATTGAGGAGCCCGGCGCCATCAGCCGAGCGCGCGTTAGAGCGTTAGAATTAGCGCGGGATTTAGTCTCGACAAGTCCTCCGGGCCGGAGCCAAGCTGTCTCCGTCGCGAGGGAAGAATGCATGAAAGTCATCACGCACAAGCAAATGAAGTTGGCGATTGAACGCGTTGCCGGGTTACTAAAAGACGACGGGGCCACCCAGAGCATGACCGTGCAAGAGTGGCTCGACGTCGCCCAGTTCCGCCCCGCCCAGTTCCCCTGTTCCCTGCCAGCCCTGGAGATTCTTGGGCTGCTCGGTTTTGGAGATGAGCAGGTGCAGGCCGAAGCCGTGGGCTAGAATCCCGTTGTGTCCAATTTTGAAGAACCTCAAGGTAAGCGGATTCAGCACGGGGCTTGTCATCCGGCAAGCACAAGGGGTAACCGTGACCCACTGCGACTTCTCCGACAACTATCAAAACCCCAAACACGGCTGGGGCGAACTGCCGCCACGCGGCGGCATCCTGCTCAAGCGAGTCCGCCTCAGCGTCTTTGCCCATAACCGCGCCAACCGGGTTTGGGACGCCATCCACTTGATCGAGTCGGACGACAACCTGATGGAAGATAACGATTTCTCCCATTGCTCCAATACCTGCGCCAAGCTCTGGCGGGCTTCGCGGAACAAATTCCTCCACAATAACCTCTCTTACGGCATTCGCATCGACCGCGCGGCGGGGGAGGTCCATGCCCGGGATTCCACGTGCGTTCTCATCGAGACCGGCTCGAACGACAACTATTGGTATCGGAACGACATCACGCAGGGCGGCGACGGCGTATTCATCCGGCCGCTGAACCGCTGGGTTTCGCGCGGCAACGTGTTCGTCGAGAATGACACCTCGCACGCCAACAACAACTGCGTGGAATCGTGGAGCCCCGGCAACACCTTCATCCGCAACAAGGCCAATCACGGCAGCTACGGGTTTTGGCTCGGAGGCAGCGACCAGACGGTGCTCATCGGCAATGAAGCCGCGTTCAACGGGCGGCCGGCCGGCAACCACAATGCGCCCGAAGCCGGCTTTGCGCATGGCGGCATCGTGGTTGTGGGCGGTTCGGGCAGCCACACGCTCATCGAAGGCAACCACCTGCACGACAATAACGGCGCGGGCCTGGCTTTTCGTGGCGACGTGGCGTCAGAAGGACGCGCCTGGCGCATTGAGCACTGGGTGGTGCAGCAGAATCGGCTCGCCAATAATCAGTTCGGCATCTGGGGCCGCTGGGGCGACAATATAGTGCTGGCCGGGAACGTGTTCACGAACAACGCCCAGGGCAACTCCATCCGGGACACGACGCACCTCCTTGAATTGCCGGTCGTTCCAGACAACCAAACCGCCCCATCCGCGGAACTCGTCGGCCCGGAAGTGGTGGCTGTGGGACAGGCCGTCCGCTGCTACGCTACCACCAGCCGCGATCCGCAAGGTCGATCCCTTCAGTTTGCATGGTGGCTGGATGGCGAGGCGGGCCACGAGTCCGTTCTGGAGCGGACTTTCGCCCAGCCCGGCTTCCACCGGCTGGGCCTCACCGTCCAAAACGGTGGCCTGGCAGCCTTGGCGTGGCGGGATTTGCTCGTGGTGGGGCCGGTCGCCAGGGAACTGGGCACCGAAGGGCAAGCCAGCCAATGGGGATACGATCTGGAGGGGAATGCAGACGGCAAAGGACGGATTATCTTCGCCGACGATCCCAACGCCATCGTCGGCGGCCGCTGCCTGCGGTTCACTCCCGACCCCTACCCCGGCGCCTATGCGGCCGCTATTTTTCCGGCGGCGCGTAACGCCGCATGGAATCTCACCGGCCGAAAGACGATCCAGTTCTGGATTCGCGCTGAGAATCCGAACGTGCCGTGCTTCCAGAATGCGGGACCCGTGGTCCGCTTGCTGGGCCAGAACGGGCAGGTCGAATTCAAGCCGGCGAAAGATGGGAATCTGCTCAATGACCCTCCGTTTAGCGAGGCCCGCTGGCGCTGGATGCCCGTGAGCATCCCGATCGCGGGCGACGCCTCCTGGCAGCGAACCGCCGCCGGGCAGGTCCAACTCGACCGCATCGATGCCATCAGCATCGGCCTGGATTCCTGGGGCGGCGATCCTTTTACCATTTGGCTGGACGGCTTGAGCGTGGAGTGAGGACCTGGATGCCGCTCTGGGCCCTGGTCGGCGGTCCGGGAGAAAGCGCTCGCTTCCTCAAGGCCGGCGGACGAAGATTCCCCCTGAATTAGGAAACACGGAACTATGAGCAGATTGTCATTACTCAGCCTCGCCCTTCTCGCCATCAGTGCCGCCCCCCTGGCTGGGGGCGTGCCCGCGGATTCAACGCGCTCGCGCGAATCATTTAATCAGGACTGGCGCTTCGCCCGGTTTGGCGCCATGCCGGACGGCGCAAGGCGCATGGAGCCCGGCGGTACCCGCTGGTCCATCCAGTCCAGCGCCTCGAGCGAAGAGACTGACAAAGGGAACACCGCCGCCTTGGCGATGGACGGCGACCCGGCCACCCGCTGGTGCGCCACCAGCGGGAGCCAGGCCCAATGGCTTATGCTCGACCTTGGGATGGCGCGGGACCTTGGCTCGATCGCGATTCGTTGGGAAGCGGCCGCTGCCTACCGCTTCGCCGTCGAAGGGAGCCAGGACGGCCAGCAATGGCAGATGCTGGCCGATAAGACGCAGAATAGCGACACGGCCCAACCCATGACGGTCGCCTTGAGCGGCCAGGTCAGGTTCGTGCGCGTGCGCACCACCGGGCTCCCGCCGGAGAAGTGGGCGAGCATTAGTGAAATCGCCCTCACGGACGCGCAGGGCAAGCCGATTGAAAACCAGCCGCAGAAGGCGCCCGGTTCGCCGGAGGTCGCGGCATTCGACGACGGCTCGTGGCGGAAGCTCGACGTGCCGCACGACTGGGGCATCGAAGGCCCCTTCCGCCTGGAGCTGGCCGGCGAGACTGGCAAGCTGCCTTGGCGCGGCATCGGTTGGTATCGCAAGCACTTCACCCTGCCCGCTGCCGACGCGGGCAAGCGCGTCTTTGTGGATTTCGACGGCGCTATGGCTTATGCCAAGGTCTGGCTCAACGGCGAATATCTCGGCACCTGGCCTTATGGCTACAGCTCTTTCCGCATGGAACTGACTCCGCACCTGAAATTCGGGGCGGAGAATGTCCTGGCCGTGCGGTTGGACACGGAGAAATGGGACTCGCGCTGGTATCCTGGAGCGGGTATTTACCGCAACGTCTGGCTGGTGAAGACCGAGCCGGTGCATGTCGCACACTGGGGAACCTACCTTACCACCCCCGAGATCACCGATTCCTCGGCGACGGTTCAACTCACCGTCAACGTGGACAACCAGGGAACCGCGGCCGCCAAGGCCGGTCTTCGCACCGACCTCTATGAACTGGGCGTCAACGACCTGGTCGGTGACAAAGTCGCCGCCACCGCCGAGTCTGTCCTGGACATTGCTGCCGGAGCCACCGCTGCCACCACCCAGCGGACGACCGTCCCCAACCCCAAACGCTGGAACCTTGCCACCCCCCACCGCTATCTTGCCCGTACGGTCATCACCATGTCCGGCAAGGTCGTTGACCAATACGACACACCGTTCGGCATCCGCACGATCGAGTTCACACCGCGCAACGGATTCCGGCTCAACGGCAAGCGGGTCGAGGTGCAGGGCACGTGCAACCACCATGACCTGGGCGCTCTTGGCGCCGCCATGAATACCCGCGCACTGGAGCGGCAATTGGAGATCCTAAAGAACATGGGCGGCAACGCCCTGCGCACCTCGCACAATCCGCCGGGGCCCGAACTGTTGGATTTGGCCGACAAGATGGGCTTCCTGGTATGGGATGAAGTTTTCGACTGCTGGGCCCAGGGGAAGAAGGCCAGCGACTACAACAAGCTGTTCAAAGAATGGCATGTCAAGGACCTGCAGGCCCTGGTTCATCGTGACCGCAACCATCCGTCCGTTTTCATCTGGTCGATCGGCAACGAGGTGATGGAGCAGCGCGATGTCGCCCTGACCAGGCACCTGGCGGACGTCGTCCGCGCCGAGGATCCGACGCGGCCCGTCTCCAATGGCTACAACGACCCCGATGGCGGGCGGTCTTCCGGCGCGGCCGTGGCGTTGGACATCATGGGGGTCAACTATTTCTTTGGCCAGCAGCCGCAGTGGGATGCCGACCCGCGCTACAAGGATAAGCCTACCCTTGGCAGCGAAACCTCCTCGTGTGTCAGCTCGCGCGGCGAGTATTTCTTCGGCAGCAATCGCGCCCATTGGCAGATCTCCTCCTACGACCACGACCGACCGGATTGGGGCTGCGATCCGGACACCCAATTCCGCACCCACGCCCGCTTCCCGCACCTGCTGGGGGAATTTGTGTGGACCGGCTTTGATTACCTGGGCGAGCCGACGCCCTACGGCAGCGGGGACGACACGCAACTGCTCAACTTCCGCAACGACCCGGCCAAACGCGCCGAGTTGGAAAAGCAACTGGCGGAACTGGCCCGGAAAGCCCCGCCTTCCCGCAGCAGCTATTTCGGCATCATCGACCTGGCCGGTTTCCCCAAGGACCGCTACTACAACTACCAGGCCCACTGGCGGCCCGAGTTGCCGATGGCGCACATCTTCCCGCATTGGAACTGGCCCGAACGCGCCGGGCAGGTCACCCCGGTCCACGTTTACACCTCCGGCGACGAAGCGGAGCTCTTCCTCAATGGCAAATCACTTGGCCGCAAGACCAAACAGCGGGGCATGGATTTCCGCCTGGTCTGGGACGATGTAAAATACGAGCCTGGCGAACTCAAGGTGGTCGCCTACCAGGATGGCCAGCAGTGGGCCACTGACGTCGTGAAGACGACCGGCAAAGCCGAAAAACTTACCCTTACCCCTGACCGCCCCGCCATCAAGGCGGACGGACAGGATCTCTCCTTCATCACCGTGCGGATCGCAGATAGGGATGGAACGACTGTCCCGCGAACGCACAATCTCGTGCAGTTCCAGGTGGATGGCCCCGGCGAGATTGTCGCCGTGGACAACGGCGACGCCACCAGCTTCGAGCCTTTCCAGGCCAGCCAGCATAAAGCTTTCAACGGACTCTGCCTCGTGATCGTCCGCGCCAAGCGCGGCACGAGCGGATCGTTCGCAGTCAAAGCCGCCAGTGACGGCCTGGCCGGCGCGCAAACGACGATAGAAAGTCAGTAAGGCGGTGCCGCTCTACCTGCGACGTTTCTCAAGGTCGCCGGCACGGGGACTTAGTTGTCAATCCTGCTGCGTCGGGGGTAACGCCTCGAGCACCACGATCTCGAACGGTTTGAGCGAGATCCGCAGCGGCTTTCCGGCCTCGGCTTGGAGTGCCGGTTTGGAGGCATCCTCGGCCCAGGGACTTTTGAGCAGGTATTTGGGCCGAGCACCGAGGGGCAATTCAAATGCTGCCGCGACATCGAGCGCGAACTCGTGCGGTTGGACATCCGGATTACGCAACATCACAACGCCCTTGCGCGCGCTCCACGAGGCGTAGCCATAGACTTGCGGCTTGGACGGATCGCCGCCGATCCAGTGCGTATCCACGAACACGTCGGCATTGGCGCGAGACCACTTCGCGGCTTCAGCCAGCACGCGCCAGTCTTCCGGGGTGAGTTTGCCCGGTTGGATGTAGAGCTCCTGCAACCCGGTGCCGCTGCCAAAGAAGGCCCGCACATCGTCCTTGAAACCGGCCGAGTTGAACGTCGGATCACCCGCCGTGCCCTGGCGCGAGTAGGACACACCCTGGGTCATCAGCGAGTTCAGCGGATACAGCGGTCCTTTGCCCACGATGTTCCGGTAAACCTCCTGGTCGCGATACGTTAGCCATTGCTGCTGACGAGGCCCCTTGCCCGCGAGGCCCATGTCGCCGCCCTGCCGCCAGACGGAGTCGGCATAACGCAGCCAGAACGGCGACGGCCATGAACCGGTGGTGAGGTTGATGTAGAGGTTCGGGTCCTCCTGCCGCAGTTCGAGCATCAGCCGGCGCATGGCTTCGGTGTCGAGCACGTATTCCGCGCCGCCGTTCGCGGCCATCCCGGCGGCAATGCCGTCGAACTTGAAATGGTTCACGCCATAATTGCGGATCATGCCAACGCAGGCCTCCCGAAAGGCAGCATAGTATTTGGGACCGGCTAGCGAAAAGCCGGTGGCGTTGAGCTCGTAACCCTGTTCCCGACCGAACTTGATCCGCTGATCCTTCGGTTCGCCGTAACCGCCGAAGGGTGAAAGCCAGACGCCCAGGTGGGTGCCGTATTCCCGACCAAGCGCCGCCAGGGGTTTAAAGCCGCTGGGGAAACCGCTGTGAAACTGCCAGAGCGTCTGCGGATTATCCCAGCCGTCGTCGAACACCATGCCGTCCATGACCACGCCGTGTGCCTTGATCAGGTGGTCGCCGCACAGGCGGATGGCTTCGAGACAGTTCGTTTCATTCAGAGCGAACGGAGCCCACGCGGTGTCATACCAGGAGTTATAGTGCAAATACGGGCGATACGGATGGGCGCGCTCGCGCTCCACGTAATACAGGAAAGCGCGGCGCATTTGACCCGCCGGGGCAACCCCGAACACAAAGCTCTGCGTCAGGGTATCCCCGCGCTTCAGCAGGGCATTGCGCGGAATCCGACAAAGGACAGGGCCACCCCGACCGGCCAAGAGAACTTGTCCGAATGATTCCAAGCGCTGGTTGGCAGGAAGCTTGAAGTCGGGGTCCGTGCCAATCTCGGCCGCGAGTTCGTAGCGTGCGCCGGCCTTCAACGCTGGCAACACCAGGGTGTACTCGTTATCCACATGTTCCACTCCCGTCCGGCCATGATGCTCGTCGCGGCTCACTTCGCGCCCGTCCACTGAGAGAGTGGCCCGCCAGATGTCGAGGCGATGGGGGCCGCTGGTGTAATGGAAAACGAACACGTTCTTCCCGGCCTGAAGCCGGGCCCCGTTGAGGGGCCAGGACTTCCGCCGCGTTTGGCCGGCGGCCAGATCCTGCGGCGACCAGGTGCCGAGCTCCAGCCGCGGCGTCCTGACCTCATTCAGGGCATGAGGATCTTCCGAGCCGAAGAAGAAGTTTCCGGCCACGACTGGCGAACCATCCACCCGCCCCGCCGGCTGTGCGTCAGGGATGGCTTGGTTCAGCCACGCGATTTCCTGAATCACGCAGTCCGCGCGCGCGGCGCTCACGACAAGCTCCTGCCGGATGTAGTTGCCTCCGTCGTGCAGCAACGCCCGCCAGACGACGCGCAAGCGCCCGTCAGCCGAACGCAACGGCACCTCGGCCTGCCGGCCGGGAATGCGGGCGGCCAGCCGTGCCGCTTTGGGGTCCGGGCGGAGCTCGCTGAGCCGCACCGGGCCGTCCCGCTGCAGGGCGGATGCCGCGTAGCGTTCGCCGTTCGTCAGGACAATCTCAAACGCCTCGCTGGCGAGGGAGACCGGCCGTTGACTCGCCGCGTCGCGGAAAGATTCCGGCTTCAGCCCCACGTCTCCCACCCGCCAACTGGCGGAGAGGGCGGTGTTGCTGACAATAATCTGCGAGCCTTCGTAGAGAATCCCCGCAGGACCGGGGACGGCGGCCGGGTAAGCCGCCGGGGCTAACTGGGCCAAGAGCGCAGCGGACGACCATGCCAGCACCAGCGCCGCAGCGCAAAAGCAACTCGGTGTTAAGCGGCGATAGTTTGGATAGTTTGTATGCATTTCGTGTGCCTTGATAATCTGTTTTGACGCCGCGCCTGTCGAATTCATAATGGAATGATGAGCATTGCCGTGGCTATACGCTATCGGCTAGGTCAACCGCTGGTGTCCCAAAACATTTGCGCTTCCCCGTGACGCTTTGGCCGGCTTGGTGGGGTGCCCTGGCACCGCTGCGTCCCGCGTGCGCTCGTTACGCCACCTTCCTCTGGCAGGCCGCCCCTTTGCCTGTTGTAGCACCGGCAGTTCCAAAGTGCCCAATCGTAATCTACAAGGAACGGGGCAGCGGTCTTTCCTGACAAACAGCCGACGTCCGCTGACGTCTGCATGCCAGCAAGTTTCTGAAAAATCCGCATACTCTCCACCATGAAAACGACATTGAGTTCAAAAAACGCATCGCGCAGCAAGTCGGTCACCCGCAACGCCCAGGCCCAGAACCCGGTGAAAGATACGGATCAACGCGCGCCACCATCGAGGCCTCGTTCCCGTATCCAGACCAAATGGAGCGGTATTATGGTTGCGACATCCAGTTGTTCCAGATTGCCATGCCCACACATGGCGGCGGAACTGGTGTCAGTATCAGCCAGAGGGCATCGTTGAAGCCCGCCAGAAAGCAGCACAGGAAGCCGGGCGGAAGGTCCGCCATGACGTTGAATCCTTCGTGGCGGTTTTGATACAGCCGCAGGGCACTCAATCAAAGCGTCCCATTTCGCGGCGTGGCACGAAGTGTTTTGGGCGGTCTCGGCCTACCAGTTTGGTCTGCTGCTCACGTAGCTGGTCTGGGACTTCTTTAAAGCCTGTTTGCGGGCGCCGTCGAATGCGATTGAACCCACTTGACGTCCCGGCTGTTGGGAGCCGGGTTCCATTCGCCCCCACGCCAGATCTGGGTCGAAGGCTTCAGGGTACTACTCTCCAGCCATTTGTGAATTTCCGCATGTCCGTCGGCGAAAGTGAAGCCCGCAGCTCCATTGTGGTAGCTGGCGGGAAGATTGAACCAGGTATTCGGGTTGCCGGGGTTGATGGCAATCAACCAGGCATCGTCAATGTTGTCGGGATGCTCGTCTGCCGTTACGAACAGGTTGGCCGGACCCGGTGGCGATCCGCTGATGTCAGTTATAGTGTTGTAGCAAAGATAGTCGCCATACCAAGCGGACTTGCGCGTTCTGGAAAACCCGTAACCTTCCAGAAAGGCATTCATGGAGTTGCTACGGACCCGGGCCAGCTTCTGACCATTCTGAACACAGAGGGTCGTGTCGGCAGGACATTTGTAGATGCCAGTCGAGCCGCCCACGTATCGGCCGAGCTTGGCCTTGGTGATCAGCAACTTGTTCGTGTTGTCCCGGTTGTTCGAGTCCCAATTCAGCCAACCGTCGCACCAGCTTCCCTTGGGGCCGAGGGGGTCTGGGTTACCGGGGATGTTCGTGACCAGCGCATCATTGTTATCGTCGGAATACAGGAACCAAGCCAGGGCGAGCTGCCGGTTGTTCGACAGGCATTGAATGGCCTGTCCTTTGGCCTTGGCCTTGCCAAGCACGGGTAGCAGCATGCTCGCCAGAATGGCTATGATGGTAATCACCACCAGCAGTTCAATGAGCGTGAAGCCCTGTTTTTGCCGGCGACGCTTCATAGAACGATCAACGGATGAGAATTTGCTTTCTGGACTTATGATCCAGGGAGAATTGGTGCTTGCTCGCATTCATCTCGCGCTCACTGCTAATTCCTCACACAAGACGGAAGAAAAGTGGCGCCGCACAGCATGAAACTGGTCGCACCGGTCTGACATCCATCTGCCTTGCCACGAATCTCCTCCGCCCTCAGGGCGCGATGCCAGCCATTTAGAGACACAATCCCGCGAAAAACCTAACGCTCTTTCCCTACGCATAAACTCGCATATATTCCACCGACTCTGGTGGGATCGCCAATCAGGGGCATTCCCCAGTGAATGCATTCTTTCCCTTCGGCAACCCGCTATACTTATATAAAACCGCCATTATCGAAAACCTTACAAAATAGTTGAAAATATATTTTTTACCCCTGGGGGACGAAGAATCTCAGCGCCGGGAGGCCAAGTGCCCTCGCTAACCCCGACATACAATGATCCCAAGTTCGGTAGTTGAGTTAGGCACAAAGGACGCAAATATCGCAAAGAAAGACAGGTATGAACGTAAAACGGCACTTGCTCGCTAAACACGCTAAACAAGGCGAACAGGGGCAGGTCGATGCACCAGGACGAACCGTCACCCGGAAGGTGAAGCCGGGGCC
>SESF01002562.1_pt1 | contig 14006 bp, 12 predicted proteins | sample 3171521 | NCBI WGS metagenome assembly SESF01 (sample SAMN10866945, study PRJNA518727) | freshwater metagenome | biome: subpolar coniferous forest; feature: holomictic lake; material: water; isolation source: holomictic Lake 227, 6 m and 8 m depth | place: Canada: near Kenora, Ontario | collected...
ACGCCGGCCGGCTCCGGGGCCTGTTCCGCGGGAGCTTCGGCCGCGGGCGCTTCAGCGGCGGGCTCCATGTTCACGGCCTCCGTTGCTTCCGGGGCCTGTCCGGAGGTTTCACCTGCCGGCAGTTCTTCCGCCAGGGGGTCGGGCGGCGGGGCGCCTTCGGCCACCGGCTCCGGTACGGCCTCCTGCTCTATCAGCTCCACCGCGGTGGACTGGGCCGCGGCGGCCATGTTCTCGATGTTGAAGCTTTCCAGTTTGGGCAGGTCCTCCAGCGAGTTCAGCCCGAACTGGCGCAGGAATTCGCTGGTGGTGCCGTAAAGGATGGGGCGCCCGATGCTTTCGCGCCTGCCCACCACGGTGACCAGCTTGCGCTGGGTGAGGGTTTCGAGCGGGCCGATCACTTCCACGCCGCGGATGGCCTCCACCTCGGCGCGCGTCAGCGGCTGTTTGTAGGCGATGATGCAGAGCGTTTCCAGCGCTGCCTGGGTAAGACGCACGGTCATTTTGTTGTGGTAAAGCCTGCGCACCCAAAGGCCGTATTCCGGCCTGGTGGCCAGCTGCCACCCGCCGGCCACCTGCATCAGCTGCAGCGTGCGCCCTTCGGCGTCGAAGGAGGCTTTCAGCTCCGTCAGCGCGGCGGCTACGCGCTCCGTGTTCTTCGTTTCGCAAAGCTGGGCGAGGCGGCTCACCGGCAGCGGCGCGTCGGTTATGAACAGCAGGGTCTCAAGCACTTTTTTCAGTTCAGCGTCTTCCATTATTGCACCTCATAATTAAAATAGTTTGGGCTGGGCCTCTGCGGGGGCGGGCTCCGGCGCGGCGGGCGCCTGCGGCTCCGGCGCCTTTACCGGCCCGGGGTAGATGCGCACTTCGGTGTAGGCGTCGTCCTGCGAGATAAGGATATTGCGCTGCTTCACGAGCTCGAGCAGCGCCATGAAGCAGGTGATAACGCCCAGCCGTTTGGTCTCCAGCGCGAACACCTCGTCGAGGATCAGCCACTCGCGGCCTTCCAGCAGCTTCAGGATCTTGGCCACGCGCGATTCGATGGGGAACTGGTCTCCCTCCACTTCCCGGGAGGGCTCGGCCCGCTCGAAAGCTTTTTTCACCGCGTCCAGCAGCGCCGAAAGGTCCAGGTCCAGGTACTTGTCGTCGCTGGAGAACACGGGCGAGCCGCGGTAGAACGCGTCCTTGAACTTGGAGAAGCGGCCGCCTATTTCCTTGGAGGCCTCTTTATAGCGCTGATACTCCTCGAGCATGGAGACCAGCGGGCCGCGCGGGTCGGGCCCGTCCTCCCCTTCCGGCTTCTCCGGCGCCGGCAGCAGCATCTTGGCCTTTATCTGCATCAGCGTGGCGGCCATCACCAGGAACTCCCCCGCCACGTCCAGGTTGAGGTTGGTCATCACTTCCAGGTAGGCCAGGTACTCCGAGGTTATCTGGGCGATGGGGATGTCGTAGATGTCCAGGTTGCTCTTGCGGATAAGGTGCATCAGCAGGTCGAGCGGACCCTCGAAATTCTCCAGGTGTATGTCTATGACGTTGGTGTTTTCCATGGTTTAAAGTTTAAGCGCGGCGCGGACGCGCGCCATCATTTCTTCGGCCCTGGCAGCTGCCTTTTTTCCGCCCGCCGCCAGGATCCCGTCGGCCCCGCCCAGGGCCTCCACCGCCTCCCTGCGGGCGCGCTGCCCGGCCATCGGGCCGCTCATCAGCTCGACAACATGCTTCTTGCAGGCGCCGCAGCCTATCCTGCCTTCGCGGCATTCGGCCTCGCGGAGCGCCCGGTCCGGGTTGTAGATCTTGTGGAAAGCGAACACCACGCAGCCGTCCGGGTGGCCCTTATCGTCAAGTTTTATCTTGAGGGGGTCGGTGTACATCTTCCTGACCTTGGCCTCCAGCGCTTTGGGCTCTTCGCCCAGCTCCAGCGTGTTGCCGTAGGATTTGGACATCTTCCGGCCGTCCAGCCCGGGCACCATCGGCACGCTGGTCATCAGCGGCTCCGGCTCCTGGAACAGGGCCTGCCCGGTAGTATGGTTGAAGCGGCGCGCTATCTCGCGGGACAGCTCAAGGTGCGGCAGCTGGTCTTTGCCCACCGGCACGTACTTCGCGCTGTACAAAAGGATGTCGGCCGCCTGCAGCACGGGGTAGCCCAGGAAGCCGAAGGTGGCCATATCGGAATGCAGCGCCAGCTCGTCGGCGTCGTGCCCGTGGGCCTCGGCCAGCTGTTTGGACAGGCCTTCCGACTTCTTCATTTTGTCTTCCTGGCCCTTGTATTTGGCCTTGGCCAGCTCCTGCAGCTGCTCCTTGAAAGTGGGATTGCGCAGCAGCCAGCTGACCGGCGTGACCATGCCCAGCAGCATGAACAGCTCGGCGTGGGCCTTCACGTCCGACTGCCTGAAAATAACGCACTTTGCGGGGTCGATGCCGGCGGCCAGCCAGTCGGCCACCAGCAGGCGGGCGCTCTCGCGCAGCGCGGCGGTATCCTCGCAGGAAGTGGTCAGCGCGTGCCAGTCGGCCACGAAGAAATAACAGTCGTATTTATCCTGCAGCTCCACCCAGTTCTTCAGCGCGCCCCAGTAATTGCCCAGGTGCAGGCGGCCGGTGGGCCTCATGCCGGAAACGAGCACCGGTTTTTTAGTATTTTCCATAAATAGGTCCCTGGTCCGGCTAAAACGCGCTGATCATCATGGAGATCAGCATCAGCGCTAAATTCAGAACAGGCTGCATTATCCTCGACAGCACCCCTGTAAAGACCAGGCCCAGGATCACGTACATCCCATAGGGCAGGTGCTTTTCATAAAGCTCCAGCCAGCGCCCTTTCAGAACGCCCAGCATTATATTGCTGCCGTCCAGCGGATATACCGGTATTAAGTTAAAGATAGCGAGCAGCAGGTTGATCTGGATCGAAAAGGCGAGGACGGACAGCATTGTGGACGTCAGTTCCGCGCCTAAGAACCCGTAATAGGTGATCTTGAACAATATCGCGGACACAAGACACAGCAGGAGATTGGACAGCGGCCCGCTGAACGCCACAACAGCCATGTCGGAGCGCGGGCTGCGCATGCGGTAGGGGTTCACCGGAACAGGCTTGGCCCAGCCTATGGTAGGGAAATGCATCAGGGCGCAGGCCACGGGCAGCAGCACCGTCCCCACGGGGTCTATGTGCGGCAGCGGGTTGAAGGTGAGGCGGCCGGAAAGGTAAGCGGTATCGTCCCCCCGGCGGTAGGCCGTAAAGCCGTGGGCGAACTCGTGAAAGATCACGGAGAAAAAAAGTACAGGGAGCTGCAGTATCCATTCCATACGATAATGAATTATATTAATTATGTGTCCGGTAAAGAAAGGCCGTCAGGGAACTATTTTTTGTATAATTTCGGCAGGGAAGTTTTCCGCTTATGACCGAAACGCCGGGCAATAAAGTACTTTGGCTGGAATTTCTCAAGATCTTCACCCGGGCGCTGGTGCAGATAAACCTTTACCGGCCGGACCACCCCCAGGTGAAGCAGGCCCTCCAGGACGGAGAGGCCCTGCTCAAGCGCATCCACTCGGAAAACAGCGGGGATTTCTCCCTCACCATGGCCGCGGGCAACCTGCTGGCCAACGGCCTTCCGCTGATCACCACGGATAAACTGCCCAATTCAATAAAGAACCTGTTCTCCAGGTTCCGCGTCCAGACCATTACTTTCGTGCAGGGCGCCGCGGGCAGCGACCTGCTGACGCTGTGCCAGATGCAGGCGCATAAAGGCGACGGCGCCGCTTTCCTCAGAGAGCGCGGAATAACCAAAATAACCCTGAACGTGGACGTTTACGCCAAGGTCGACCCGTCCGCCGCCCAGGCGCCGAACCTGCCGGCCGCGGACGAAACTACCGGAACCGCGGCGCCCGCGCCGCAGGCCCCGGCCGCGCCCGAAGAAAGGATCGCCGAACAGATCTACACGCAGGGCCTTGAAACCGCCCTGTCCACCGTGGTCAGCCGGGCTACGGAAAACCCCGAAGAGCGGAAAGCGATCATGGACCTCCTGACCGCCAAGTTCAAGGAGCAGCTCGCCGCGGAGGTGGAGCGGGCGGTGGAAACGGTGCGCAGGGAAAAGAAAAAAGTGGAGAACGACATGGTCCGCACCGAGTCGGTGATGACCAGCATGGCCGAAGGCGTGGTGGTGGTGGACAAGAACGGCAACATCCTGATGATGAACCCCCAGGCCGAAGCCATCTCCGGGAAGCCGCTGGCGGAGCTTTCCGGCAAGAAGATCTCCGACCTGCACCAGTCGGAGAACCACGTGATCTCGCTCGCGAAGCAGCTCAGTTCCGAGGACAAGGCCGACGTTTCCGGTGAAATAGTGAAGACCGGCTCGTCCGAGCTGGCCGAAACGGTGAAAAAAGCCACCGCGGTCATACAGAACGAGGACGGCAAGATCGTAGGTTCCGTATCCATTCCCACGGACGTGGTGAAGCTCAAGCAGATGGAGCAGCTGCAGAAGGATTTCATCGCCAACATGACCCACGAGCTGCGCTCCCCGCTCACTTCCATAAAAGCGGCGCTGGAAATACTGGGCCACGAAGCCTCGAAGCCCGGGGATCCCGGCCGCAGCATCCTTAACACCGCCATCCGCAACACCGAGCGCCTTAATTCCATAATAACCGACATCCTGGATTTCTCGAAACTCCAGTCAGGCAAGCTCATTTTCCACCAGGAGAACACCCCCGCCGACGAAATAACCAGGGAGGCCGTGGAGTCGATGAAGGCCTGGGCCACTTCCAAGGGAGTGACCCTCTCCGCGAGAACGGAACTGCAGATCCCCTACGTCTACGCCGACAAGCGCCGCACCGTGCAGGTGCTGATAAACCTTATCTCGAACGCCATAAAATTCACGCCGCAGGGCGGCACCATCGAGGTGTCCGCCGACGCGGGCCGCGACGCGCTGGCGAACTTCGTTTTCTTCTCCGTGAGGGACAGCGGCTGCGGCATAAAGAAAGAGGACCAGGCCAAGATCTTCGAGAAATTCGTGCAGATAGCCTCCGGCGAGAAAGTGGGCGGCACCGGGCTCGGGCTGGCCATCACGAAAGCGATGGTGATCATGCAGGGCGGCAAAATAACGCTGGATAGCGAACCGGGCCGCGGTTCCACCTTCCGGGTGAGCCTGCCGGCATACAAGGGACAGACCGACCAGCCGGTCTTCGAGCAGGTAACGGCATCCGGGCCCGAAGATAAATCCTGGTGGAAAAAGCTGATCGGGATCTGACCGCCGCCCATGGCCCCGGGGACCCCGGGAACGTTCTTTTCCCTTGTCCTGCCTCTCCAATAATTATAAAATTGTATTTCAGCCGGCCAGCGGGGCTCGCGGCTCTTGAGCCCCGCCTGCTGCAAATGCGCCCGTATCTCAACGGATAGAGTCCTGCCCTGCGAAGGCAGTTATACTGGTTCGATTCCAGTCGGGCGCACCAAATTTTTTCGCACCCCCCCGCTGCCGATCTATGGCCGACGATAAAGAACAAATAAAAACAGAGACCAAAACCGGGCGCTATGTCTACGACAAGAAGCTGGGGAAGGTAGTGAAAGTCTCGGACGACATCCCCGGCCTGAAAAAAAGCGGCTCCGGAGAGGGCGACTCCTGCCCGATGAACCCCGGCGCCCATAAGTGCAACGGCTGCTGCGGGCATTAGCGCCGGGATAAAGCGGGCCGCAGGGCGAAGGCTGGAGCTGGCTGTGCCAAAACTCGAGCGATCAATATTCTCCCGTCATGAACCGCAGGTGCTGGCCGTCCTGCGCGGCGGCACCGTCGGCGTGGCCGGAGCCGGCGGCCTGGGTTCCAACGCCGCGGTAGCGCTGGCCCGCGCCGGGGTGGGCCGCCTGATAATAGCCGATTTCGACAGCATAGAGCCGTCCAACCTCAACCGCCAGCAATACACCGTAAAACAGATAGGCCGGCGCAAGGTAAAAGCGCTGCAGGCCAACCTTAAACGGATAGCGCCGTTCACCCGCTGCGCGGCGCACGACCTTAAAATAACCCCCGCCAACGTCGCCGCCGTGTTCGGCACGGCCGACATCCTGATCGAGGCTTTCGACAAAGCCGAAGAGAAAGGGATGCTGATAAACGCCTGGCTGAAGCTTTACCCGGACAGGCCCATAATAGCGGCCTCGGGCCTGGCGGGCTACGGCGGGAACTCGAAGCTGCGCACCCAGAAAATGGGGAACCTCTATATCTGCGGCGACGGCGTCTCCGAGCCCGCCCCCGGCGTAAGCCCTATGGCCCCGCGCGTGGCCATAGTGGCCGGCATGCAGGCGAATTTAGCCGTTGAGCTTTTGATGAAGAGCAAAGGGAGGAAGCAAAATGTTCAGGTCTAACGAGTATTTTGACGGCCGGGTGAAATCCATAGCTTTCACCGCCGACACCGGCGCGGCCACCGCAGGCGTAATGGCCCCGGGGGCCTACGAATTCGGCACGTCCAAGAAGGAAATAATGACGGTGACCAGCGGCAAGCTGACGGTAAAGCTGCCCGGCGAGACCGCCTGGCAGGAGTTCCCCAAAGGCGCCACCTTCACCGTGGCCGCCAACCAGAAGTTCCAGCTGAAAGTCGAGCAGGACACCTCTTACGTGTGCCTGTACGTGGATTAAGGCCCGGGGCCGGACGCTCATAAGGCTCAATAAAATGATGGATTCAATAAAAAAAACCAGGTTCCTGGTAGGCATCGCCGGCGGGTCGGGCTCGGGCAAGACCACGCTGGCCAGCAAGCTGACCTCGGCGTGCACGAAGATAGGCATTACCGGGCAGATCTTCTCCCTGGACAATTATTACCGGCCGCTCGGCCACCTTAAGTTCGAGGAACGGAAAGTTTATAACTTCGACCACCCCGAAGCCATAGATTCCACGCTGGCGTTGAAACATATCAAGGACCTGTGCGCCGGCCGTGAGATCGAGCAGCCTATCTACGACTTCAAGCGCCACACGCGCGAAAAAGAAGTGGTGCTGTGCAAGCCCACGCAGCTGGTGATAGTGGAAGGACTGTACACGCTGTACTTCCCCGGCATGCTGCCGCTGTGCGACTATAAGATCTTCGTTTCCACCGACATGGTGACCGCGGTGCTGCGCCGCGTGCAGCGCGATATCACCGAAAGGGGCCGCACTATAGAGGATACCCGCCACCAGATCCTGGCCACGGTGATGCCGATGTACGAGACCTACGTGAAACCCACCCAGCGCAACGCGCATTTCTCCATCAACTGGGAAGGCGAGGAGATACCGGAAAAAGCCACCGAAGGCCTGGTAAGGATGTTAAGGGACCATTTCCGCTGACCTTCGGCCGGGTAAACTAAAAGAGCCGGAGGCTTCCCTCCGGCTCTTTTATTTTAGTCAGGGCCGATGCCGGTCCAGCCTTAAGTTCTTATATTTCTCAGCGCCGCCAGCCGGACCGCCAGTTTTTTCACGGCCAGTTCCTTGGCCTTGGCCTCCGTTTCCACGGTAATATCCAGGCCCAGCCAGCAGGCCGGGAAATCCTCGACGTTTATGTAGTCATGATGCGGGCGCGGCCTGGCGCTGTTCCAGCCGTATTTCGGACTGGAGACGTGGAAGACGGGTTCCCTGTCCCAGGTTTTAAGGGCCAGGGCAGTGACGGCCGCCACGCTCATCCCGTCCGGGACACAGCGGTGGTGGTGCACGTCGTAGACGAACGGCACTCCGTACTTCTTACAAAATGGCAGCAGGTCGGCGGGGGTGTAGAGACGGTCGTCGTTCTCAAAAGCCAGGCGCGCGCGGACGCGGCCGGGAAGCCGGGCCAGGGCCCGGGCCACGCGGGCCAGGGCCGCGGGCTTATCGCCGTAGGCGCCGCCGGCATGGATATTGATCACGTCCGCGCCCACCCACTCGCTTACCCGCGCCTGGTAATCAAGCTCCTCCACGGACCTCCGGGTAATTCCGGGGTCGGGGGAGCTTAAAAGTATGAATTGATCGGGGTGGAACGTAAGCCTTACGCCCAGCTCTTTCGCGCGGTCCCGGCACCGCAGAAAAGATTTTTTTATCTCACCCGCGCCGGGCAGGTCCTCCGGCCGGTAACCAGAAAGCGGGTGGGTGCGCAAAGGCAGGATCTGGCTGTTTATGCGGAAGCAGCCTATGCCGTTAGCGCCGCAGTATTCCACGGCCTCCAGCAGGCTGCGCGCGTTGGCCAGGCACAGCTCCGCCAGTTTCCCGGCCCGCCGCCCCGGCGCTAGCCGGCGCAAGGCCAAAGCGGTGGTGACCCGGAACTTTATAGGTTCCTTTTCGAATTTGCAGCACAGACCCAATCGGAGCATATGGATGTCCGCCCCCGGACCTGCCGTTCAGCCGCCGGAGTAGATGTGGGAGATGACCACGCGGTCGCCGTCGGCCAGCTTGTCGCTGTTGGCGACGGCCCGGCCGTTGCGGGTGATGATGGTAGACCGCTTCTTATCTATCTTAACGTAAGCCGACAACTCCCCGGCCGTCATAGGCCGGGGCAGCGTCAGCACCTTTTCGCTGAACCCGCCCTCGTAAATGAGCGGGCCTATCAGTTTAACCGTTACTTTCATCAGCTGAGGCGCGCGTATTTCTCCGTCTCGGCGCCTTCTTTTTCCAACCCCAGCTTGGCCAGCAGTTCTTTGGTGGGCATGCCGCGCCGGTCGTAGCCGCGCTGGTCGTAATAATGCTGCAGCAGGGAATCGTACTTGTCGTATTCCAGCACCACGCCCTTCTGCGGCCCCTCGGTGTCGGCGTTGGCCTTGTCGAACCACACCGCCGGCGGGTAGTCGTCACGCCGGGTGGCGTTGGGGAACTCGCGCAGATAATGCAGCTTGATCAGGGCGTAGCCGCGGTCGGCCGCCTTCCAGAAATCGTCCAGCGTCCAGTTCAGGCCCGTGCAGGCATTGAAGAACTTGGGATAGTTAGTCAGCTCGTAGCCGACCTCCACCCAGGGGAAGCGGCAGGCCACCAGCAGTTCGAACAGGCCGCCGCGTATGCGCTGCAGCTCTATTACCTTGGCCGCCTTCTCGGGCCCGTAGGATTCGCGCTTGCTGAACTTCAGCTCGAACGTGATGATCCAGGCCTCGCGGTGATGGCCGCCTATCACGGCCACGCCGTTGGCCAGCGCCTGGCCGGGGATGGACTTGCAGTTGTAGGCCGCCACTTCCAGGCCCTTCACCTGCATGGCGTAATCAATGGAGTTCTTGCCGAAGGCCCTGGCCGCGCGCAGCGTCCCGTCGGCAAGAATGTTGCCCGCCTTGCCCTCGCGCCGCGCTATCTGGCCCAGCAGCGCCTTGCCCGCCTCGGCGTCGCCGAACTTGAAGTCGCCCTCTACGGCGCCGCGCTCGATGGCGTCGGCGTAGAAGCCCAGCACCGAGCCGGCGGAAATGGTATCCAGGCCGTAATCGTCACATAAATAGTTCAGCGAGCCCACCTGCTTAAGGTCGAACACGTTGATGTTCGGGCCCAGCATGCCGATGTTCTCGTAGTCCAGCTCGGACTCATGCCCTTCCTTGTCCTCTATGGTTATGCCGCAGTGCATGGTGCAGTTGGGGCAGCCGTAGGTGGTTATGCGCGCGTCGTTAAGGCGCTCGCCGTCCACCTTGGGGGCCTCGGCGTGCGAGGTTTTGCGCATGTTCTGCACCGGCAGGCCGTTAACTTCATTGCACCAGGCCAGCACCGCGTTGGTGCTCTGCTTGGACCAGCCGCTTTTCTGGTCCAGCTCGCGCGCTTTCTTCAGGCCGTCTATGCCGAGCTGGCGCATTTCTTCGGCGCGCTCCTGCGGTATCTGTTTCGTGCCCTTCACCACTATGGCCTTGAGCAGTTTCGAGCCCATCACCGCGCCTATGCCGGGCCTGCCGCCCGCGCGGCCTTCCATGCTGCGTATTATGGCATAAAGCACTTTATTCTCGCCGGCCTGGCCGATATTCAGCACGCCGGTGCTCTTGGGATATTTCGCGTAGATCCATTCGTTGGTGGCGTAGGTGCCTTTGCCCCAGACCTCCTCGGCGCTCTGGAATTCAACTTTATCATCCTCGATATAAAGGAGGGTGGGCCTGGCGGCCACGCCTTCTATGATCATGGCGTCGTAGCCGGCGCGGCGCAGCTGGCTGGAAACGTGCGTGCCCAGGTTGCCGTCGCCGTAGAAGCCGGTGAGCGGGGACTTGGCGGCCACCACGGCTTTGCCGGTGTTGGGAGCAGGGATGCCGGAGATGGGGCCCAGCGCCACTACCAGCTTGTTCTCGGGGCCGAGCGGATCTATGCCGGGTTTGAGCTCGTCAAAAAGTATTTTGGCGGCGAAGCCGCGCCCGCCCACCCAGGTCTGGGCGAACTCTTCGGTGAAAGCTTCTTTCTTCCAGGTCTTGTTGGTGAGGTTGATCCTCAGGATGTATCCGGTCCAGCCTTTCATGTTCCCTCCGTTAAGGACGCAGAATCAGCGCTGATCAGATTTTACTTTTTTTGAAACCCGCAGGGAACAACCGCCGCGCAGGCGCATACGTGCGTATTTTGAGATGTTTACTTCGGGAGATGTGCCGGCGAACTTTTTTTATTAAACGTGCTGCGTTTCAGCACTTCTGGTAATTGAATCTGCCCCGGTCGACGACTGAAACAAACACTCCCGAAGATTTTGTGACGCCTGGCAATTGCCGGGCGCGACGGAGCTTTTTAAAATTTCAGGAAACTGCCCCGGCTTTCGATATTAAAATAAATTGATGGAATAGAAACGGTTCTTTGAAAATTTTTTAGGCAGAGAAAAGAGCGAAACAAGGAAAGAGTTTGCGATAACAAGCCTTCTGTTTACTACAATTTTTAACACCTATTCGACAATACTTAATACTTCCTAAAGAATGATGCAGCAAAATCTTTAATCGGACCGTTAAATCTCGCCCGCCTGATGCCATAAACAGAATCTAAAATCCCGGCATCCTGCGGGCTTACAGAATAGAGCATGTGTACCTGCCCCCTGAATTCTATAAGATCAAAGTCGCTCGAATTCCGGCTTACATCTGGACCATCTGGAGCAACGACTGCCTTCGGTGATTGCTCCCATGTCATAAGATCGCGACTTCGCGAGACGAGGGTACTGTACGAATTGTATCTATACCGCGAGAAATACTTCCGGAGGAAATGTATTTCTGAACGTCGCGTAGAAATTGACAGATAAAATAAATAATAAAAGTCATCGATATAGCGAATAGTCGGGCAAGCCGTATAGTAACCGACCTGAAACTGTGTGCCTATATCGGTCCACACTTTCAAATCGGTTGAATGTTTAAATCTCACATTAAAACAAGCCTCACCATCGCGGCAGATTTCATATGCGAGCACAAATCCTGCATCATCCGGGGCAATTGACGAATTATAAAGTGTCGTACCAGCTGGAGCGGCAAACAGTACCGTTGGCGCAGAAAAGTGTACGAGGTCTTTTGTTTGGATCATTTCAATAGATTTGCCAAGGGGCGATAATGGGGTAGTTCCGGCAACATAAAGAGTATCTTTTGCAACGAATGCCGATAGAAGGCAAAGTTTAGTCGGCGTTTTGCTGATCTCATTTCCCTCCTTATCGTAAATGATTACCGATAGCGCACCTGCGCCAGTTATAGGTCGATCTGATACCACATAAAGAAGTTGCCCTCGAAATACGATTGGACTTGATTCCATGTGTTCGCCAGGGAGCAGATTGCCTTTCACTATACCTTGAGCAGTTCTTTCTTCTACCATGCGATAGTTGGATTGCGGGCCGCGTTTATGAGGGCAGGAACAAATGCAGAATCCCAGTAGTAGGATTGCAACTGTATATTTCATTTACTTACCTAAATTCATAAATGGCACCCGAACATAATAATCATACAATCTTGAAGAAAATACTGTTCTAAGTCTTTCATCCGGGTAATCGGCAATATTCTGTACCCTTACCGAGCTAGCATTTATAAATATATTTTCACTATTCGTATTTCTCTTATGAAGTATTATCAAGGCAAAATTTAGGGACTTGACTTAATTATTAATACTTTATACACGACATAAGCGCAATATTCCGAGGGCGAGTTTCCGAAGAAATCCGAGGCGTGCCATTCCCCCCATCCGTTACCGTAGGGCTTCCCGTGTTTATGTTCGGATATGCAGAATCAGTAGTCCAAAACACATTTGCAGTCCCGGCGGCAGGTCTTGGGCCATAACCACCCGACGGATGTTTGTGCCCCTGAAAGGCATCCGCCTGCGCAGTTCCTAGTGTCCGTCCACTATCCACCCCTCTTCCATCATCTGCTCCGCGCACGAATTCACCGCGCATATCAGGCAAGTTAAATGTTGAAGAACCATCTCCGGCACCGAACGTTGTACCGATTGCGTCGAATAATTTGGCGTAATTTGCCCTTGACACTGCGGAACCATTCGCCTTAAGAAAACCATCAGGGCAATTATTTTTCGCAAAAAACATTACCCCCCCTACAAAGTTGTCCGGCATTATTGTCTTAACAGTAAGCGTGCTGGAGATTACCGCACTACCCTCCACCCCGAGTTGTGCTACAGGTGCTGAGCTTGATATCCCGACCTTTCCATTAACAACAACCAGCGTAGAGCCGCCGACTGAAAAGGCGTTACCGATTACTGTTAGTGATGAAACACTGATTGAACCGCTAAGCCCTGATCCGTCACCAAAGAATTTGGCAGCTGAAGCGAAACCCACAACATACACGTTACTTGAAATGCGCACTCCTCCGCCCAAAGCAGATTGGGCCTCTGATGAGATAACTACGCCCGTGTATAATTTTATTTTCTCAGTATTTATTTTTGGGGATTCCAGCGCGATATTTAAAATAGCTCCGTTCGCTTTCAACGTACCGCTCTCCATGACAAGACCTGAACTAAGATTTAGACTATACCCATTAGACGCATTAGCCCCAGTCACAGTAAGGGTTCTCACATATAAATCCTCCTTTAAAGTTATCGAACTGCCATTAATATCCCCTAAGATTTTATTACCGATATTTAGATAATCGAAGGGATATCCATATGGAATTTGGACACCATTACCGATTAGGATGTTTCTTGAGGCTGCTGTATTCCCATCTCCGGCATTATTTCCGATAAATATATTTTCATCACCACTAATATTACTCACCCCAGCGCTCTCGCCAATAAAAATATTATTATCTCCGTCGGTATTATCACGCCCAGTTGAAGCACCGAGAAATGTGTTAAAACGCCCAATAGTTGTCTTATTACCAGCATTCTTCCCAAAAAAAGAATTATTATACCCTAACTCCCCATTTGCATTGTATTGCCCTGCACCTGCACCAACAAATGTATTATTTGGCTTTGCCGAGTAAGGAATACCGGATGTTCCAATAGCTACTGCATAACTATTTTGTCCGCCTAGTGCGGCAATAACTGGAACACCGTCAATCTGATAACTCTTGGCGGACAAATTGCCGGTCCCTGTCATACTGATTACATTTGAAGTACCAATTGAAATTGCGAACATATTGGCAGATGTTAGGGAGGGGCTAGATATTACCAGAGGGTATGACGGAGTAGAACTACCGATGCCCACATTACCATAAGCGCCGAAAACATTTTGATCCCCTGTTTGAGCATCCCCTCTCACTGCCAATGCAAAAGGATAACTCGTTAAGGTGAAAGTTGCTTCCCAGCCTGGGGTACTAAAACTTACTGCATAGTCTGATCCCGTTAAGAACACCTTCGGATCCGGGATAGCAAGTAGCAATAAAAAAGCATAATCGGTTGCATCGGGAATAATATCGATATTCGGAAGTGTGCTAACAGGTTGCCCTCCAGACAGGATTTTCACCGTCACATCATTGACTGGATTTGCGGATGTCAATTTCCCCTGCACAGTAATAGAATTAAAATTTTCTGCAAAGACATTAGTTGCAGAAAAAAGGATAAAAGCAGCAAGTATTCTTCTCATGTTTATCTCCCTGATACATCCGATTTCGTCACCACAAAATCAATCCGTGGTTAAAGTCATAAGCAGTTTAGTAACTATGCAAAAAAAAGTCAATCACGTGTACGATATCGATACATAT
>SESF01026411.1_pt1 | contig 14003 bp, 7 predicted proteins | sample 3171521 | NCBI WGS metagenome assembly SESF01 (sample SAMN10866945, study PRJNA518727) | freshwater metagenome | biome: subpolar coniferous forest; feature: holomictic lake; material: water; isolation source: holomictic Lake 227, 6 m and 8 m depth | place: Canada: near Kenora, Ontario | collected...
GATCGGCACCTCAGCCATCAGGGTGCTGGCAGCCAGTTACTACAGCGAAGTCGCCGCCGACCACCCGCTAGGTTGGTGGAGGCTGACCGATTCACCTCCCCCCACCAACTACTTCGCCCTCGATTCGGGGAGCGGCCACAATAATGGGATCTACGTGGCGATTAGCGGGGGCTCTTCCGGCTTGATCAACTCAACCTCGGGCATTCCCGGCACGGTGGATATGGCGGCTGAATTGCAGGGCGGATACATCAATGTGGGTAATCCGCTCGTATTCGATTCCGGCGGTGGCGCCCTCACCGTCGAGGCCTGGGTGCGGCCGAACAGCGCTGACAACGCTTATCGATGGATGGTGGGCAAGGACGACGATAATACCACCCTCGACTACCTCCTGGGCATCAGTGCGGGCGGCACCTTCCGCTTCATTACTCAGGGCTTGGCCAATGACGTTTCGGACACCAATGGTCCTTCGACCTTCGATGGCTCGACCTGGTATCACGTCGTTGGCGTTCAGGATCCGACCAACGGGGTGGTCGTGCTCTATGTCAACGGGCAACCGGTCGGGAGCAAACCCCTCGCGAAGACTGGCGTCACGGCTACGCACGCGTTGCGGATCGGTGCCCGCGGCTCAGCCGCCAACCAAAATATCCTCGGGGGGCTTGACGAGGTAACCCTCTACAGAAAAGTGCTGAGTTCAAGCCAGATCGAGGCCCACTACAATGCAGGCATCACTGGCACCAATTACGAGAATACCATCCAAGCCGATGCGCCTTATGGGTGGTGGCGCCTGGGAGACGCGCCGCCGGTGGTTATCTATGTGGCTCAAGATTTCGGCAGCGGTACGAACAACGGGGTTTACTCTGGAGCCGTTACCGCCACCAACGGAATCCCTGGTCCAGGGGACAAAGGGGCCGACTTCGAAGGTGGCCACGTGGATGTGGATAATCCGTATGTCTTTGATTCCGGCGGTGGTGATCTCACCCTCGAGGCTTGGATCCAACCGAACGCCAGTACAGGGTGGATCATTGGCAAGGACGAAGATAATTCATTTCTCGATTACTTGCTCGGCTTCAATGGCAGCCGCATTCGTTTCATTTCGCAGGGACTGGTCAACGACGTGTCAGCAGGCACCGTGACCAACTATGACGGCGCCTGGTACCACATCGTGGCGCTGCAGGACTCGGCTAACGCGAGTATTCGCATCTACATCAACGGAACCCAGGTCACCAATGCGCCACTGAGCGCCCAGGGTATCACCGCGGCCAACCCCCTGCGCATTGGCGCGCGGGGTGCTGCGGCCAACCAGTCGGTCAGGGGCGTCATCGGTCACGTGACCTTCTACACAAACGTATTGAGCGACGCGCGGATTCAAGCCCATTATCTGGCGGGATTCTATTCGACGAACGTGTCCATCAAGATCACCAGCCAGCCGCAAAACACGGCCGTCGGCGCGACACACCCGGCGGTATTGAGTGTGGCCGCAACGACCACCGGGACCACCAATGCGTTGTCTTATCAGTGGCAGAAGAACGGGGTGGACATCACCGGCGCCACCAATGCCAACTATACTCTACCGGCAGCCGGAACCAATGATACCGGCTCCTACACCTGCCGGGTGAGTCTGGCCGGCGGGCTGAATGTTCTGAGCACCGCGGCATTGCTCAAGGTGGCCGTGGCTGGGCCTTACACCCAGGAGGTCGTCGTGGATGCGCCTTACGGTTGGTGGCGTCTGGGCGACACCCCGCCGCCCCCGCCGCCGGTGCGCGTGGCTGACAGCGGGAGCGGCAACCACGGGGGAACAGCAGTGGCCCAGGCGATCGGCGGGGTGGCGGCTGCTGGCGACATACTGAGTCCAGGGGGTAATGCCGCGGAATTTCAAGGTGGCCACATCGAGGTGGACAATGCCACGGCTTTCGATTCGGGCGGGAAAGCTCTTACCGTCGAGGCCTGGGTACAACCCGAAGCCCCTGCCAATTTCCGTTGGTTCGTGGCGAAAGAGGACAACAACACTACTCTTGATTACCTGTTGGGATGCAATCCGGATGGGACTTTCCGCTTCATTACCCAGGGCCTGGCGAACGACCTGCAAAACCCTAATGGTCCCTCCGTCTTCGATGGGGTCACCTGGTACCATGTGGTCGGCGTACAGGACCCGGTTGCGGCAGAAATTCGGCTCTATGTCAACGGCGATATGGTCGGCAGCAAACCTCTTGCGGCGACGAACGTGACCGCGGCCCATAACCTGTGGCTCGGAGATCGTTCGGGTGATGGGCAATACGTGGACGGTCGAATGGGAGAAGTGGCGATTTACAACACGGTGTTGAGTGACAGTCGAATTCTGGCTCATTACACCGCTGGAACCAATGGCGCCAATTATGCCGCGACTGTCCAAGCCGACGCCCCGATGGGTTGGTGGCGGTTGGGCGACTTGCCGGCCGCCGTTGCCGCGGTGGATTCCGGCGCCGGCGCCAATAACGGCGCGTACGAGGGGTCAGTTTTTGCTGCGCCCGGCATCCCGGGAGCGACAAACAGTGCTGGTTCGTTTCAGGGTGGCCACGCGGATATCTCCAACCGGTCGGCCTTTGATTCGGGCGGCGCCACCTTGACCGTCGAGGCCTGGTTTCAAGGCACCACAGCCGGCGGGTGGATCCTCGGAAAAGACGATAGCAATGCCGCCCTGGATTACCTACTCGGCTTTAGCAGTGGGCAATTCCGGTTCATTTCCCAGAACCTGGTCAATGATCTGACCGCCGGAGTCCCGGCGCTCAACGGTACGACCTGGAATCATGTTGTAGTGGTGCAAGACGCCATCCAAAACACCATCACCCTGTATTGCAACGGGACCAATGCGGGTAGCATCGCTTATGCTCCCGGTAGCGGCATCCTGGCCACGCGCAGGCTCCGGATTGGCGCCCGCGGCGGTGGGGTGACTCAGTCCGTTTCTGGTCGCGTTGGCCATGTGGCCATTTACACGAACGCTCTATCCGACACCAAGGTTCTCGCCCATTACAACGCGGGCATCAGCGGCAGCAGCTATTTGGCGACGGTCGCCGCGGATTCTCCGCTGGGCTGGTGGCGGCTGGGCGACGCACCCCCCGCCCCACCGGCTACGTTCCCGGTGGCCGATTCCGGTACCGGCAGCAACTCCGGTGTTGGGCAGGGCAGTGTCGCCCTCGCCCCGGGGATTCCTGGCGCTCCCGATGGGGCAGGGAATTTTCAGGGCGGCTTGGTGGATGTCGCCAACCCGCCGGGTTTGAGTTCCGGTGGCGGCGCCTTGACAATCGAAGCGTGGGTCCAGGCCGATTCCGGCACCTGCTGGATGGTGGGCAAAGATGATAGTAACAACGCTCTGGATTACCTGCTTGGGTTTAATGGCGCCACGTTCCGGTTCTTTTCACAGACGGTGGCTCGGAACGCCACCAGCGGTTCCTTGCTGATTGACGGCAAAGCGTGGCATCATGCCGTCGCAGTTCAGGATCCGGCCAACCAGGTCGCGCGTCTGTATGCCGATGGTTTCTTGGTCGCCTCGGTGACGCTGACCAACAGCGGTATCACGGCCACGAACAAGCTGCGGTTGGGAGCCCGCGGCGCATCCGCCAGCCAGAGCATCCGGGCACGGCTGGATGAGGTGGCCATCTACAAGGGGGTACTGAGCGACGACCGGATCCTGGCCCATTATGTAGCCGCCATTTATCCCGCGCCATTTACGCTGCAAGTGCTCAATACGCCCGGAGGTCCAACGCTCATCTGGTCTACGGGCATCCTTCAGTCGGCCCCAAGGATTACCCAGCAGTGGGAGCAAGGTTGCTCAAAGTTGAGCATTTGCTGTGCTGGTGCGAATCGTGCAGCGGATCAGCGAGGCCAGCAAGCGGATCAAGCCCTCGGTCGAGATCTGGGAAAATCAGTTGAACATTCACCACCACTCCCCGCTTGAAGCCCTGCGATACGTGGATGCGGCCTACATGGAATACGGCGAACCGTTCGGACTGCTTTTCCATACGAGTTGGATGAAGAGTAAGCCGGTTATCGTTGGCAAACTGGAAAACCTGCCGCCCGAGCAGATGCGGCTGTGCATGGCGTTGGGCGCCCGCGGTTATACCTATATCAAGTCGTTCCACACCACGGCCCTGCCGCCGGTGACCGAAGCCGATGCTCTAGCCTTCCGCCAGCGAATGGGGTGGACATCCGGAGGCGCGCGGCAGAACGCGCGATCCCGCGAAGAGATCAGGAACCTGCTGGGTAAGTTTTACCGCATGGTCGAGCACATCCAACCGTACCTGGAGGGCGCCTGCCCGGTTTACCACGCCGCGGGCATCGTTTACTGCGAAGCCACCCGCTACCGTTTCAAGGGGTTCGATCGAGCGCCCTATTCGAAGAAGGTGCTGCAACCCCTCGCGGACGCGTATCTCGCCCGCAGTGTGCCCCTGGAGTTCCTCGACGGCTCCCAGCTTACGAAGGGCGATCTTCATAGATACAAATGCCTGGTCCTGCCGGAAACCAGTGGCTTGACGCCCGGTGAGGTTGCGGGATTGAAGGAGTATGTGCGGCGCGGTGGGCAATTGCTCCTGTCCGGTGGTGCGCTCTGTTATGACGATAAGGGTTTGCCGCTTCAGGATTTTGCCCTGGCCAAAGAGATGGGAGTTTCCCTTTTAAGCCGGCCGTTGCCGAAACGGCACGAGCAAGAATATGGCAATGGCAAGATCGTTTACCTGGCTTCGCCGTATGATACGGGCGACCTGGTGAAGGAGTTGGACACCATGGTGCCGGAATGTCCGTTGACAACCGGCGGCGCAGGTCCAGTCACAAACCAGGCGATTCTGACCTGGCAGAAATCGCGGAAACGATGGATACTCCACTTGATTAGCGACGGCGACTACACGGCGGATATCCGGAAGGACTTCGCCTCCGCAGCGCGAATCGCTGGCAAGTACCCTGCGGACGGGTGGGAGGCGGCGCTGGAACTGACGGAGACGGGCGTGCGCGTCAAGGTCCGGGGGAATGCAAAAGACCGTCTGCTGGTATTGGAATAACGCAGAACAAAGAAAGGGCAATGAATTGAAAATAGTGAGAACCATTACAGGGATGAGCTTCCGCCGGTTCTCGGCGCTGCTCATTGTTGGAATGTTCAGCACCGTTTGGGCGGAGGACAAGAGCGAGCCGGCAAAGTCTTTGCCGGTGCTGCAGTACCTGGGTGCTCGTGCCAGCCGGATGGAGGCAGCCTTGCCGCCCTTGCCGGACAATCTCCCCGACTGGCAGAAGCGCCGAGAAGAGGTGCGCCGGGATTTGACCGCGCTCCTGGGCCTGCCGGCGCGGGAGCCGATGCGGGCCAAGGTGCTCGCCAGCCGCACAGACGGCGACGTCATCGTAGAAAACGTGATCTATCTGTGGGCGGAGCGTTGTTACGTGCCGGGGATCGTAGTGCGTCCGCTTAATGGGGAAGGTCGGCTGCCCGCCTTGGTGGTGCCGCCCGGCTTCGGTGGGGCCTCTAAAGGCTTGGATGAAGGATACTACAAGCCGTTCGTTTACCGAATGGCCCGCAGCGGTTACGTAGTTCTGTTCTTCGATGATCCCTCGTTTGGTGACCGTAAGGCTCCGCTTGCGGCTTGGTATGCCTCAACCTCCGCGGTCGGTACCCAGGGCATGGGGGTGCAGGTGTTCGATACGTTGCGGGGGTTGGATTACCTGTTGACCCGCAGGGAGGTCGATCCGGCGCGGATAGGCGTGGCGGGCTTGTGCCAGGGCTCCGAGCAGACGTGGCTGGCAGGCGCGCTGGACGATCGGTTTCAGATTGTCGTGCCGGTTTGCGGTACCACGTCTTATACCGATTGGGCGCGGATGCCCGGTTATGAGGGGGTCAACCTCTCCAGTGCCGACCCCCATCTGAAGGACGTGTTGCGCTACACGGACTGGCCGGAAATCGGCGCCTGTATCGCACCGCGGCCTCTCTATATCGCCAGCAATTCCGGTGACAATTGGTGGCCTGTAGCGGGCTATAACAAGGTGGTATCGACTCTCAAGAATGCCTTCCAATTGTACGGCCAGCCCGACCGATTTGCGCATCTGCGCGATCTGCGGTCGCACAGTATGACACCGTACCTCCCGGAGTTGGCGCCCTGGATCGACCTGCGCTTGAAAGCGCTCCCGGCCGATTCCGCAGCCGCGCCGCAACCCTGCGGCGAGCCGCCTTCCGATGCCGACCTTAACCCGCTGCGTTACATGCAGCGGCAGATCGTCCGAAAGGCGGAGGCATTGCCCGCGGGATTTGGGAATCAGCAAGACTGGGAGCGGTATCGCCAATCGGTGAAGCGGTGGCTGCGCCGGGCCTGTGTTGTGGACGAAATGCATCTGGGCGAAGCCAGGAGCGTCGGCCCCACACCCGCCCCCCCGGCCCCGCCCCCCTCTGGCGAATTGACGATGGAGAAGATGGCCATCGCGCAGGATGAAGGCTTGGTTCTGTCGGTGAAAGTGTTCAAACGGGCATCTTCTGGGACGGGGCGACAACCGGCGGTTGTCCTTTCGTATGCTGACGGTCAAAGCGCCACCTGCGCCGCGGTAACGAATTGTGTCCGTGCCCTGGCGGAGGACGGCTACCTGGTAGTCGTGCCCGAGCATGCCTCGACAGAGGCCGGCAGCGCCCGCCAGGTTGCGAGTATCGTCTCGCTCTATGGAGCAGGGGATACCACCGGCATGTCACCGATGGCTATGCGGGTTTGGGACGATCTGGCGGCCTTGAAGGTAGTGCGTAGTCGCAGCGACGCGGGCCCAATTGCGGTGGTAGGGTTGGGGGTTGGTGGCATAGACGCCGCGATCGCTGCGGCATTGGATGAGGAAGTAGCCGCCGTCGCCGCAGTGGGCGCCATTACGGTGCGCGACTGGGCGGAAAAGGTGGCGCCGAATGGATACCAGATCATGCCCTACCTGCCGGACATCATGGCCACCACTGATTGGCAATACGTTTACAGCGCAGCGCTCCCGCGGTCTTTGCTGATCGTCGATGGCACTGATCGCGCCAACTGGCCGGCAGAGGCCTTCATTCGAGTTCAACGGATGGCGGAGCAGGTTGCTTCGCTGCAAGGCGCTTCTGACAATGTGACCTTCCGAACTGCCGCTTCCACCTGGGGTGTGGAGGAGATCCGCGATTGGTTGAAGCGCACGCTCCCCCGGCCGAAGCAAGCGGCGGGGCAGAGCTCTGCTCGGGAGCGCACTACGCCGGTTGGCACTAATGTCGCGGCAAAGCGGCACCTTCCGGTTTTCACCACCGAGGAGGTAGCCGCTTACAAGCCCAAAGGCCCGACGCAGTGCTTCCGTCACCTGTGCTACGACTATAACTGGCCCGGCCGGACGTTGGCCGACCTGCCAAAGAAATTCACGCGTTCCGATCCGGTGGAACTGGCCGAATTCAGCCGGAAAAACAACCTCGACGCCGTGCTGCTGCTGGCCGTGCCGCACCACGGCTACTGCACATTTCCCAGTTCCGCCGGCACGCCCTTTCCCGCCTTGCAGGGTAAAGACTGGTACGGCCAATGCGTCAAGGAACTGCACGAACGGAACATCTCCGTCTTCGGCTACATCACGCTCGGGACCAACTGGAAGTTCATGCGCGACAATCTGGGCAAACTGTATATCCACGGGTCGATGAACAAAGACGGCGTCATCGACCCGATGGAAGCCCTCTGCCTCAACGCACCGGGCTATATCGATTTGGTCGAGGCTTATACGCGCGAGTTGCTCACGATGTACCCCGTCGATGCCGTTCGCTACGATATGCTATTCGGACCGAAGAAATGCCTCTGCGAAGGCTGCAAGGCCTATTACAAGGAACTCTACGGCGAGGAGCTTACGACTTGGGATGGCAAAGATTCGCGGCGCGTGATGGATTTCTACTTGGCCACCTTGGATCGGCCAGTGACTCGGCTGACCGAGGTCGCTCGCGAGGTGAAGCCGAGCGTCGAAATCTGGCAGAACCACATCAACACCTATAGCGAGGCGAACGTGAACCTCGGCCGGCTGCATGACGTGGCCTACATCGAGTTCGGCGACCCGGCGCGGCTATTGGCGCTGAAGGGGATTCTGAACAAGGACGCGATCATCGTCGGCCAAACGCTGAAAAGCCCCATCCGGCGGACGATCATGGCCCTGGGCGCCCGCTGCTATCAATACGTGCCGGTCAACCAGGAGACGGCGCTGCCGGGCTTCGACGCGGATTTGGCCGGCTTCTTCAAGATGGTCGGCCAGGTGCAACCGTACTTGGAAGGGGCCAAGACGGTTTCGCCCATCGGCATCGTGTACGCCGAGGCCACTCGATTCCGCTACGACAACTACGAACGGAAACGCTACATGGATGTTTGCGAGAAGATAGCCAAAGCCTACCTGGAGCGCAGCCTGCCGCTGGATTTCGTGAACGTGCTGGACCTTCACACGCGCGATTTGGCGCGGTACAAGCTCTTGGCGCTGCCGCTGACGTCGGGTTTGACCGGCGACCAACTCGATGACTTGCGGCGCTATGTTCGCGGTGGCGGCACGCTGTTGGTGGCCAGCGATGCCCTGCGGCACGACGCGCGCGGCATGGCCGAGAACGACTTTGCGCTGGGCGACCTGATGGGTCTGAAATACGAGCGCATCGTCCCGCAATCGGGCGACATCGTCGGCGCCTGGAACGGAGGCGCGGTTTCCTCGGGAGAATTGAAGAACGTGGTTGTCACCAACCCGATGCGGGGCGAATCGGTGCTCCGCGTGCGGATTGACGACAAGGAAGCGCCGCTACTGCACGTCAATCGGGTGGAAAACGGTCGCGTGGCGTATCTCGCCACCGTCGATGCGCCGGAACTGACCGAGCGGGCCATCGACTGGCTGAACGGCCCGCTGCCCATTGCGGTCTTGCCGTCCGACCGGCAAGTGATCCTGACTCGACAGGAAAAGCACAATCGCTGGATCCTGCACCTCCTAAGCGACGGCGATTACAGCGTCGAGATTCGCCGCGAGTTTGCCGCGCCGAGGAAAACCGCCGGGCAATATCCGGCGGACGGCTGGACGGCCAAATTGGAGAAGACGGACGCTGGAATACGCATCACGGTCGGTGGCGATGCCAGCAACCGCCTTTTGGTGCTGGAATGAGATGCCGGCGAAAACCAAACTGAACTGAAAACCAGACTTTGCAACTAACCAACAAAGTCGCCTTGATCACAGGTGGCACCCGGGGCATCGGGGCCGCGACCGCCCTCCTGCTGGCGGAACACGGCGCGGATGTCGCCATCGTGGGCCGCCAGGCGGACACGGAAGCTCAACAAATCCGGGACCGCATCCAAGGCTTGGGCCGCAAGTGCCTGCTGCTTACGGCGGACGTGGGCCAACCCGAGGCGGCCCGCCGCTGCGTGCGCGAGACCGCCGCCCAACTCGGAGCGCCGACGGTGCTCGTCCATTCCGCCGGTGGCCCGGTCAACGGCGGTTTCCTGGACCTCACCCCCGAGCGCTGGCAGGCGGCCTTCGATGTGCATCTCCATGCCATCTTCCACCTCTGCCAGGAGGCCATCCCGCACATGCGCCAACGCCAGGAGGGCGCCATTGTCCTCCTCTCCTCAGCGGCCGGCCTGCGCGGCGTTCACACCCACACGGCCTACCAGGTGGTCAAGGGCGCTCTGCCGCAATTCGCGCGCGCTCTGGCCCGCGAGTTCGCTCCGGACCACATCCGGGTCAACTGTGTCGCCCCCGGCGTGGTCCGCACGGCCTTCCACGCCGCCATGCCGCCCGAAGCGAAGAAGCACAACCTCGAGAACCGCATCCCGCTGCGCGGCGAAGGCACGGCAGAACAGGTGGCGGCACTGATCCTGCAACTCATCACCAACGACTACATCACCGGCGAAACCGTCGCGATTGACGGCGGCTTGACCATGCGCATCGCCTGACCCGTACACTCATGAAAATCACCGCAGCCAAGACCTTTTTGGTCGAAGGCATCAAGTACAACTGGACCCTGCTCAAGATCGAGACAGATTCCGGCTACCACGGCTGGGGCGAGGCCACCAATTGGCCGGGCGCGCCGCTCATCGAAGCCGCCTGCCAACACGTCGGCAACTACATCCTCGGCCAGGACGCTCGCCGCATCGACTTTCTCTGGACGAAGCTCTATCGCGACATGAGCTGGCTGGGACAGGCCGGGCCGCTGCTCTCGGCCATCAGCGCGGTGGACATCGCGCTCTGGGATCTTAAGGGCAAGGCACTGGGCGCTCCGGTTTATGAACTGCTCGGGGGTGTCTATCGGAAGCAGATCCAGCTCTATGCCAATTATTGGTTCACCGGCGGCGGCCATTCGCCGGAAGATTACGCGCAGCAGGCGAAAGCGACCGTGGCGCAGGGTTTCACGGCGCTCAAGTTCGATCCCTTCGCGCATGTGAATTATTTATATGGCGAGGACTTGAGCGAAAATAATTCGCTCACGGAAAAGCAGAAGAAACTTGCGGTGGATTTGGTCGCGGCGGTCGCGGAAGCCGTCGGCCCGGAAGTCGCGCTGGCCATCGAAACGCACGGTTTTCTCAACGGGCCGACGGCCGTCGAGATGGCGCGGCGGCTGGCGAAATTAAATTTCAATTGCCTGTGGTATGAAGAGCCGGCGCTGCCGGAATTCCCCGACGCCATCGCCGACATTCGCCGCCAGATTCCTCTGCCCGTCTGCGTCGGGGAAAGGCTGCATAGCCGTTTCATGCTGCGCGGCGTGCTCGAGCGCCACGCCGCCGACATCGTCATGCCCGACATTACGCGCTGCGGCGGCATCACGGAGATGCGCAAAATGGCCAACCTCGCGGAGACCTACAACGTGCCCATCGCGCCCCACAACCCCAACGGCCCCATTTCCACCATCGCCTCCGCCCACACCATGGCCACGGTGCCGAACTTCTTCCGGCAGGAGTTCATGGTCACCGACGTGCCCTGGCGGGATGCTTGTTTGTCGCATCCGCTGCCAGTTGAGAATGGCTATTTTACCTTACCCGAGCGGCCCGGTCTTGGATTCGACTTAAGCGAGGAAGAGTTGCACAAACATCCCGGCATCCGGAAGCCAATCAAAGGACGGACTTTCTACATATGAGCAAGCCGATGAAACGACTCTGGCGCGACGACGACGAATTGTTCGCCCTCGCCCGGCGCGAGCTGTTCACCGCCGTGGTCGGTGACATCATGGACAAGCTGAATCTCCAGCGGCAGTTCGTGCCGCCGCAAATCCAGCCGCTCCGCGAAGACATGGTGGTGATCGGACGCGCGATGACCGTGCTGGAGGCGGACGTGTTCACCGATCACAGCGAGAGCGGCAACCACAAGGTGCTATCCAGACCGTTCGGCTTGATGTTGGAAGCGCTCGATGACCTCAAGCGCAATGAAGTCTATATCTGCACCGGCTCGTCGCCGAGCTACGCATTGTGGGGCGAGTTGATGAGCACGCGCGCGCTGAAGCTCGGTGCCGCGGGGGCGGTGGTGGACGGTTACTCCCGCGATACGACCGGCATCCTGAAATTGAATTTCCCCACCTTCTCCCACGGTCGCTATGCGCAAGACCAGGCCCCGCGCGGCAAGGTGATCGATTTTCGCGTGCCGTTGCAGATCGGCGAGGTGCGTGTGGAGTCTGGCGACATCGTGTTCGGCGACCTCGACGGCGTGTGCATCGTGCCGCGCGCCATCGAGCAGGAGGTTTTCACCCGGGCGCTGGAAAAGGCGCGCGGGGAAAAGCGGGTCAAGAAAGCCATCGAAGCCGGGATGAGCGCGCGCGCGGCGTTCGACAAATTCGGCATCATGTGAGGCCACCCGTTCCTGTCTGAACTGCACAGCACCGATGAACCGGAAGCCTTCAATCCCCGACCAACAACTATCAACCCATCAACCATCAACCAGCTCCTGTGAAGTGAGCGTACCATGTCCGATTCTCTGAAAACGCAAGTACCGTCGGCCCCACCGCCGGCGCGTGCGCCGCAAGCCTGGAAATGGTGGCTGGCCATCGTACTTTTCCTGGCCACCGTGCTGACCTACCTGGATCGCCAGACGATGTCGCTCTGCGCCCCGATGATAACGAAGGAGTTCCAGCTCTCCAACGAACAATATGGCCAACTGGTGGCGGCCTTCCGCTGGGCGTACGCGCTGTTGCACATTCCGGCCGGCTACCTGGCCGACCGTGTCCCGATTCGCTTGGTTTACGCGCTGGCGGTCGGCCTGTGGTCGCTGGCCGGCACGGCCGGTGCGGTCGTGTGGGGCTTTCGGCAATTGCTGATCACGCGCGCCGTGCTGGGCGTGGGCGAGGCGTTCAACTGGCCGTGCGCCACCCGCATCGTGGCGAACGTGTTGCCGCCCTCTGATCGCGGTTTGGGCAGCGGCATCTTCAACAGTGGTGCGGCCGTGGGTTCCCTCATTGCCCCGCTTATCATTACGCCCAAGGTGCTTACCTTGCGCGGTCGGACGGTGCGCAAGGCCCGCGGCACGACGCTGGCTTTGGCCACCTTGCTCATCGTCCCCGTGTCGCTGGTCACCTGGCTGGGCAGCCCTTACGCTTGTATCGCGCTCATGGGACTGGCCGGGCGGGGCATCACCTCGATTGTCGCCAACTACACCGCCTGCATGCAGGATTTCTCATTCAAGAATGTCGGCATCGTGGCTGGCATCAACGGCATGGCCTCAAATGTGACGGCCGCATTGGCGAATCCATATATCGGGCGCTACGTGGATCATACCGGCAACTACACGCTCATCTTTGTGCTCATGGCAGTGCTGCCGGCTGTGAGCTTGGGGGCCATTCTGCTTTTTGACACCCTGATCAGCAAACCCCGACCCGCCAATCTATGAGCACTACCCACGACCCTACCTGCGACCCCAACTGCGCCTACTGCACAAAAGCGGACAAAGCTCAAAACGGTGATGCAGGAGGTCCTCGAATTGCCCGCCTCGACGGTCTATTTGTGGAGAGACGGCCGCTACCCCGGACGTTGTGTCGTGGCGCTCAAAGGCCACGCCCGCGAACTGTTCGCACTGGAACCGGCGAAGCGGCAGCAGTTCATGGACGGGGTGGGCGCGGTGGCGGCGGCCATCCAGCAGGGCTTCCAGGCCGACAAAATCAACTACGCCATCTTCGGCGACACCGTGCCCCATCTCCACTTCCACCTGGTTCCCAAGCGCAAGGACGGGCCCGAGTGGGGCCTGCCGTTTGTGGTGAATTCCAGCGAGCCGGCTCCCATGTCGGCGGAGCAGACCCAGTCCGGCCTGAACATCTTGCGCGTCCGACTGGGGGTGCTTGGAGAGCGTGCTCACTGGAACGATCCACTGGAACCCAGCTTATGCAACACGCCGACCTAGCCCCCTTGATCAGAACCGGCATGGGGACCGCGCTGTCCAGCCGCGAGCGCGTGAACCGGATGTTCGCCCGGCAGGAGCACGACCGGGTGCCGCGTCACGAGACGTTCTGGGACGAGACCATCACGCGCTGGCAGGGGGAAGGCCTGTGCGGTGGTGCGGACGCCGCCCTCGCTCGACTGGGCAGCGACCTGCACTGGATCGCGCGCAGTGACCCCGTTCCCTATCCTGGCCGGCGCGACGTGATCGAAGAGAAGGCGGAAACGCAGATCATCCGCGATCAGCATGGCGCCCTGCTCCGCGTCTGGAAAGGCCGCAGCGGCACGCCGGAGCATCTGGGTTGGGAATGCGAGCATCGCTGCGCGTGGGAGCAACGCTTGAAGCCAGCGATGCTGGCGGCTGGCGTGGGCCTCGACGTGGAAGAAGCGCTGCGCCGCTTCCAGGCCGGGCGCCACGCCGAACGTTGGTGCTACTTCACCTGCATCGAGGCCTTCGAGTTCACCCGGCGCACCCTGGGCGACGTGGTGGCCTTGACCGCCATGGTGGAGGACCCGGAGTGGATTCGCGACCTGGCCCACACGCAAATGGATTTCGTGTTGGCCAATTTCGAGGCGGCGTGGGCGCGTGGCGTGCAACCGGACGGCGTGTGGGTTTTTGGCGACATACCTGAATTCCACCTAAAA
>SESF01011690.1_pt1 | contig 13997 bp, 10 predicted proteins | sample 3171521 | NCBI WGS metagenome assembly SESF01 (sample SAMN10866945, study PRJNA518727) | freshwater metagenome | biome: subpolar coniferous forest; feature: holomictic lake; material: water; isolation source: holomictic Lake 227, 6 m and 8 m depth | place: Canada: near Kenora, Ontario | collected...
TCCATACATCAGGATTTATTGGCTCGCCTACGCTGCCGAGAAGGCGGAGCGAGCTGAGGTTGTGTTTGGTGACCCACTCGTTTCCGGCGCGGATAAAGGCGCGGATAGCTGTAGGTGCGGTGTAGAATATGGTGACCTTATGACGGTTGATGATATCCCAGAAGCGATCCCACTGCGGGTAGTTTGGAGCGCCTTCGTACATGAGCATGGTTGCGCCACAGAGCAGAGGTCCGTAAGCCATGTAGGTGTGTCCGGTAATCCATCCGACATCGGCTGTACAGAAATAGATATCCTCATCCTTGATATCAAAAACGTATTTGAATGAGCTGGCAGCGTGAACCATATAGCCGGCAGTGGTGTGCAGGATACCTTTTGGCTTGCCGGTTGATCCGCTTGTGTAGAGTACAAAGAGCGGATGTTCTGCATCAAGTTCTGCGGGTTCGCATTCATCAGCGGCAAGGCCCATAAGATCGTGCCACCAATGGTCCATCCCGTTATGCATGTGTACCTCTTCGTTGGTGACCTTCAGGACGATGACACTGCGAATCGAGGGGGTATTGACGATCGCCTCATCAACAATATTTTTCAGGTTGATGGAGCTGCCACGGCGTCTTGTGCCATCTGCACAGATAACCATCTTTGCGCGTGAATCATTGACGCGTTCGGTAATGGCGTGCGCAGAGAAGCCGGCAAAAATGACGTTATGAACAGCTCCAACGCGTGCACATGCGAGAACGGCGATAATCAGCTCAGGAACCATGCCCATATAGATCGCAACCCTGTCGCCTGGCTTGATGCCAGCGATTTTCAGGACGTTAGCAAATTTGCTTACCTGGCGATGCAGTTCACCGTAGGTCAGAACCCGCTCATCTCCCTCTTCACCTTCCCAGATAATGGCCGCCTTGTTTTTTCTCCAACTTTTGACATGGACATCGAGGGCATTGTAGCAGATATTGGTTTTTCCACCTTTAAACCATTTTGCAAAGGGAGAATTCCACTCAAGAACGCTATCCCACTTTTTGAACCAGTGGAACTTTTCAGCAATGCCTCCCCAGTAGGCATCCGGATCTGCTTCAGCGGCAGCATAGAGCTTCTCATATTCTGCCATGGAGGAGACATGGGCATTGAGTGCAAAATCGGCCGGAGGCGGAAATTTCCGCTTTTCAGACATAACAGAGCTGATTGATACTTCTGTGGGGGTCACGGTGTTCTGTGCGTTGGTTGTTGTTTCGTCTGTAGCCATTGATACCCATGTTTTATGTGTTAAAAAAAAGGATACTTCGCCCCATTACAGGGGTTTGAGGGAACGTGAAAAATAACTTGTTGCAACGGAGATAAAAAGCCGGAGAGTCAGTTTTATGCCCCCTGTCTGGATTTTACATAAAATATTTCTTTCCGGCAATAATCCTGTTCGGCAATATACCTTTTTACCCTTGTTTTACAACCAGGTTGACCAGTTTGTCGAGCACAACAATTTCGCGGAGAATTGTCAGGCCCTCAATAAATTTATGTATTGATTCAACCCTTTTTGCCTCTTCAAGAAGAAACTCTTTAGGGCTTTTGGCTGGTGCCGTAAATGTGCCTCTCAGTTTTCCGTTGATCTGCACGGCAATGGTTAACTCGATCTCTTCGACAAGGTCAGCGTCAAAGGCGGGAAAGGGTGCCAGAGTGATGGACTCGCTGTGGCCGATACTCTCCCAGAGCTCTTCGGTGATATGCGGTGCGTAGGGAGCAAGCAACGTGAGCAGCGTTTCAATGGCTCTCCGGTTGGTGCAGGCCGCTTTGTGCAGCTCGTTGACAAAGACCATCATTTCGGAAATGGCGGTATTGAATTTGAGCTGCTCGGTATCTTCACCAACCTTTTTAATGGCTTTGTGCATCCGTCGCAGCAGTTCGTCCGGCATGGCATCGAGTGTCAGTTGTTGTGCTGGCCCCTCATGTTCAGGATAAACCAGTCGCCACACTTTCGACAGAAAACGGCTTATGCCTTCAATGCCATTGGTATTCCAGGGTTTGACCTGTTCAAGAGGGCCCAGAAACATCTCATAGAGACGCACGGCATCGGCTCCGTACCGTTGAAGAACGTGGTCTGCCGGGATGACGTTGCCGCGCGATTTCGACATTTTTTCATTGTCTTCACCCAGAATCATCCCCTGGTTGAAGAGCTTTTTGAAGGGCTCTCTGGTGCTGACAAGGCCGAGGTCGAAGAGCACCTTGTGCCAGAAGCGTGCGTAGAGCAGGTGAAGAACGGCATGTTCAGCGCCGCCGATATAGAGATCGACGTTCATCCAGTAGCTCTCTTTTTTCGCATCGATCAACTGGTTACTGTTTTCAGGGTCGATGAAGCGGAGGTAGTACCAGCAACTGCCTGCCCACTGGGGCATGGTGTTGGTTTCGCGCCGGAACGCTCCGTGCTCATCGTTTCCATAGAGCCAGTCAGCAATGTTGGCCAAGGGTGACTCTCCGGTTGATGAGGGGTGGTAGGCTTCTACGTCAGGCAGAGTGAGTGGCAGATTGCTCTCCGTGCGAAGGGTTCCGTCCTCGTAATGCTTGATCGGGATTGGCTCTCCCCAGTATCGCTGGCGGCTGAAGATCCAGTCGCGGAGCTTGTAGTTGACCTTTCTCTGGCCAACTTTTTTTGTTTCAAGCCATGATGCCATCCGCTCAAAGGCTTCACTGAACGCGAGTCCGTTGAGTGATATCTCCTCGTTGGAAGAGTTGACCGCTACACTCTCTTTGCCTTCAAAAACCTTTTCCTGAACATCATGCGGGCTTTTGACCACCTCAATGATGGGGAGGTTGTATTGGCGGGCAAACTCCCAGTCGCGGCTGTCATGTGCCGGGACTGACATGATGGCTCCGGTTCCGTAACTGGTCAGAACAAAGTCGGAAATCCAGACAGGAAGGGGCTGGCCGGTTGCCGGATTTATGGCATAAGAGCCGGTAAAAACGCCATTTTTTTCTTTTTGCAGGCCAGTTCGCTCAAGCTCTGTTTTCAGCCGTGCCTGATTGATATACTCTTTGAGAGCAACCAACTGCCCAGCGGTGGCAAGTTTTTCGGCAAGCGGATGCTCTGGTGAAATGACAAGATAGGTTGCCCCAAAGAGCGTGTCGGGTCTTGTGGTATAGACTCTCAGTTTTTGCTTGTGGCAGCGAAGCTCAAAATCAATTTCGACGCCCTCCGAGCGGCCAATCCAGTTACGCTGCATCTGTTTGACATTTTCCGGCCAATCGACTTCACCGAGGTCGGCAAGCAGGCGGTCAGCATAAGCGGTGATTTTAAGCACCCACTGCCGCAGGGGACGGCGGACAACGGTATAGCCGTCAGCAATTTTTTCATCAACCTCCTCGTTGGCCAGAACGGTCTTGAGCTCTTCGCACCAGTTGACGTCCACCTCCGACATATAGGCCAGTCCACGCTCATAGAGCTTGAGAAAAATCCACTGTGTCCATTTGAAATACCCTGGGTCGGTGGTGTTGATCTCCCTCGACCAGTCGTAGGAGAAGCCCATAGCCTGAAGGGTTCCCTTGAAGCTCCGGATATTCTCTTCGGTGGTGGTTTTCGGGTGTGTTCCTGTTTTGATGGCAAACTGTTCGGCAGGCAGTCCAAAGGCGTCCCATCCCATCGGGTGGAGCACATTGTAGCCGCAACTTCTTTTGTATCGTGCGATAATGTCGGATGCGGTGTACCCCTCAAGATGGCCGACATGGAGCCCGGTACCACTTGGATAGGGAAACATGTCGAGGACATAGTATTTGGGCTTGCCGCTCCCTTCAGTGGTTGCAAAGGTATTTTGCTGCTGCCACCGGGCCTGCCATTTTGCCTCAGTGTTTGAAAAATCGTACCTCATGGTGTGTGTTGATGAATGAGAGTTGTTTTCCGTAAAAAAAAAGCAGCACAGCGTTACCTGTACTGCTTTTTGACTCTTGTTGCGACTTAGTTGTTTTCTGCGCTGCTCTCTTTTGCCGCATCCTGTTCAACAGCTTTTATTGAAAGGGCGAATTTGGTCTTTCCGGTACGGGGATCCTTGCGGACATCCACCAGCTTGACCTTTACTTTTTCTCCAATCTTCAGGTGATCGCTCACTTTTGTCACTCTTGTGCTCGATATCTCGGAGATGTGGACCAGTCCGTCAGTTTTGGGAAGGAATTCCACAAAAGCGCCGAGTTCATCACGAATGTCGCGTACCTTTCCAATATAGATCGTGCCTACTTCAGGTTTGGCGGTAAGGCTTTTTATGGTGGCCAGTGCGGCGTTTGTGCCCTCACTGGTCGAGCAGGCGATGGTGACGGTGCCGTCGTCATCAATGTTGATTTCTGCACCGGTCTCCTCGGTGATGCTGCGGATAGTCTCTCCACCCTTGCCGATAATCATGCCGATACAGTCAACCGGTACCTTGATGGTTGTCAGTTTTGGCGCAAAGTTTGCGAGCTCCTGGCGAGTTGAAGGGATCGCTTTCTCCATTTCGTCAAGAATGTGAAGGCGGCCCCTGCGTGCCTGCTCAAGGGCAGTTTCAAGGATGTGATAGTCGAGCCCGTCAATCTTGATATCCATCTGGCAGGCGGTAATACCGTCGCGGGTACCCGATACCTTGAAATCCATATCTCCAAGGTGATCTTCATTGCCGAGGATATCGGAGAGTACCGCATAAGAGGCTCCCTCTTTAATCAGCCCCATGGCGATGCCTGATACCGGCTTTTTGAGGGGTACGCCACCATCCATCAAGGCAAGTGTTCCTCCGCATACCGAAGCCATTGATGATGAGCCGTTTGACTCAAGAATGTCGGAGACGATACGGATGGTGTAGGGAAACTCCGCCTCGGTCGGGGCAACCATTTTGATGGAGCGCTCTGCGAGGTTACCGTGGCCGATTTCGCGGCGTCCGATACTTCCAAGGCGTCCGCATTCACCGACGCTGAAAGGAGGGAAGTTGTAGTGGAGATAGAATCTTTTGTCGGCACTGCTGGTGAGGGTATCAACCGACTGGGCATCTTTTTTGGTGCCGAGCGTTATGGTGACAAGTGCCTGGGTCTCTCCCCTGGTAAAGAGGGCGGAACCGTGGGCTCTCGGGATGATTCCAAGTTCGATGCTGATGGGGCGTACCTGATCGAGGGCGCGGCCATCAAGGCGTTTTGCGTCGTCAAGGATCATGTGGCGCATCATCCTCTTTTCAACGGCATGAATCTGTTCGTCGATAATATGCTGGTTCAGGCAGAGTGCTTTTGATGGGTCGGCTGCGATATCCTCGCTGCTGATTGCCGCCTTGAAGTGCTCAATGGTCGCCTCTACGGTTTCCCGATAGATATGGGCTGTCTGGTCTGCGCGCTCTTCTTTCTGGAGCGGGGTGTAGGCGAGCTCCTTGAGACGGCTTTCGCAAAGTCCCTGGACAACTTCGGTAAGCTCTGCCGGAATGATGGTCGGGGCAAAGGGACGGCTTGGTTTTGCCACTTCTGCGGCGATTTCGCTCTGAAGTGCACAGAGTTTGCGGATGGCTGCGTGACCGAACTTGATGGCGTCAAGCATCTCTGCTTCTGAAATTTCCTGCATCTCACCTTCGAGCATACAGATGGTATCTGTTGTTCCGCCGATACAGATGTCGAGGTCGCTGCTGGCCAGCTCGTTGATATCAGGGTTGATGATAAAGAGGCCGTTGATTCTGCCTACCCTTACTTCAGACATCGGGTTGTGGAAAGGAATATCGGAGACCATGATGGCTGTTGATGCAGCCAGACCACCGAGGACATCGCCGTCATTGATCTGATCAGAAGAGATCACGGTTATAATGATCTGGGTCTCATAGAGGTAGCCGTCAGGAAAGAGTGGACGGAGTGCACGGTCGATGAGCCGGGCTGAAAGAATCTCTTTTTCGGAGGGGCGGCTTTCGCGCTTGAAAAAACCACCAGGGAATTTGCCGGCAGCTGAATATTTTTCGCGGTATTCAACCTGGAGAGGAAAGTAGTCCTGGTTGGGAGGAGGTGTTTTTTTGCTTGAAACAACCGTTGCAATGACCATTGTGTCGCCAAGGCGGACAACGACAGCGCCGTCGGCCTGTTTTGCCATTTTTCCGGTTTCAATCGAGATAATCTTGCCCTGGCCGAGATCAATTTCTTTGTTGATAATCATGGAAATCGTGTGATAGTAAGTGAAAAAAATGTTGTCCGGTTGTTTTCAGGCAATGAACAAGTACCGAAATATAGCACAAAAAAATCTCTTCCGGTAACCTGATCTAAGCCCCTTGACAGGCCCGAATTTTGTAATTATCAATAAGGCGGACGGCTCCGCACCAGGCCGCAAGCAGCAGTCGGTACTCTTTTCCCTCTTCTGCGGTGTCTGCTGGCTCAAAGCGCTCTTCATCAACAAAAACAACATAATCGGGGCGGCATTCTGGTGTTGAGGCAATCATCTGCTCAATCTCTGTGGCAATTGTCGAAAGCTCTCTCTTCTTTTCGGCAATGCACTTTTCGGCATGGCAGATTCCCTGGTAGAGTATGGTGGCGGCGATGCGCTGCTGGCTTGAGAGGTAAATATTTCTTGAGCTTACCGCCAGACCGCTCTCTTCGCGGACAATGGGGGCGGCAATAATGGTTATATCGAGGTTGAGATCTTTAACAATCTGGCGGATAACGGCGAGTTGTTGCGCATCCTTTTCTCCAAAGATCGCCCTGTGTGGTTTTGTAATATGAAAGAGTTTGGTCACAATGGTGGCTACGCCGTTAAAATGGCCAGGCCTTCGCTCTCCTTCAAGCCGTTTGCCGAGATCGCCGCACTCAAGGGTGGTGTGATGGTTTTCGGGGTAGATGCTGTTGACTGCGGGTGCAAAGAGGTAATCGACTCCCGCCGCTCTTGCAAGGGCGACATCCTGTTCGAAGGGTCTGGGGTATCGGTGAAGGTCTTCGTTGGCCCCGAACTGCGAAGGGTTGACAAAAATGGTAAGAATAACGGTGCCGGAGCTTTGACGGGCAAGCTTGACAAGGCTCAGATGCCCTTCGTGCAGTGCCCCCATGGTCATGACGACGCCGATGAGCTGACGGTTGAGCCGCAGCTTTTCGGCTATTGCCTGCATCTGGCAGGGTTCAGTGATGATCTGCATCTTCTTCTTCTGGTTTGACTGTTTTTTTTCCGGGAGGGTGAACAACCACCACAAACTCTCCCCTTGCTTTGCCGTCGGCAAGATGCTGGCGGATCTCTTCAATGGTGCCTGTTATGTACTCTTCATGTATTTTGGTCATCTCCCGTCCAATAAAAACCTGGGCCTCCGGGACAACGTTGCCCAGTTCATCGAGGAGCTTCATGATTCTAAAGGGTGACTCGTAAACAACAAAGGTGGTTTGCAGCGCGGCAAGGTATTCAAGACGGCTTTTGCGCCCCTTTTTATGCGGCAGAAAGCCTGCGAAAAAAAAGTTGTTGACCGGAAGCGGGCATGCTGAAAGTGCAGCAGTCAGAGCGCTTGGCCCTGGAACAGGGATAACCTGGAGCCCTCGATCATGCAGTGCATGCAGGAGGGCATAGCCGGGATCGCTGATGACGGGTGTTCCTGCATCGGTGATGAGTGCAACATCGGTGCCCTCTTCAAGCAGCTCCATAATCTGGCTAATGGCCCTTGGCTCATTGTAGTTGTGGTAACTGATGAGTTTTTTGCCTGAAATATCGAAATGGCGCAGCAGAATTGAGGCGCGGCGCGTATCTTCACAGGCGATTGCTCCTGATTCCTTCAAAATTCTTATAGCTCTCAGGGTAATGTCTTCGAGGTTGCCAAGCGGCGTCGCAACAACGTAGAGCGTTCCGGTATGTAACTGATCAGTGTGCAAGGGTAAAAAGGGAGCTTGAACAAAAAGTTTGTTTATGGGAGATTCTCATCCGTTTTACTATAATAATAAAAAATACGATAAACAGCGTTCAGTCAAAAAATGAAGGAACAACAGCGATTACTCTCGGTCAACGACTTGCGGGTTTATTTTCCCGGAAAAAAGAGCGGGCTTCTGGGCAAGCCGAGCTTGATACGGGTGGTGAACGGGGTCTCTTTTGATGTTTTTCAGGGTGAGACGCTCGGTCTTGTCGGCGAGTCGGGTTGTGGAAAAACCACTCTTGGCCGAGCGTTGATTCGCCTTGGCCATCCTGTGGTGAGCGGCAGTATTACCTTTGAAGGTCGGGAGATATCGACAATCGGCAACCGCGACTTCCGTGCGCTTCGCAAAGAGATGCAGATGATTTTTCAGGACCCTTTCGGTTCATTGAACCCCCGCTTGACGGTCCGTCAGATTCTTGGAGAGGTTTTGCAGGTTCACCACATTGTCCAGGGGGAGGCTGCCCGTCGCCGCATTGAGGAGTTGCTTGATGTGGTTGGCCTGAACAGGGAGTACAGTAATCGTTACCCGCACGAGTTTTCCGGAGGGCAGCGGCAGCGGATCGGCATTGCGCGTGCACTTGCAGTCAATCCGAAATTCATTATCTGTGATGAGCCCGTCTCCGCGCTTGATGTTTCGATTCAGTCGCAGATCATCAATTTGCTCAAGGATCTTCAGCGTGATTTGGCTTTGACCTATCTCTTCATCGCTCACGACCTCTCGGTTGTCGAATACATCTCTGACAGGGTCGCGGTCATGTATCTTGGTAAAATTGTTGAGATTGCCGACTACGCAGAACTTTATGCCAATCCAAAGCATCCCTATACCAGGGCACTTCTTTCGGCCATCCCCAATCCTGAATTGGGAAGAAAAAAAGAGAGGATTCTGCTGCATGGAGATTTGCCTGGCCCGATGAATATCCCCTCCGGGTGTGGCTTTCATACTCGCTGCCCCTCTGCCATGGCCGAGTGCAGCACACGCGAACCGAGGCTTCAGGAACTCACTTCTACTCATCGTCACAAGGTAAGTTGTCTTCTCTATGAATAATACTACCAACGCACCAAAAAAGAGGCCGGGCTGCTTCCGCGCAGGTTGCCTCACGCTCACTCTTCTTTCGGTACTTTTTGTTGCCTTACTTTTCTGGGCTTATCATAGCTCACACACCCTTGCTGACCGTTTTGTGCTGGTTCTTCCTCTCAGCGGTGCGATTGATGAAGTGCGTGATGAAAGCAGCTCGCTCCCATTTTTCCCTTCTTCCCAGTCGCCCTCTCTCCAGGAGCTGCTCTTTGTGCTCGATCATGCCGCTACGGATGAGCGGGTCAGGGAGGTGCTGCTTGATATTCGGGGTATTGAGACAACGCCGGCAAAGATCGCTGAATTGCGCGCGGCAGTCGAACGTGTGCGCAAAGGGGGGAAAAAGGTCACCGGATTTCTTCGCTCTGCCGAGGACGCTGATTATCTCCTTGCGACGGCGTGTGACTCCATTATTGTTGAGCGTGGCGGCTATCTTCTGCTCGATGGCCTCAAGGCAGAGACTCTTTTTTATACCACACCGCTCGGAAAAATAGGGGTTAAAGTGCAGGCTGCGCAGTGGAAAACCTACAAAAGCGGTATTGAGCCATTCGTCAGAACCGAGGCCAGCAAGGAGTATTTTGAGCAGATCAACGCCCTGCTTGATGAGGTTTATGATGATTATATCGGTTATGTCTCGAAACGGCGCGGTGTGAGTCGCAGCTCTTTTGAGTCGCTCATCAACAATGATCCCCTGCTCTCTGCCAAAAAAGCCAAAATGGTTGGGCTGGTGGATGGGATTGCCTCGTTCTGGGAGTTGCAGCGCACCCTGACCAGAAAAATAACAGGAAAAGAGCTTACCAGAGACAATGACGCCTTTGTCAGCGCAGCCCGCTACCGCTCTGAGGTTTCGTGGCCCCAAAAAGCGGAGAGTGATGAGCGTATTGCCGTCATCACCCTCTCCGGCACAATTGTCCGCTCAGCAGGGGAGATTGGTGAGGGGATTGATGTGGAGAGCGTGAAAAATTCTCTTGATGCGGCGCTGGAGGACAAGGCCGTCAAAGCTCTTGTGGTGCGAATTGACAGCCCCGGTGGTGATGCCCTTGCCTCGGCTGATATGCTCCAGATGCTCGACTCGGCCGCCGTAAAAAAACCTCTTGTGGTTTCCATGTCAGGTGTTGCGGCCTCGGGTGGCTATATGGCCGCTCTTGCCGGGAAAACCATCTATGCCCAGCCACTGACCATTACCGGCTCCATTGGTGTCTATGCCCTCAAGCCCAACATCAGCGAACTTGCTGCAACAATCGGTCTTGGTCGTGCTGTTGTGATACGTGGCCGCTACGCCGATGCAAACACCCCGTTCAAGCCGCTTGAGCCCGAAGCCTACAGCAAATTTGTGGCCGCATCGGGCGAGATCTATGACGACTTTGTTGGGAAGGTTGCCGTTTCAAGAAAGATGAGCGTTGTCGCTGTAGACTCGGTTGCCGGAGGAAGGGTCTGGACAGGAAGCAGCGCCCTGAAGGTCGGTTTGGTTGACCGTATGGGAGGACTCTTTGATGCCATTCATGCCGCAGAGCTCCTTGCCAAAATGGACATGACCAAAAAGCCTCGAATCATGCTCTATCCGTTACAGAAAAGCTGGCTTGAATCCCTCTTGAAGGGCGGCGGAACGAGCCTCTCCGCCAGATTGGCAGCCGCCGTGAAACAACAGGTGTTGCATGAGGTTATCCCCCAGCGTCACTTCAGCTCCATGGCTGCTTTTTACCAAATGCTCGAAAGTTCAGGGCAGTTGCAGATACTCACGGTTATGCCATCCGAAATCATCATTGAATGATTGCAGTATGGGCGGGGGAGATCCCGCCCATACTGCAATCATTCTCCGATCTCTATCCCTTCTGCCCCTAAAACTTAAAGGTCACCGAACTCTGCGCCCGCACGGCATCGCCTTCAGACGCCCCCTTGTATTCAGTCTTCCAGTCCGAGAGTTGAAAGCCGAGGATAAAGTTCGGTGTTATTTTGGTGATGACATTGGCAAAGATGCTCTGGTTTCGTGAGCGAGGTTTATCCATTAGACGCAGATCATTATCGTTCGGATCATCAATACCAGCCCCGAGACTGACCGATGTTACCGGGTTTATGGTATACCTGAGCGCTCCCCATCCACCTTGTGCGCGGATCTCAGTCACTATAGCATTATTGATCCCCTGCCCGATTCCTCCAAAGTAATCGTCAAGATTTGAGCCGGTAAAGTATTCGCCAGCAAAAAGGACTTTTTCGCTGAGCGGCATTGAGAGTTCAAGGTTGCACGACCATGAGTCCAGCGTTATATAATTGCCAGTGCTACTGGTGTCCCATTCCTCCTGCCCGTAATGGCCCGAAATGGCGATGGTTGCTGGCTGACTCGCCACGATGAGCGGAGTGGAAAGGGCTATGCGTCCCTGGATGGAGGGGATGGCGGCGTCTTTGCCGGTGTCATTTTGAAGGGCGGCAGTTTGATATGTGGTTTTGTCACCAATCGTCCTCGATGCGGCTACAGCCAGTTCAAGACGGCTTTTTTCACCGGTTGCAAATCCCTTGGTGAGTCGTACCTGCGGGTGGCGTGAACCGATATTGCCGGCATCCCAACTGAGGGCGGGATCATCCACAAACGGAATCAGCGAAGAGACCAGATCCCAGGTCTGACCAGCAAGGATGCTGAAGTCGGAAACGGGCCAGTACGCCTTCATATAGCCATGACGCAGGCGCGGTGCCTGATTGTTTTCGGTTGAAATAGCGGTGAGAAAATCAAGCTCAATGTTACCTGTCAATTTCATACTCTCTGTATCAGGGCCGCTGAGGTTCAGCCCGATCCTTGTGGCACCTCCCGTGAAATTCCACTCTGAGTCATTTTTGCGATTTTCAGGTTGGGCATAGAGTGCAATATTGCCTGGATATATCGGGTTTGTGTCATAAGAGCCGTCAAAGCGTGCAAAGCCGTAAAGCTGTACTTTGACGCCCGAACTGGCTGCCAGCGTTACCGGATTTGAGCTATCAGCTTTTTTAACAGGTGCAGGCGCTGTTTGGCTGTCGGCAGCAGGCTTGTTGCGCACCAGCGCTTTCAGCTCGGCAAGCTCCTGCTCAAGACGGCTGATGCGTGTTTCAACACTTTCAGGCGTTTCAGCGGCAAAAGAGGGTACTGCGGTGCAGAGTGAGCCGGCAAGCAGCAGGGTGTAACGGAATTTTCCCCTTGCATTCATGGATGTTCTCCGTGGGATGGTTTGGTTATCAGTCTGGATTTGAATTTGAAGCGGAAATATAGGCAGTCAACCGCCAATTTCTTTGCCTTTTTTGCAAAGTCCTGCTGACTGAGAAGGCTGTAGATAAACCCAAGATCACACTCCATGATTGAGGCTACTCCGGTTCAGAAGCTCCAGAAGTCGCGATCGAGGTTGCGGTACTGAATGCCCTGGATGAGATGCTTCATGGCAATGTGCTCGCAGCCATCAAGGTCGGCGATGGTGCGGCTCACCTTGAGAATCCTGTCGTGCGCCCTTGCCGAAAGGTTCATGCGGTTCATCGCATCCATCAGCTTTTGTGCGCTCTCCCGGTCGAGCTGGCAGTAGCTTTTGATCTGGCGGGAGCTCATCTGGGCATTGGTGTAGATCTTCGGCGATGTTGTTGCGGCAAACCGCTCCTGCTGGATTTTTCTGGCAGCGATGACCCGCTGGCGGATGGTCAGTGAGTTTTCGGCGCTCGATGCGGCAAAGAGGTCGCTGTTTTCAACTTTCGGCACGTCGATGTGAATATCAATACGGTCGAGCAGAGGGCCGGAAATTTTTGAAAGATAGCGCTGAATTTGCTGGGGCGGGGCCGTCAGGTTGCCGTCAGAGTCTTTCAGGGCTCCCGCAGGGCTCGGGTTCATGGCTGCGATAAGCATGAAGCCTGCCGGATAGCGGGTGGTCACGGAGATCCGTGATACCGTTACCTCCCGCTCCTCAAGGGGTTGGCGGAGCACCTCAAGGGCATTGCGGCTGAATTCAGGCAGCTCATCCAGAAAGAGAATTCCGTTATGGGCAAGGCTCACCTCTCCCGGTTTGGCCGTGGAGCCGCCACCGATGAGCGCGATATTGCTCGTGGTGTGGTGCGGGCTGCGGAAGGGGCGCACCACCATGAGAGGGTGCTCTTTGTCGAGCAGGCTGGCCACCGAATAGATTTTTGTGGTTTCGAGTGCCTCTTCAAAGCCGAGAGGGGGCAGAATGCCAGGCAACCCCTTGGCCAGCATGGTCTTGCCGCTGCCGGGCGGGCCGATCATGATAACGTTATGCCCCCCGGCGGCGGCGATTTCAAGCGCTTTTTTGGCCGCTCCCTGTCCCTTGATATCGGCAAAATCAACCAGATACTCATGCTCTCCTTTAAACAGCTCCGCAATATTGACCGTCACCGGAGTAAAGACTCTCTCTTTATTTAAAAGGGCAACCGTCTCGTTCAGGCTCTCCACCCCGTAAACCTCAATGGCCGACTTTGCGGCAGAGACTGCCACCGCTGCCTCCGCTGCATTTTCCATCGGCACAATCAGTCGCCTTATTCCCTCTTTTCCCGCCATGATGGCCACAGGGAGTGCTCCGTTGATTCTCCTGAGCGATCCATCAAGCGCAAGCTCTCCCATAATGAGCGTCTCCTCAAACTGGTTGCCGATCAGCTCAAGCGAACCAAGAAGGCCGATGGCCACCGGCAGGTCAAATGCCGTTCCCACCTTCTTGATATCGGCAGGTGCCAGATTGACCGTGATTTTTTTTGGCGGAATGGTAAAGCCCGAATTTCGGATTGCCGTAAGAATCCTCTCGCGGCTCTCCCTGACCGCATTATCTGGCAAGCCTACCACCGTAAACGAGGGAATCCCGCCAGCCACATTGGCCTCAACCGTAACCTTCATGGCATCAATGCCAATAAGTGCTGCAGCGTTCAGTACTGAGAGCATGGCGGAAGAGGTGAAAGGATTTCAGTATTTACGCGTAAAATATGCAAATATTTGAAAGTTTCAGCATCAGAGAGATCATCTCATTCCTTGGAGAGTGTGAACACCCGTTTTTTGATGCGATAATAAAGCGCATGTTGACTGATATTTTTCTATTAAAAAACAAATACCTCACTGTGTCGCCAGA
>SESF01031706.1_pt1 | contig 13995 bp, 16 predicted proteins | sample 3171521 | NCBI WGS metagenome assembly SESF01 (sample SAMN10866945, study PRJNA518727) | freshwater metagenome | biome: subpolar coniferous forest; feature: holomictic lake; material: water; isolation source: holomictic Lake 227, 6 m and 8 m depth | place: Canada: near Kenora, Ontario | collected...
GTTACGTCGCATGAAAACGCCGATTCTTGGCTCAGCGTATGTTGCCCGCAGTATCAACGCTGCGGACAATCGCATGGTCAATCTGTTCCCAGAAGCTATTCCCGAAGGTGGCAAAGAGCCAGGCTTTTTAAACCGCGCCCCTGGCCTTAAGTTTTTACAGACTGTAGGCACCGGGCCGATCCGGGCGTTGTGGGCACACCAGACTAACGGCAGCGACTTCTATGTGGTATCCGGCCAAGAAGTTTACAAATTGACCGGCCTAACCGGCACGCCGCAATTGTTGGGTACCGTAACTGGTACAGGCCCCGTGTCTATAGCGGATAACGGCACGCAAATTTTCTTTGCTTGCAACCCCGACGGATTTATTTACAACGAAACTACAGGCGCGTTTGGAAAAATTACCGACCCTGATTTTGCTGGCGCGGTAACGGTTACTTATTTGGATGGGTACTTTGTTTTTAACCAGCCTAATAGCCAAATTATTTGGGTAACCCAATTGTTAGACGGCACTTCAATTGACCCGCTGGACTTTGCCAGCGCTGAAGGTTCGCCCGATGGTGTGGTAGGGCTTATTTCAGACCACCGCGAACTATGGGTTTTTGGCACCGATTCAGTAGAAGTTTGGTACGACTCAGGCGCTGCTGATTTTCCTTTGCAACGCATCCAAGGCGCGTTTAATGAAATTGGTTGTGTGTCGGCATTTTCCGTAGCGAAATTGGACAACGGCCTGTTTTGGTTGGGCACCGACGCTCGGGGGCAAGGCATTGTCTATCGGGCCAACGGTTATACCGGCGTTAGGGTTTCTACTCATGCTATTGAGTACGCAATTGCTCAATACGGTAATATTTCTGATGCTATTGCGTACACATACCAGCAAGAAGGCCATGCTTTCTATGTGCTGACGTTTCCTTCGGCTAACGCCACTTGGGTTTACGATGTGTCCACCCAAGTTTGGCATGAACGGGCCGGATGGAACAACGGCAACTTTATGCGGCACCGCAGCAATTGCCAGTGCAATTTTGGTGGCAACATCATTGTTGGCGACTTTGAAAACGGCAACATTTATCGGTTTGATTTAGATGTGTACGCTGACAACGGCGGCATCCAAAAGTGGTTGCGTTCATGGAGAGCGCTGCCGACCGGCCAAAACAATCTTAAGCGCACGGCGCACCACAGCTTGCAACTGGACTGCGAAACGGGCGTGGGGCTAAATCTGTACCCTGGCTATAATAGTGAAAATATTGACACTGAGTTGGGGTTAGACCTTGTAACTGAATACATACAAACGTTTTTAGCTACGCAATCGGGTGTTACTTTAACTACCGAAGCAGGGGATAATTTTGAACCGCTTGGACAATACGAATTGTCAGACACCGATATTAGCGGTTACAACTTGGTAACTACATCGTATCTTGCTTCTCCCGGTTACGACCCACAAGTGATGTTACGTTGGTCAGACGACGGCGGCCATACTTGGAGCAACGAATATTGGTCACCAGTTGGAAAAATTGGCGCGTATGGGCATCGAACTTTTTGGCGTCGGCTGGGCATGACATTAAAGCTGCGCGATAGGGTTTATGAACTGTCTGGCACCGACCCCAACAAAATAGCCATCATGGGTGCTGAATTAATACTTAGCCCAACTAACTCTTAATATGGCTTTTGGCAATCAAACCAATATCACGCCCCCACGGGTGCCAATTATTGACGAGCGCACAAACGCAGTCTCGCGGGAATGGTATCGTTGGTTTTATAGCGTATTTACTACTCTTGGCTCGGGCACTGGAATCATCCCCGTCGATGCTGGCGGCACTGGCTTGGGCACGATCCCAACCAACGGCCAACTGCTGATTGGTAATGGCACAGGGTATAGCCTTAACACGCTTGGCACTGGCGCTGGCATTTCAGTTACCAACGGTGCGGGCGCCGTTACGGTAGCTAACACGGGTGTGCTGTCGTTTGCAGGCGGCGCTACTGGTCTGACTCCTACAACGGCCACTACGGGTGCGGTGACGCTTGCAGGGACATTGATTGCGGTCAATGGCGGCACGGGGTTTGCATCTTATGCTGTGGGCGATCTGCTGTACGCCAACACAACAACCACTTTGGCAAAATTACCCGATGTTGCTACCGGCAATGCGCTTATTTCGGGCGGCGTAAGCACTGCGCCAGCATGGGGTAAGATTGGCCTGACAACCCATGTTAGTGGCGTATTACCAATTGCTAATGGCGGTACAAATGGTTCTGCTACCCCTACAACCTACGGCGTTGCTTACGGTACGGGTACGACATATGCGTTTACGGCGGCGGGTACGGCTAAACAAGTATTGATTGCAAACACAAGCGCTGCGCCTACCTGGTCAACCTTGACAACCGGCACATCTATTCTTTATGGAGATGGGACGGGCGGGTTTAGCAACGTCACGATTGGGTCGGGCGTTAGCTTTGTAGCGGGAACTTTGTCGGCTACGGGTTCTGGCGGCACAGTCACTTCTGTTACCGGCACAAGCCCTGTAGTATCATCGGGCGGCGCAACTCCCGCTATTAGTTTGGCAACGGCTTATGGTGATACGTTAAACCCGTATGCATCTAAAACGGCAAACACTATTTTGGCCGCACCTAGCGGGAGTGCTGGTGTGCCAACTTTTAGGGCTTTGACAACGGCTGACATCCCCGCGTTGCCGTATGGCACAGGAACTGTCACTTCGGTTGCGGCGCTTACTTTGGGTACGACCGGAACTGATTTGACATCTACGGTTGCTAATGGCACGACCACACCAGTCATAACGCTGAACGTGCCTACCGCATCAGCAAGCAATCGGGGGGCTTTAAGTGCGGCGGATTGGACTACTTTTAACAACAAAGGTTCTGGAACCGTTACATCGGTAACCGGCACTGCGCCTGTAGTGTCATCTGGCGGTGCTACACCAGCAATCTCAATGGCCGCCGCGACAACAAGCGTTAACGGATATTTGACCAGCACCGATTGGACTACTTTTAACAATAAAGCGCCAGCGGTTACTTTTACTACAAACTATGTTCCTTTTGGTCAAGGAACAACTACACTTAATCAAAGTTCTGTTTTTACCTATAACGGAACAACGTTAGCAACTCCATCGGTCACAACAACTAATGATGCATCCATACACGGCTTAACTGTTGGATTAGGGGCGGGTTCTCAAGCCGATACAACAGCGGTAGGGGTTAGCGCATTAGCTTCAAATTCTACTGGCACTCGCACAACTGCCGTAGGATATAGGGCAGGGTTTGCGTCTACAGGAAATTACAATTCGTATTTTGGGTCTTACGCTGGGCAATCCCATACGGGAACGCAAAACTCAGCGTTTGGTGATTATTCACTTGTAACCGCTGGTACTGGCGCTGCTAACAATGCTTTTGGGCAAGCCGCTTTAAATTCTTGCGCTGGCGGTGGGTACAACACAGCCGTTGGCGTTAGCGCATTAGGTAGTCTAAGTTCTGGAAATGACAACGTAGCTATTGGCTATGTTGCGGGGGGTGGAGGTACGCCAATAACAACCGGCAACAGTAACATCTACATAGGCAACTATGCATACCCTTCCGCAAGTGCCGTGGGCGGCGAAGTTGTAATTGGCTATGGCGGCGCTGGTAAAGGTGGAAACACAGCCTTTATTGCATCCCCTTCTGGCGCGTATCAAGGTAACAACTCTACATTGTGGTCTATCACTTCAGATCGCCGGATTAAGGAAAACATTGTCCCTGTTGCTACTGGTCTAAACAAAATCCTAGCCTTAAACCCTGTAGAATTTGATTACATTGAAAAACGAAAAGACTTAGAAGGCAATGAAACTACGCAACATGATATTGGATTTATTGCACAAGAATACCAAATAGTGTTTCCCGATCAAGTTAAAAAACACGTTGCAAATGCTTTCCAAAAACAACTTGCAGGGGAAGATGAAATTTATGGCGTACAGCAAAATTTAGTCCCTTATTTGGTTAAAGCAATTCAAGAGTTAAACGAAAAATTTGACGCATATGTAGCGTCTCATCCATGAGGTTAAATTATGACAACACTTGTACCAAAATATGACCAAGGCGCGGCTGGAGCCGCCAATAGGCCATTTAACCAAAAACTACAGGAAATAATTTCCGTAAAAGATTTTGGTGCTGTTGGTGACGGAGTTGCTGATGATGCTACAGCCATAAACGCTACTGTTAATGCTGTTGTGGCTGTTGGCGGCGGGACTGTGTTTTTTCCTGCGGGCACATACCTAATAAACGCGCCTATCAGCCAAGAAACAGGAACTGATAATATTAATTTTGTAGGTAGCGGCGTAGGAACAACGACTATTAAAACATCGGCTACGGCTACAACAAATATGTTTGTTATTAGAAATTGTTCTAATTTTAACATTAGAGATTTAACAATTGACCCTAATAATAGCCCTGCTTCAAATGTGTTGGTTTATTTTCCTTTGTATATTTTTAACTGCACTAATTTTAATATAGATAATGTTGAAGTTATTCATTACAATTACCAAGGTATGACAATAGCTGATTCACAATATTTTAAAGTGCAAAATTGTAAAATAAGTAGGGATACACAATTAGTTAAAGAAACATACGCTTTGCATATTTCTGCTCAAGTAGCAGTGCAACCTAATAACGCTTTAATTTCTGGAAACACTTTTATAAACGCGGGGCTTTTCTTTGATGGCAGTTATTCAGAAATTAGTAATAATATAGCCAACGGCAGTTGTTATGGCGGAGGCATTGTAGTTTCTACTGGTTCTGCCGTGGGAGGGCTAACACCGCAACAAAATATAGTTACCGGAAATCTTTGTTACAACGGCACTGGCATTGATTATAGTTCTGTCGCAGTACAAGGGTTAGAAATCGGCAGTCAGTACACTGTAATTAGCAACAATGTTTGCTATGGCAACGCGGGGCAAGGAATTAGCTTTTTTGGTCTAGGGTCTACAGTAACAAACAATGTTTGTTTTAATAACGGCGTAGCGGTATATCAGCCCTTAACAAGAGCAGGAATAACAGCGGCGTATGCTAGTGCTGCATTAAACGCGTCTTTTTCAGTCGTATCTAACAACCGGTGTTTTGATACAAGCGGCGGTTCAGGAACCCAAGAGTATGGTTACACAGAGAGCGCAGCGTTACTTAACGGAATGGTTTTGTCTGGAAATAATTTTCAAGGAAATAAGTTAGGCCAAACAATTATTTCTGGTACAACTTTTCCGACTTGTTCTTATGACGGCACAAACTCACAAGTAAATTACCCTTACACACCAGGCACTATTGCGGCGGGTGCTTCTTCGGTGCTTATAACTGAGGGTGGCGCTAGTCTGGGTGATTTTGTAATGTGTTCTTTTGATTTAGACATAAACGGCATTAATTTGTTTGCTTATGTATACGCAGCTAACGCCATTCGCGTTGTTTTTTACAACTATACAGGTTCGCCTGTAACGCTAGGGGCTGGCATTGTGCGCTTAAAAGTCATTGAGCCGTACAAGTAACCTTTAACCAAATTCAGCATAGAATGCTTAACAAATACCTACCTGGAGTTATCTATGGCGGTTAACCTATCCCCCGTTGGCGGCGCTGCTGCACAATTTTTTGACAACAGTGGCAACGTATTGACCGGCGGCAAACTTTATACGTATGCTGCGGGAACAACAACTCCGGCGGTCACGTACACGACCAATGCGGGAACTGTTGCAAACACCAACCCGATCATATTGGACTCGGCGGGGCGCGTTCCGTCTAGCGGTGAAATTTGGCTAACAGCAGGCGTCTTGTACAAGTTTGTTCTTAAAACTTCTACTGATGTCCAACTTTGGTCTGTAGACGGTCTTTCGGGCCTTGCTAGTTCAGGCCAAGCCGGTAACGTAACTGCAACGCAAGGGCAGACCGTTGTAGCAGTCCCCTTTACGTATCTGGTTGGACAAAATTCATTGGGAGTGTTTGTCAACGGCAGCAAACAAATTGTCACTACAAATTACACTGAAACAACGGGCGCCAGCGTTACGTTTCTTAGCGGGCTAAACGTAGGCGACTTGGTAGAGTTTGTGCAGTAAGATGGCTGTTGCTGGAGTAACAGATGAACGATCTGCAAATAGATATGCGCCAAAAGGTTGAGGCGTTGCAAATTGAAGTTGCCAAACATGAGCAGTACGAAGCGCCCACTGAGCATTTGTTTCACGGCGGTATGTACTGCCGTCAAGTTTGGCGTCCGGCGGGGTGTTTAATAGTGGGTAAAGTCCACAAAAAAGAACACTTCTACATGGTTGTTTTTGGTACGGTTGCGGTTACTACCGACGAAGGCGTCAAGCTGATTACAGGGCCGCAAGTAATATGCAGCAACCCAGGCACTAAACGGGCAGTCTACGCAGAAACGGATGCGTTGTGCATGACGTTTCACCGGGTTGAGTCAGATACGGTGGAAGATGTGGAATCCGAGTTAGTTGAAGACGACCCGCGCGCTATGTTTGGTATTGGTAACAAGATAAAAGATCAATCACTTGAGGTGTCAATATGAGTTTTATAACAGTAGCAATGATTGGGGCGGGCGGCGCTCTTCTTGGCGGTGTAATTGCATCTTCCGGCGCAAAAAGCGCGGTTAGCACACAAGCCGCTGCCGCTGACCGCGCCGCCGCTCTTCAAAAGGAAATGTTTGACCAGCAAATGGCTGGGCAAGAGCCGTATCGTCAAGCTGGTCTTACAGGCCAGAATCGGCTAATGGAATTGCTGGGTCTTGGCGGTAATGCTGGCGCTGCTGGATACGGCAAATACAGTAGAGACTTTGGTATGGCAGACTACCAAGCAGACCCAGGCTACGCATTCCGTTTAAGTGAAGGTCAGAAAGCACTTGAGCGGTCTGCGGCTGCTCGGGGCGGTTTGATCTCCGGCGGGGCTTTAAAAGCCGCTACTCGCTATGGTCAAGATATGGGTTCTCAAGAATACCAAAACGCCTTTAACCGTTACCAAACAAATCGTTCGAACCAACTCCAGCCTTTGGGCAACTTGATGTCTATGGGGCAATCTGCGGCGTCTAACCAAGGCACGGCGGCGGGGAATTACGGCACCAATGCTGGACAAGCGTACATGGCTGGTGGGCAAGCGATAGGTGCAGGCCAACTAGGCGTTGGCAATACGATAAACAACGCGCTTGGCACAGCCGTAAGTTCGTATCAAAACCAACAAAACTTTAACAACTGGTTGGCTCGACAACAGCCTCAAGGTACTTATGGCGCTGCTCAAGTTGCTCCAGGAACCCAAGGATAAAACATGGCTGATCTAAACGCACTTATCGCCCAAGGCGCTCAATTCCAGGCGCCGGTTGACCCATTCGCGCAATACGGTAAAATGCAGCAGCTAAATACGGGCATAAATCAAAACGCGTTGGCGCAATACCAACTTGAATCTGCTAAGCGCGCGGATACTCAAGCAAACGCTTTGAACGCGGCGTATCAAGGAAACATGAATCCAGATACAGGTGAGATTAATTACCCTGGCGTTTACAAAAGTCTTGCTGGTGCGGGCGCGGGGTCTTCTATCCCAAATGTTCAGCAACAACAATTTAAAGTTCAACAAGAACAAGCAGCGCTTAAAAAGACATTAGGCGAAGTTGCATTGCAGCCAGTGTCTTTGGCAAAAGCAAGAACAGATTTAGTAGACGCGCAACTAAAACAATCAAAAGAAAGATTAGATCAGATTGATCCAAATAGCCCTACTGCGGGGCAACAATTGATGGCTTGGCATTTATCTAATCATTCGTCAGACGTGTTAGGCGAAACACTCCGCGCTAATGGTGCTACACCAGAACAAACGCAAGGTGACATTCAAGCCGCCATTGCCAAAGGCCCGCAAGGCATTAAAGATTTTATAGAGCGTTCAAAAGTAGGACAAACTGAATTTTCAAAAATAATAGCGCCATTGCCTGAAAAAGTGAGCAACAACCAAACTACATTTTTTATAGATAAGAATCCAAGAAGCCCAACATTTATGCAAAAAGTTGGCGGCGAAGGTATTGCAATGCAACCTACGCCGGGCGAATTGTTGACAAATACCGCCGCTATCGAGCGTAACCGCATAGCCGCAGGTCAGTTAGGTGTTTCGCAAGGACAACTTGGCGTTGCACAAGGCCAGCTTGGTGTTGCTAGGTCTAATTTAGGTCTTCATGCAGTTACCGCTGACCCGTTTAATTTAACTGGCGCGCAAACAGCATTTCCACTTGCAAACTTTGGCGGCGGCGGAGGCATACGAGTACCTACTAACGCACTTACGCCGTCGGCCACTGTTACGGCTCCTGCGGTTAACGGGCTTATCCCTAGTACAGTAACTCCACCTGTTGCTGGCGCTGGGCGCAACGGCGTGCCTGCGGCGGTTGCAACTCCTGTAGGCACACCGCCAGTTCCCTTGTCTGTGGCTATTAATCAAGGTTTAACTGGGCCAGACTTGCTTGCAGCTATTCCAAAAGCTGTAGCCGCGCAAGTGACCGCTATTACAGACCACCGCGCTGCGCCACCGCAACGTAACACTACTCGCGGTGACCAGCTTATGCAATTGGTAAATTTGGTTGACCCTACATACGACGCAACATCGTACAAAACCAAACAAGGAATTGAAACCGCGTTTACTGCGGGTCGTCCTGGCACTTTATTGAAATCGCTTAATGTTGTACAAGACCATTTGGGAACTCTTACCGAAGTGGCTAAAGATTTGGGTAACAGTGAAATACCGTTTGTTAACGCTGTAGGCAACAAAATTGCTCAATGGACAGGCCAGCCCGCGCCTAGCAGTTTTGCCGCAGTTAAAACTGTTGTTGCGGATGAATTGACCAAAGCTATTTTAGGCACCGCAGGCGCTCTTGGCGACCGCAACGCAATGAAAGAAGAAATTAACGCCGCAAGTAGCCCTGCGGCGTTATCTGGGGTCATAAATAAATGGCAAAAACTTATCGCAGGTCAAGTTAATGGTCTTAGTGACCAATACAAATCTGGCGGCGGTAACAATCCAGAAATTATTAAGTTGTTTGGCAAAGCCAGAGCCTCCGCAACGGCTGGCGCAGGCGCACCGGCTGCAAGAGGCGTAGACACAAGCAATCCTTTACTTCAATAATCAGGGGATAAATAATGCCGACCCCCGCTGAAATTTTAGCCAATCCTGATTTTGTCAATGCAAATGCAGCGACGAAACAAGCTATTTTTGATAAGCGTGTTGCTACTGACCCAGCTTTTGCAAACGCAAATTCTGAAACACAGCAAGCCATCAAAACACGTTTTGGATTAGCCGCACCTAGCGAAGGAATGCCCATTGCGCGGCGTGAGCCCACAATGGGTGAGCAAATGTTGGGCACGCCTTTAGCACGTATTGCGCTTGGAGCGGCAACACCGCTTGTTGGGGCAGTCCAAGCGGGCGCAAATATTGGCGATTGGATTAATGAAAAGCGCGGCGTAAAACCCGTTGTAAGCAAAGCCATTGCCGATTGGTGGAACAATATCCAAGCCATGAAAGAAAAAGGCATGGAAGCGCCGCTTGGTGCCAATACAGACTACATGGGGTTGATTGGAAACGTGGCTACGGGTGTTGCTGGGTTACCATCTAAAGCTGTAACAGCAGGCCAAAAAATGTTGGAAGGTGCCAAAATTGGCGGCGCTTTTGGGTACGCACAACCTGGCACTACTAGCCCGTCTGAAAATTTAGCCACCGGCGTAGTTGGCGCTGGAATTGGTGCCGCCGCGCCAGTTGTAGTTCCTCCTCTTGCGCGCGCTGCGGGTTGGGTTGTAGACACAGCTACCGGCCAACTTACCAAAGTAAAAGCTGCTGATCTGGCTCGTCAAGCTGCGGGCGATCAAATCAACGCTATACGCGCTGCGTTATCTGGCGCGCCTGCTGACGTAAGCCCTGCACAAGCTACGTCAGGCATTCAAAAAAATACTTTTCAATCACTACTTCAGTTAAGCGCGGGGACAGATGCCAACTCACTTCGCTTAAAAAACCAGTACCAAGATCAATTTAACGCTTTGGCCCGAATGGCAGAAGGCGGTAATGCTACTGAAGCGCGCGCGGCGCAAGAACGGTCTAAAGAATTGCTAAACCAGCTTACGGCGGATATGCGCGCAACTGAATTAGGCGCGGCCAATCAAGCAGGGCAAACGATCAATCAATTGGCCCCTAAATTGGAACAAAAGCGGGCAGCAGTTGTGCAAGCAGTACGCCAAGGTATGCCTATAGGCGAACCGCTTCCCGGCCAAGCTGTAGTACATCCCGGCACTGAAGCGGCTCAAGCTAATGTACGCGCGCAAACAGGGAAACCAGGCTGGCTCTCTAATGCTGACCGTACCCAAGAATGGCAACAAACAGCGGATACTTTTGGCAAGATAGCTGACCAGCGCCGCACTGAGGCTGGTTTTATCGAACGTCAAATTGGCAGCTTGGCAGATCATGGATTGCAACCTCTTGATACAAACGGCATTACTTCGGCGCTTGACTCAACTATTAACGCGCCTGGAACCCGTGCCAGCCCCATACTTACCAAAACGCTGCAAGCAATTAAAGATGACATCACAACGCTTGCCGAAAAAAATGGCGGAGTTATTGACGCGCATGATTTATACACGCTGCGCAAAGAAGGTTTAAGCGAACGCATTGCGCAACTGCTTGGCCCCACAGACCCCAAAACTAGCAGCAAATTAACGGCTAAAGTTCTTACGCAAGTTAGGCCGCTAATAGACAAAGCAATTGAAGACGCGGGCGGAACAGGTTGGGGCAAATACCTTAATACTTATTCGCAAGGTATGCAAGCTATTTATCAAAAAGCAATGGCAGCGGAAGCAATGCGTTTGTTTGAAAATTCGCCAGATCAATATGTTAAATTAGTACGCGGTAATAATCCAGACGCCGTAGAAGCAATTTTTGGTAAAGGTAGCTACGATATTTTTAAAGAAATGGGCAGCAAAATGCCTACACTTAACAAAATTGCTACCGAACTAGAACAAAATGACGCGATAAGTAAAGCCGCCAAAGCAGGCGCGCCAGAACTGGCAAACATTTTGGATAACCAAGGTCTTAAATTTAGGCTTCCTTTTATGGGCCGCGCAACTTCAATTGCAAATTTGGCGATTAGTGATTTAGAAGGCTTCGTAAGCAACGCAACAATGGCTAAATTGCGCGCTGGTACAGCGACAAACCAAAGCACTTTAGAGTTGCTTGACACTTTGCCTACGGCAGATAAAAACGCGGTTTTAAAGGCTTTGGCTAATTATGGAAGCACGGTTAACAAAGCCGCTATTGCTACGGTTGCAACGCAACCAGTAAATGCTTTAGCGGGTGTGCTTAACAGAAAACCTAAACAAAACGCATTGGCACAATAATGGATCAGCAAACAATCAACCTCATCCTAGGCGCGTGCATGGGCGTGGCCGGATGGTTTGCGCGTGAGCTGTGGACAGCAGTGCAGGAATTGAAAAACGACTTGTCCAAGCTGCCCACGATCTACGTCGCCCGTCTGGACTATAAAGACGATATGCGCGAGGTCAAGGAGATGCTGAGCAAAATTTTTGACCGGCTGGATAACAAAGCAGACAAATGACTAATGCGCGGCGTCATACTCTTTTTGGCGCTGGTCACGGTATCGGTCGCCCAGGACAAGCTGATTCTGAACGCGCAGCCGCCCAAGAAGTTGCCCAAACCCAAGCAACCAAGCTGCGCGGTGCAGGAACTGTATGCCATAGCCTGGTCAACGCACGACCCGTCAGAACGCCACAAGGCCATGCTGGCGTGGCTGGACAGGTCAACGTGCAGCGCGGACGATTACACTGCTATTTGGAACGCCTTATCCGAGTGGGCTGGCACTGCTGATAGCCCCGCCCTGCGGGCCAAGATCATGGAGAAAGCAAAATGAACGAGTCATGGTTAGCACGCAACATCCAGCCGGTCACGGTTGTATTCTTGCTGTTTTCTTACTTTTTCTTTGCGCTGCTGTCCGTCTTTGAGATGGAAACCCGTGGGGCATACGTTGACCTGCTTGGGCAGGCGATGATTATTGTGATCACCGCCATCTTTGCGGGTAAAACTGCCGAGCGCATCGTAGACATCCGCACCAACAAAGGAGCGCCAGATGGCCCTTGATCCCGTATCAGCACTGCTCGACATTGGTGGCAAAGTCCTAGATAGGGTTTTCCCTGACCCAGCGCAGCAAGCCGCTGCCAAGTTGGAATTGTTAAAACTCCAGCAGAACGGCGAGTTGGCCCAGCTTGCAGGGCAGATGGACATCAACAAGATCGAAGCGGCCAGCAGCAGCGTCTTTGTCTCCGGCTGGCGGCCAGCGATTGGCTGGGTGTGCGGCGCTGGCTTTGCCGTCCAGTTCGTTATCGGCCCGCTGGCTGAGTGGGGCTCGGCCTTGGCCGGTCACCCCGTCAAGTTCCCGCAGATGGACACGGGCACCATGATGCCGCTGCTCTTGGGGATGCTGGGTCTGGGCGGTATGCGTACCGCTGAAAAAATGCAAGGTGTGGCTGCAAAATGACGCCCAATTTTACGTTGGCAGAATTAACTGTTACCGACCACCGAGAATTTAAAAATGAACCTAACCCTAGTGAAATTGCAAATCTCCAGCGCTTGGCTGAGTTGCTGGAACAAGTTAAAAGCGTTCTGGGCGGCGTACCAATCATGGTCAACAGCGCATTTCGGAGCAAAGAAGTAAATGACGCTGTGGGCTCTAAAGACACTAGTCAGCATCGGGTCGGCTGCGCTGCGGACATCCGCGTGCCAGGTATGACGCCAGATCAAGTAGTCAAGGCGGTCATTGCGGCCAAGCTGCCTTTTGACCAGTTAATCCGCGAGTTCGACCGTTGGACGCACATCTCGGTGCCCAATGACCCCAAGGGCAAGCCCCGGGGCCAAGTGCTAATCATCGACAGTAAGGGTACTCGCCCGTACTAACTGCATGGCGTCTTTCAGGTCGCCGCGCAGTTGTTCAATGGCGTCCTGTTGGGCTTGCATTCGTAAGTACGAATCCAAAGCGAATTTCGCTAAGGTTTCGTGGTTCCATGCGGCGAAGTTGGGTAGGTCTAACATTTGGTTTCTCAATTGGTTTGGGGCAGTTCTCTGGCGCGACGATGACGCACCAGATAGCAACCCATTGTTTGCGGTAGGCTATCCAGCGGTCAATGTAGGCGTCTGGCATTTCAGTTAACGCACGCCGCATAGGGGAAGGTTCTTTCTCCAACCGCTCGGCTATATCAGCAACGGTCAGGCCGTCGTGGTACTGCTGGAGCAGCATCCGTATGGATTGGTGGTTTGACTTATGCATTGCGTTCCTTGAGTTTGGCTTCAGTTATACACACAGCATCCATTGGGACTTCAAGTGCAATTTCCTTCCGCTCCTCATCCGTCAGCCCTACCCACGGGCGCTGGTACACCTGAGTGTCATCGTCATCCAGCTTGTCCTGCGCCGCAGCCTTTTTGCTTTGATAGCCTGTCATCACTTCCCCCAAAAAAATAAACAAACAACCCACACACCAAGCACCACAGTCATCAAGGTAAGTAAGGCTTTAAACGTGTCGGCAAGGTCATCTATCGGGTCGTTTAACTGCGCGTCTTTGAAGCCATTTGCATACGCATCGTTGATTTCCTTGACGCGCTGCTTGCGTACAGGGCAGTCTGGGCCATTGGTGCATTTTCCATAGTCACAACAGGTATTCATTTGTACTCTCCTAAACGTGTGTTTAAACGCTCTATACGGCTCAAATTCAAGTCAAGCACTGCCTGGGCATACTCGACTGCCCCTTCGGCTTCAAGCCTGTCCAGATGGGCCTGCGCCAACTCACGGGCAATGACTTCAGCTGGCGTCAATTCGCGGTAATAGTCTTTTAAAAATTTAATAAATTTCATGGTAATTTAGCCTCTTTTAGTAGTTCAAGTCTCTCCCGCGCGACGCGCAGGGTGTTGTACCGCTGGTGCATACGCTCCAGCATAGATACTCTTTTGAGCGTGTTG
>SESF01009400.1_pt1 | contig 13986 bp, 12 predicted proteins | sample 3171521 | NCBI WGS metagenome assembly SESF01 (sample SAMN10866945, study PRJNA518727) | freshwater metagenome | biome: subpolar coniferous forest; feature: holomictic lake; material: water; isolation source: holomictic Lake 227, 6 m and 8 m depth | place: Canada: near Kenora, Ontario | collected...
GGACGGCGAGGCCGAGGCCGAAGCCGATGCCCTTACCGAAGCGTTTCGCGATGCGTTGGCAGAGCCAAACCCACCAGGCGGCGAGCAAGGCGAGGCAGAGCAGCTTTGCGCCCGCGTTGTGCGCCTTGAGGAAAGGAATCACCAGCAGAAGCGGCAGCGTCCACCAAGCCGAGAGGCCGGCGATGCGCGTGAGGATCACGTGATGGTAGACTGGCACGATGGCCTTCCAGCCCTCGTGGCCGGCTTTCTCGAAGATCAGCCAGAGACCACGGATGCTGAAGGCAAGGGCGGCGACGAGCGCCACGGCGAGGAAGCACAGGACGAAGACTTGGCCTGAGGCCTTGTCATTCAGTTCTTTGGCGGCGAGGACGGAGGCGAACACAGGGGTGAGGTTCATGACGCCATTTCTAGGCTCAGTCCGAAGGGAGTCTACTGGCAATCGCAGCCCTATGGCCGAGGCGTCGCTTCTTGTGGCAATAGATATCTCTGGAAACAAAAAGGGCGCCCGAATGGGCGCCCTTTTGAGGTGATGTAGGGTGACTCAGGCCTGGGCCGGCTGCTCGCCGAGGTACTTCGAGTCGCCGAAGCCGAGGATCAGCCAGAAGATCGGGCCGAGCAGGGTGAGGCCAATCGTGAAGCCAACTCCCTGACCGAAGCGGGTCGAGATGCGGTGGAGGAGCATGACTTGCAAAACTAATAATGCGAGGGCGCCGAGGAACGGGATGAATGGCAGGAATAAAGCGAAGACCCAATGCCAAGGGAGGCCGGCGACGCGGAGTAGCACGATGACGTTGTAGATGGGAATCAGCGCAGCCCAGCCCGGCTGGCCGGCCTTGGCGAAAACCTTCCATAGGCCGATAACGCAGATGATGTAGATCGCGAAGAGGATCAGGGCGAAGCCGGCAAGGACGGCGATGATGCCTGTGGCGACGGCGGCGTCGTTTCTAGATACTTGGGCGAGGGTGGTAGCGAGGAGCATGTGGTAACGCTCTAACGCATCTTGGCCTCCTTCAATCCTATTTTAATAGATGAGCCCCGCGATTGACTGAAAGCGGACTAATCGCCGCTTACTTCTCCCACTCCAGCGCGCCGCGCTTGAACTCGTAGACCAGGCCGAGGACCAGGACGCCGAGGAAGACCGCGGTGGCGGCCGTGATGGCGATACCGGCGGCAAGGAACTCACGGTAGACCAAGGCCCAGGGCACCAGGAAGACGACCTCGATGTCGAAGAGGATGAAGAGCATCGCTGTCACGTAGAACTTCACGGCGAAGCGCGGGTGGGGCTTTCCTTCCATCGGCAGGCCGCACTCGTAGGCCTTGTCCTTGATGTAGTTGCCCTTGGCGCGCTGGCCGAAGACGTGGCTGACGATGAGGATGATCGCGGGGATGGAGAGACCCAGGACGATCTGCACGAGGGCGGGCAGGTAGGTGCTGAGGGACTGGGAGTCGGCGGCGGCCATCGGATGCAGACACAAAAAAGCCCTCGCCTCGGGAGGCAAGGGCTTTTGCGGAAGCCGGGCTTATTTCACCTTAATCTCCGGCGAAGTCACAATCGTCGGGCTGGGGCCCGGAATCTGAATCGTCGGGGCGGTCTGCCCCGCCTCGGCCTGGGCTTGTTGCGATTTCTTGAAGTCGGCGGCGGAGGCGGGGACCTGCTCGGCGAGCCAGGACTGGGCGATGAACTCGCCCTTGGCGGCGAGGCTGTTCGTCTTATGCTTCGGGTCGGAGTGCGCGACACGCACGAAGACCTTACCCTGTTCGTTGGGCGTCTTACCAGCGAGTTTGGCGAAAGTCAGCACCACGTTGCCGCCGTCAAAGAGTCCGAGCTTCACCTGCCATGATTTGGCGAAGGCGGTCTCGGTTTCTTTGTCGCCCTTGGCGACGACGTCAGCGCAGCGCACGTTGCCGATGGTGCTGCACATCTCTTCGATGGCCTGGCCTTCTTTGCCCGCGAAGGGCTGGCCCTTGGCCGGGCGGGCGTATGCTGCTTTGCCGTCGGCCCAGGTGAAGCTGACGGATTTAATTTCCTCGGGCTTCGCCGAGAAGATCGTCAAATCGGTCCACGAAGTCGGATCGCCGTCGAGGTAGCCGGTGAAGTCGGTGCGGATCGCGTACGGCTGGCCTTGGAGGCGGGCGCTGTTGCCGAGGCCATCTTCGGTCTGCTTACCGATTTCCAGTGCGAGTGACTTGCCGTCGGTACTTGTGAGTGTGAGGGAGGAATCGGTGAGGCCGAGTTTCTCGAGGCGCTTGGCGTTCGACGTCAGCAGGCCGTAGTTATTGGCCTTCTGGAGCGAGCGGATGAGTGGTGTCAGGTGATTTTCCACGTCGGCCGGCAGCGAAAACTTCTCGCGCACGGTCCAGGAGCCATCGGCGGCCTTATCGACCGTGACCGCTTTACTGTTGGCCTTGATCGAGAGCGTCTGCAGCGAGTCGAGCAGGGCGGCCGGCACGAGCGGCTGTTTGTCGGCGGAAGTTTTCTTCGGTTCGCGGTTGAGTTGCACCGCCGCGAAGGCGAGCACGCCCAAGACGAGGGTGGCGATGAGCAGGTTCTTGTTGCGCATGGCGATTAGGAGAGCTTGCGGCGGCGGGCCAGGGTGTAGAGCAGGCCGAAGAGCAGCGCGAGGGCCGGACCGGCGAGGAGGTTGAGTACCTCCAGATGGCGGCCGAGGGAATTGACGTCTTCGCTGAGCCCGCGGCGGATGATGCGGCGCTCTTCGGAGAGCTTATCCGACTCGGCTTGGAATTTCTCGATTTCGCGCTGCATCTCAGGCGTGATCACGATGCCCTTCGTGTTGCCCGGACCGGATTGGCGGGAGAGTTCCGCAATCTTCGCATTGGCCACTTCGAGGCTTTTTTCGATCTCATCGAGCTTGGCCTGATAGCGCATCTGGGCGACGCGTTCGAGTTCTTGGACGCGCTTGAACGGGCGGATGGACGAGCCCTTGGAGCGGAGTGAGACGAGTTCATCGCTGCCGCCGAGGGTTTCGAGGGCGCTCAGCACGAAGGCCAGATTGTCGTTCACCGTCTCCATCGCGTTCTGGCGCTGGCGGACGGTGAAGGGGTCGAGGAGGAAGTCGGAATCTCCGGCGACGATGAGGCGTCCGGGCTTCTTGCTTTCCGCGAGATGGGCGGTCGCGGTCGTCTTCACGGCCAGTTTGGGCACTTCGCCCGGCTTGGTCGGTTCAACCGGCGCGGCTGGGGCACCCTTGGGGAAGGCGCTCTTAAAGGTGCCGGAGACCGAGGCGACCACCACGCGCGACTTGCCGTCGGGCTTGAAGGAAAGTGCTACCTTCTCGAAAGGCCCTGCGTTGGCGGTCATCGAAGGCACCGTGCCGACCGTGGGTCCCGCGAGGGTCACGAGCGGTTCGAACTTCAGATTCTTTTCTGCGCCGGAAATCAGCGTGATCTCGCCGGCTTCCATGAAGCCGAGCTCGTGAAGGTCGCTGGTCAGCGGGGAATCTTTGGAGAAGCTCGCCGGTCCGACCGAGAAAGCCGGCTGGTATTGCGTCGGCTCGCCGCGGGAGCCGCGGATCGTGACGGAATTAGCCGAGTCGGCGAGGACCGCCTCCATCTCGACGTTGACGCCCCAGGCGCGGAGCAGCGCGGGGTCGCTCGAAGCCGTCATCGCCATCGGGGCCATCATGAAGGGCATGTTGCCCTGCTGGAATTTCTGGATGCGGGAGAGCGGGTCGACGGCGGCGAAGACCGGGCCGCCGTTCATCAGGAACTGGTCGACCGCGTAGGTCAGCTGCTCCGTCATGTGGTGCGTGTGGATGAGTGCGACGACGGCGGTGTCTTTCGGCAGTTCGGTCGCCTGGGTGTTGATGGTGATCACCTCGAACGTCTGGCCGAGTTCCGAGACCAGGAAGTCGGCGGGTCCTGGTTGTTGCTCGCCGCCGGCGGGAGTCTGATTCGTGATGGGCAGGGAGCTGATCAGGGCGAGCTTCGGGCGATCGAGGCGCGAAGCCGAAGCGATCAGCTTCGAGATGTCGAACTCCAGGAACTTTTCGCGGCTCGGGTCGAGCACCGGGATGGCTTTCACCGTCTCGGCCTGCTGGGCGGTGAGCCCCAGGTAGGCGTTGCCTTGCGCGGCGCGCATGCCGCCGAGGTTATGGCGCTGGGCGCGCTGCTCTTCCTTGGTGTCAGGACGAGGGTCGGTGACAATCAGGCGCACCTTGCCGCCGGAGGCGGCGACGTATTCACGCAGCAATGTCTCGATGCGGCGCGAGTAGCTTTCCAGGTAGGGGCGGAGTTTGACGTCGGAGCGGCTGGCGAAGAGCTCGAGCGTGACCGGCTCCTCGAGGCGGGCGACGATGCGGCGCGAGCCCGGGGAGAGCGTGAACGTGCGGTCTTCGGTCAGGTCGGCGCGGAAGCCGACGGAACTGAAGATCAGGTTGAGGAAGAACGCAGCCGCGAGGACGGCGAAGGCGGCGAGGAGGGCTTGGGAGCGATTCATGGCTTGGGTTTCCGATTAGCGGCGTTCGACGATGATGGTACTGAGCCCGAGGCCGGCGAGGGCGACGGACACAAAGTAGGCGATGGGGCGGATGTCGATCAGCCCGAGCGTGAAAGGTTCCAGATTACGCCAGAGACCGAGGCGCCGAATCTCATCGATGCTGCCCGAGCCGAGCAGGCCCGCGAGGAGCTCGTCGAAGACGCCGTAGCCGACGAGCACGAGGATGAAGCAGGCGAGGAAGCCCGTGACGAAGGCGATGACCTGGCTGCGCGTGAGGGCGGAGGCGATCGCGGCGATGCCGAGGCAGGCGCCCGCGCAGAGCAGCGAGCCGATATAGCCCGAGGCGATCACGCCCCAGTCCGGTTTACCGAGCCAGCCGACCGTGAAGGCGATGGGTAACGTCATCAGCAAGGCGCACGCGAGGAAAGCCCAGGCGGCGAGGAACTTGCCGAGGGCGGCCTGCCAGACCGTGACGGGCCACGTGAGCAGGAGTTCGATCGTGCCTTGGCGGCGTTCTTCCGCCCAGAGGCGGGCGCCCGCGGCGGGCGCGAGGAAGGCCCACAGCCACGGGTGGTAGAGGAAGAACCGGTCGAGGCTCGCGATGCCGGATTCGTAGAGTCCGCCGACGAAGAACGCCAGGGACACCGCGAAGGCGTTGAACACGGCAAGGAAGACGTAGGCGAGCGGCGTGCGGAAGTAGCCGGCGAATTCACGGCGCAGGATGGCGGTGAACGGCGCGAGGCCGACGGACGGGGATTTTTCGGAAGAAGACATCGGGAGAGGAATTAGGCGGTGAGTTGGCGGAAGACGGCGTTGAGGTCGGGGCCGCGGGCGAGGAACTTATCACGCGACTCGTCGCAGCGGACTTCGCCCTTGGCGATGACGACGACGCGCGTGCAGAGTTCGCCGACTTCTTCGAGGATGTGGGTCGAGACGATGACAGCCTTGCGGGCGGCCATTTCCTTGAGGATGCGGCGCACTTCGAATTTCTGGTTCGGGTCGAGGCCATCGGTGGGCTCATCGAGAATCAGCACCTCGGGATCATGCAGCACGGCCTGGGCGAAGCCCACGCGCATGCGGTAGCCCTTGGAGAGTGTATCGATTGTCTGGGCGGCGACTTCCTTGAGGCGGCAGAGCTCGAGCGTCTGGCGCACGCTTTCGGCGGGGTCGCTCAGCCCGCGCAGGTCAGCGGCGAAGCGGAGGAATTCGCGGACGGTCATTTCGCCGTAGGCCGGGGCGCCTTCAGGTGAGTAGCCCAGATGCTGCTTCGCGCGGACAGAGTTTTCGGCGACGTCGAAACCGGCGATCACCGCGCTACCGGCGTCGGCACGAAGGTGGCCCGTGAGCATTTTCATCGTGGTGGATTTCCCGGCGCCGTTGGGCCCGAGGAAACCGACGACTTCGCCGCGGTCGACGGAGAAGGAGACGTCGTGCACGGCGCGGATCGCGCCGTAGGATTTGCAGAGGTTTTTGGCTTCGATGAGGGGCATGGTCGGAAAGTTCAGCGGTTCTGGGGGGTACCCATGACGGCGAGGCGGATGTCTGCTTTGTGGAGGCGCTCGACGATCTGCAGGATGAGCTTCTGGTTGAAGTCGAGCTGGCGAACGGCGTTGGCCGGGTAATACCAATACATCAGGCGGATATTCACGGCCCAGTCGGCAAACTCGACGACATGGACGAGGGGAGGGTGGCTCGCGTGGTGGCCTTCGTGGTTCACGAGCAGTTCGCGGATGATCTCGACCGCTTGGGCGACTTTCTCGGCCGGGGTGTTGGTTTCGAGGTGGACGAGGTCCTGGCCCCGGATGAAGTCGCGTCGGGTGATGTTCACGATGGGACGCGTGGCGAGGTCTCCGTTCGGGATGGCGAGTTTCTGCCCATCCATCAGCACGATTACCGTGGAGCGCAGGCCGAGGGCTTCGACCTTACCTTCATGCGTGCCAGTGTTGATGATATCGCCGAGCGTGAAAGGCTGGTCGATGATGAGCATCACGGCGCCGAAGACGTTCTTGATGGTGTCTTGCGAGGCGAAGGCCAGGCCGACGACGGCGCCGGCCAGCAGGCCCAGGATCGCATCGGAGGCTTTTGGGTCGACGATCGAGATGGCCTTGAAGGAACCGACGAGCACGACCGCGATGCGGATGACCGTCGCGAACATCGGCACAAGGATGTCGTCGAGTTTGTTCTCCGTCTGGTCGGCCAGTTTCTGGGCCCAGGCGATTGGGATGGCCACCAGGTAGAAGACGGCGGTCGTGTGGGCGAGGGAGCAGAGGAAGATCGCGGCGGTCGCGGCAAACTCCAGCGAGCCGGCGTGGGCGAGGTAGGCCTTGTTATCCCGGATCAGGTAAAGAATCGTGTAGGCGGGTAGGATGGCGGGGAGGGCCTTGCCGACTGCGCCGACGGTGGCCTCGATGATCGGGCTGGCGCTGAAATTGCCAGCCGTCCAACGGAGGAGTTTTTTGGCCGCCCAGCCGACGACGTAGGCGATGGCGATGTAGCCGATCGAGTGGACGATGATATTGACCCAGTCTTGCGGAGCCGAGCCGACGACGTTATGAATATCCCCGATGATGAAGGGATTGGCGGGGGGTGCCGCGGGGGCGGGGGTTGCGGACGACGCAGCTTCGGCGAGGAACATGGGTGGGACTTGGGGGCGAGGTTCTATGTAGGCAGGTCGTTTCCTTATTTCAAGCGTCACCCGCCGCCCAATCCGCTTGATGCGGGGCGGGCCCCTTGCCACGCTGGGCCCATAGGAATGAGCGAAATCAGCGAAAAAAAGGCCGCCAAGCCCGTGGTTCTGACCTGTGCCCAGCCGACGGGCCGACTGCATCTGGGTAATTACCTTGGGGCGGTCTTGAACTGGGGGCGGATGCAGGACGACTACGAGTGCTATTTCGGCATCGTGGACCAACACGCCATCACGGTCGCCCACGTCCCGGCCCAGCTTCGGGAGAATACCTACTCCTGCCTGGCACAGTATGTCGCCTGCGGGCTCGACCCGGCGCGCAGCCGTCTCTTCGTCCAGTCGCACGTCATCGGCCATACCGAACTCGCTTGGATCCTGGGCTGTCTCTGCCCGCTGGGCCAGCTCGAGCGCATGACTCAGTTCAAGGACAAGTCGCGCAAGCATGAGTCCGTTGAAGCCGGGCTGCTGTTCTACCCCGTGCTCATGGCGGCGGATATTCTACTTTATAACGCCTCGCTGGTGCCGGTGGGTGACGACCAGAAGCAGCACCTCGAACTCGCCCGCGACCTCGCGGAGAAGTTCAATCACCGTTACTCCGAAACCTTCAAGGTGCCCGAGCCCTTTATTTCCAAGGTCGGTTCGCGCATCATGTCGCTGCAGGACCCGACGGCCAAGATGTCGAAGTCGGATCCTAACCATGCCGCCACCGTATTCATCACGGACCGCCCAGAGGAGGTGCGGAAGAAGATCATGTCGGCCGTCACCGACTCCTCGGCCGAGGTGCGTTCCGGGCCGGATAAACCCGGAGTCACCAATCTGCTTTCCATCATGTCGGCCTGCACGGGCCGCCCGGTGGCCATCCTGGAAGCGGAGTTCACCGGCAAGGGTTACGGCGATTTCAAGAAGGCTGTGGCGGACGCCGTCGTGGCCACGCTCGACCCGGTCCGGGTGCGTTACGATGAGCTGATCAAGGACCGCGCGGAACTCGACCGTATCTTCAAGTCCGGCGCCGAACAGGCCCAGGCCGCGGCTTTCCGGACGCTCTCGAAGGTCAATCGCAAGGTTGGCTTTGTCGAACGGCCCCGTTAGGAATTTCCCCACTCCCCTCCATGAACCGCGAACTCCAGAAACTGCTCAGAGAAAAATGGTTCCTCGTCGCCGCCGACCTTATCGCCGTCATCGCTATTCTGTGCGTGATGCCGGATAAGCGCGACGGCTTCGACACCTTCCTCGCCATCACGGCGATCCTGGCCGCCTCCCTGATCGTGGTGATTCCGGTGCTCAAGGATGGCGGCGGCAAGGCGGAGCGGCTGGCCGAGCAGGCGCGCCTGCGCGCGCAGCTCGCTGAGGAGATCGACCGACAGCGCGAGAGCGTCCGGGCCGGCGCCGATGCGCTGAACCGCCGTATCGTCGAAGTGGAGCTGTCCTCGCAGAAGGCGGCGGAGGCCGCCGCGACGGCGGTGGCGCAGCGCGCATCGACTGAAATCAACGCCCTGAAAGCGACCGTGGCCGAATTGGAGAAGAAGTTGCATCAGGTCGCGGCCGCCGCGAAATCCAATGAAGCGGTCGAAGAAATTTCCAGCAAGGTCGACGCGCTCGCCACGACCCTGCGCGGCGTGGTGGCCGACGTCGATGAAGCGACGGTCGCCGCGAATGCGGGCCGCGAAGAGGCGGCCCGGGTGCTGGAATCCGAATGGAAGACCGTGCGCGAGGAGGTCAAGAAGTCGGCCAAGCAGTCGGCCAAGGAGTTCGACAAGCTGGAGGAGGCGATCACTTCCGTGCGCGAGGAGGTGCGTCAGATCCGCGAAAACCCTTCGGTGGCCTCCGCTCCTAGCGTTCCGTCTGCGACGGCGCCCGAGACGGAGGCCGAGGTGGACGCCCCTGCGGGGACTTCCCTGCGAGGGGAAGCGCTGGACGATGATGAAGAAGAGGTCATCGCCGAAATTCAAGAAGAGGAGGCCGAGGAGGCTGCCGCCGTCGAGGCGCCCGCCGCCGCCCCTTCGACCGATGGCGCTGGAACCTCTCTGATTATCAATCTTATGATCGGCATCGGCAACAAGCCGTACGTCCGTGGTACGGGCCCTGGTCTGAGTCAGGACAAAGGCGTGCTGATGAATTTCCTCGGCATCGGCCGCTGGCAGTGGGTCTCGCCGAATCCAGAGGCGCCCGCCACGATCGAAGTCTGGAAGAACGACCAGACGCCGATGGGCGAGCCGTTGCATCTTTCCGGCGGCGAACCGGTCGAGGTGGACGAAGGTCACTTCAGCGCCTAAGCGATGGTCGGTCTTCTGGCCACGGTCGCCTGGCTGGCGGCGGCCCCTCCGGCTGCTGCTCAGACGGTGGTGGCCGGGCCGGCGCATGTGTTCACCGCGGATACCCGCGTCGCCGTGGTGGTCAGCGAAAAACTCCCCGAGGTGAGTTTTCTCGCCGCGCATTGCGAGGCGCTGCAGCGTCACCTTGAGTTTTCATTAAGCATGCCGGCCGTGCCGCCGCCGCTGGCGCGCATCGAATCGGATGACGTCAAAGGATTCGGCCCGGTGGAAAGCAGGGTCGTAGCCGGCACCGTGCTCATCGTCGTGCGGCTCGGGGATGGCCTGACCGCGCCGGAGCGTGCCTCGGCCGCCGCCGCCCAGGCCTGGTTGGCGCGGGTCGCTTTGGCGGGAGGGCAGGCCGCCTCGGCGAGCGAGCCTTGGACGCGCCAGGCGCTCGCGTGCGAGACGCTCGCGCAGCTCCGTCCAGCGATGAATGATTTCTGGTATCGGGAAGGCCGGCAGGAGGCGCCATCGACGATCGTTGATATCGTCGCGGGGCGCGCGCCGGAGCGGGAGGCATTCCTTTTCTGGCGGGCCTTGCGATCGGTGCTGGGTGCATCTTCCGAGCAAGCGAAGGCGCTGATCGCGTCGGCACAGGGTGGCTCCGTATTGAAGCTCATCGGTGGTTTCGCCAAGTCGCCCCAGGAGTGGTGGTTGATCCATCGTGCCGATTTGTTGCTCTCGCGTAGCCCCGTCAGCCTGGGCGTTCGTGAATCCGCGGAATCCCTGGATGACATTGCGCGGTTCGTTTTCGATTTCGGCAAAGGCGACGAACTTATCACGGGCGACGGCCTTCTCAAGTATCGCGCACTGCCAGCCGTAAGGACGAGTGTCGCTGCTCGCTTGTCTTCGTTGCGTCGCGAGATCCTGCGGCAGAATCCCGTCTACCATAACTCATGGAGGACGTTCGGCGCCTGGCTCGAAGGCTTTGGTTCGTCGACGCCGGAGGAATTCGCGCACCTGTGGGCTGACTACGTCGCCGAGCGGCGTTTGGCGGACGACTTGCGGAAAGACGTCGAGGCGGCCTTGGCGGCCCCGGTGACGGCGCCCACGGCCAAGTAGGCCAAAAAGAAGCCGGCTAAAGCCGGCTTCAAGGGGGAGGGCGAGAAGGCCGTTCAGAGTGCTTCCTTCGAGTCAGCGCTCTTCGGGAGCATCTGGTCGGCGAGGGTCACGCGGAAGAGGCTCAAGGCCATCCAGAAGACGCCCGACAGGCAGAGCCCGCAATAGGCGGCGCCGAGCAGCACGGCGGTGGGGCCGGCTTCAGCCCAAGGCACGTGCTTCTTGAGAATCGAGGTGATCCAGACGAAGAATACCACCGTCAGGATGAGGTCGATGATGACCCCCTGCTTGGTGACGAGCTTAGGCTTCATGTTTTCCATGGGGGTTCATTGCTGGCTTTCTCTCCCCCTCTGTCAATCCCGCCCAGAATGGGGTTGGCTCCCTATCTCCGCCCTTGCCACGCTGGCCTGGCCGTTCACCCTGCCCGCCCCGAGGGGTGACATCATCCCCGGAACCATCTAACACCCTCTTTATACATGGCCGAAGAGCTCAAGGACACCCTCAACCTACCGGTTACCGACTTCCCGATGCGTGCCGGGCTGGCCGAACGCGAGCCTGTCCGCCTCGCCCACTGGGAGCGCCAGGGGCTTTATGCTCAGATTCAGGCTCGGGCCGCCGGTAAGAAGGCCTTCGTCCTGCATGACGGCCCGCCGTTCACGAATGGCGACGTCCATATTGGTACGGCGCTCAATAAACTCCTGAAGGATTCCATCCTGCGTTATAAGTCCATGCGCGGATTCCGGACGCCCTATGTGCCGGGCTGGGATTGTCACGGTCTGCCCATCGAGCACAAGGTGATGAAGGAATTGCAGGCGAAGAAAGAGTCGCTCGACGCCCTCGGCGTGCGCAAGGCCTGCGCGGAATTTTCGGCTGCCTTCATCGAACGTCAGCGCGGGCAGTTCAAGCGCCTCGGCATTCTCGCGGATTGGAAGTCGGAGTATCGGACGATGGATCCGGCCTACGAGGCGGAGATTCTCGGCGGGTTCGCGTGCTTCGTCGAAAAGGGTTTGGTCTACCGTTCCAAGAAGCCGGTGTACTGGTCGATTCCCTGCCAGACCGCCCTCGCGGAGGCCGAGATCGAATATAAGGACAAGCGTTCGCATTCCGTGTGGGTCGCTTTCCCGGTCGCCAATCCCGGGGCGAAGCAGCTCGCGCCGGCGCATCCTCTTTCCGTCGTCATCTGGACCACCACACCTTGGACGCTGCCGGCGAACCTCGCCATCGCCGTGCACCCTGACCTCGAATACGTCGAGGTCCGTCATGGTGACCGTTCCTTCCTGGTCGCCACCGCGCTGCGCGACGCGTTCGTCGCCGCCTGCGCCCTGGAGGGGGCGACCGACGGTTTCCGTGTGAAGGGTCGCGCGCTCGAAGGCCTACTGCCTCACCACCCCTTCATCGACCGCGACGCCCCGATCGTCCTTGCGGATTATGTCACGACCGACGCCGGCACGGGCTGTGTGCATACCGCTCCGGGCCACGGTCTGGAGGATTATCAGACCGGCCTAAAGTATGGCCTGGAGCCTTACTGCCCGGTGCTTGATGACGGCACTTACGCGGACGACGGCAAGATTCCCGCCGCGCTTGTGGGCATCACCGTGCTCGAGACGGATGGCAAGAATCCGGCGAACATCGCCGTGATGGAATTACTTCGCGCCAACGGGGCGCTGCTGAAGGCACGGAGCTTTGAGCACTCCTATCCGCATTGCTGGCGCTCGAAGACGCCGGTGGTATTCCGGGCGCTCGACCAGTGGTTTGTCGGACTGGATCGGGGTGATCTCCGGAAGAAGGCCCTCGCCGCGGTCGGCGAAGTGAAGTGGATCCCCGCCTCCGGTGAGAATCGTATCCGTGCCGCGCTTGAAGGCCGTCCGGATTGGTGCATCTCGCGTCAGCGCGCCTGGGGCGTGCCGATCCCGGCTTTCTATTCTCCTTCCGCCGGCGAATCTTATCTCGATGCGGGCGTCGTACGTCACGTCGCCAAACAGGTCGCCACCCGTGGCGGCGATTGGTGGTGGGCGGCTTCCGTCGAAGAAGTGCTGGCGGGTGCGCCCGTGCCGGCCTCCTGGCCGAAGGATCTCCGCAAGGGAAGCGACACGCTTGATGTCTGGATTGATTCCGGCTCCAGTCACCTCGCCGTTTGCGCCCGCCACCCCGACTTACACTGGCCGGCCGATCTCTACCTCGAAGGCTCCGACCAGCATCGCGGCTGGTTCCAGTCTTCCCTCTGGACCGCCATCGCGGTCAAAGGCTCCGCTCCTTATCGCGCGGTCCTTACGCACGGCTTCGTCGTCAACGAGAAGCGCCAGAAAATCTCCAAGTCCGACGGCAAGCCGCAGGCTGCTGACGATTACGTGAAGAAATATGGCGCCGACATCGTGCGTCTCTGGGTCGGTTCGGAGAACTACCAGAGCGATATCCCGCTTTCGGACGCGATCTTCGAGACGGTCTCCAATCAGTATCGCGGCATGCGCAACTCCCTGCGCTACCAGCTCGGCAACCTATTTGATTTCGACGCCGCGCAGCATGCCGTGCCGGTTGCCCAACTCACCCCGATCGACCGCTGGGTCCTGATCGAGACCGCCAAACTCATCCGTGAGGTCACCGATGCCTGTGAGCGTAATGAGTTCCACCGCGCCGCCGCCGCCATCGCCGGCTTCACCACCGGCACGCTTTCCGCGACCTATCATAACGTCGTGAAGGATCGTCTTTACACCACGGCGCCCAACGACCCCGTCCGTCGTTCGACGCAGACCGCGATCGACCTCGTGTTGCGCGCTTACCTTAAACTCATCGCGCCGTTCGTGCCTTTCACCGCCGATGAAGCCTGGTCGCACCTTCTCACCAAGGCCGAGTATACGGATACTTCCAGCATTCATCTGCAGGACTGGCCCGTCGTCCCCGCCGACTGGGAGGATGCCGCTGGCACCGCCGCACATACCGCGTTTGCGCGCATCCAGGCTTTGGCCGCTCAGGTTAATGTGCCGCTCGAAAAGCTCCGGCAGGAGAAAAAGATCGGCCAGTCGCTGGAAGCCGCCGTCGTTGTCTCGGGTGACCCCGCGGATGCCGATTTCGCCCTCCTCGCCGCCCATCTGGACTTGCTGACCGAGATTTGGATCGTCTCCTCGGTCCGCCTCGCCCCCCAGACCGGTGCCGCCCTGGCCTTCGCGGTCGACAAGACGGAAGGCGTCCGTTGCCCGCGTTCCTGGAGATGGGTTCCCGCACTTGTGAACGCCGGGAGATTTGGTATGGTGTCTCCACGTTGCCGCGAAGCCCTTGTCGCCAAATATAACCAACTTTCCTAATTCTACCGATGTCCAAGAAACCTGACCCCAAGAAGGCTGCCAAGAAAGCCGCCCCCGCTACCTCGAAGGCCAAGGCCAAGCCGAATTCGTTGCCGAAGGCACCGTTGAAGCCTGCCGCGAAGGGCAAGCCGCCTGTCGCCAGTAAGACCGCCGCCAAGGCTCCCGTCGTGACGACAA
>SESF01033240.1_pt1 | contig 13972 bp, 10 predicted proteins | sample 3171521 | NCBI WGS metagenome assembly SESF01 (sample SAMN10866945, study PRJNA518727) | freshwater metagenome | biome: subpolar coniferous forest; feature: holomictic lake; material: water; isolation source: holomictic Lake 227, 6 m and 8 m depth | place: Canada: near Kenora, Ontario | collected...
GGCTTTATTGAGCAGAAAGGCGGAAAAGATGTTTTTGTGCATCACAGTGCCATCAATGGCACCGGTCGCAAAACTCTTGTTGAAGGCCAGAAGGTCATGATGGAAGTAACTCAGGGAGCAAAAGGCCTTCAGGCTGAAGATGTAACTCCTCTTTAAACTGTTTTCCAGTTACAGCAGTTTTTGTGAAACAAGAAAGGACGCATCTCCATGCGTCCTTTCTTGTTTTTTGTCATTCAAATAAAACATTTGTTCGGCACTCAAATCGTTACGAGAGCCCGGCGGCTGGTTGGGCGAGGGGATGCGGCAACAAGAACCCGGTTGTTGTCGAACTGTGCCCTTAGGATGTTGATACTTGCAAGAAAGTTGCCCATTTTTGCAGGTGCAATGATGATGGAGTTTTTGGAACCGAGTGCTGCAAGCGGGTTCATCGGTCTGCCGTTATGGATGATGCGGAAATCAAGGTGTGCTCCTGTCGTACGACCCGTTGATCCCACATATCCGATAATCTCCCCCTGCCTGATTTTTCTGTTGTATTCAGTGTTCAGTGCATAACGGCTCAAATGGAGGTACTGGCTGTAATAATGGCCGGAGTGCTCCAGTGTCACCATATTACCCGCAAGCCCTTTATAGCCTTTGAAAATGAGCATTCCGTCAGCCGCTGCACGTACAGGGGTTCCTGACACTGCCGCCATATCGACACCACCATGAAACTGCCGTGTACCCGTGACAGGATGAATCCGGAAGCCGAAGCTGCTTGAGATGTGTGAAAAGTTACAGGGTGATGCAAAGAGGGTGGTGTTATTAATTGCATTGCCATGCTCATCAAAATAGCCTGCCTTGCCCTTTTCGTAGGTATACAGGTATGCTTTGCTGGTATGTCTGGGGAGCGAGAGTTCAACAGCGAGGATTTTTCCTGTGCCGATAAATTCATTCAATAACCATTTTTCTTCAAAAAGAATCTTGTATTTTGATCCGGGAGTGATATCCTTCCTGAAGTTGATTTTTGAGGCAAAGAGGGCTGTTATGGGCCCCATCAGTTTTTGCCGTCCGGACGATTTCAGGGAATTCGAAAGGCTTTGGGTGACGGTGCCATCAAGGGATGCTATTCTGGTCTCATAGCTGATTATCTCTCTCAGCACCATGAGTCGGCCTGTACGGTTGTTTTTTTGAATATGGATGGTGGTTGCTTGATCCTGAAAATAGGAGAAGCGTTGCAGTTTTCCTGTGCTGCTTTTTGTTGTTTCGTAGTTTTGTCCGGTACGAAAATTTTTGGCATAAAACCTCTTTGCAAGCTCTTTTTTTATACTATGAATCTCTTTGGGAGCAAAACCTTTCTCCGCAAGAAGGAGGGAGAGTGATTCACCGGCTTTGATGCGCTCCCTTGTCACTATCATGAGCGGTTTTTTTATCTCCGGGCTCTTTTCTATCGTGACACAATCGTTATCGCCGGTATAGCCAAGTTCATCATTATACTCTCTTTGATCAGAATTGAGGAGAGTGAGCGTGAAAAAGAGAAGAACGAGCACTCCTGAAAAAAACGGGAACAAGAGCGGCAGGGTAATTTTTTGTTTCAGTGGCCTCATTCGGCTGAAAAGCAGTTGTAAAATCTCTTTGAGAGCTTTCATAAGTGGCTGTTGGATATCGGTATTTTTTGTCTCGAATTTTAATGTACCATTATGTTTTCACTATTGGAAGTTAATCACGCAGTGAATACGTTTCGTTGGCTCTTTTAATCATAACAATTGTAAATAAAAAGAGTAATGGCAGATGACCCAGAGCTGATACCAGGCATTCACATCTATTGCGACCGCTGGTGCGGGCGTTGTGCCTATACCTCGCGTTGCCTTCAGTTTCGTCTTGAAGCCGACGGGAGTGAGGGCGGCGGTGCACTACAGAATTTTGATGCATTGAACTCACAGTTTTGGCAGGAGATGGGAGAAGCACTGGTGCAGGTCATGCACCTTATCCGCGATATTGCTGCCGGAGGGGAGCTTGAAGCTGATGATTTGCAGCGCGAAACCTCTCTTTCAGCCCCCCCCGTCACTCTCCAGCGCGACGCTCGTGAACACCCCTGTGCAATTGCAGCCCTTCTCTATGCCGGGATGGTTAACGAATGGTTTGCGGCCTCCGATGAACTTCCTGACGCGGAGGAGTCACTCCTGACTCATCCTCCACTCTTTCTTGAAGAGTCGATTCTGGTTATCCGCCACTATCACTATTTTATCTATCCGAAAATTGTCCGTGCAATCGAAGGACGTCCCGGAGGTGAGGGTACTTCAGGTAGCGGCCTTAGCGATGATGCCTCTGGAACGGCCAAAGTTGCCTTGATAGCCATTGACCGTTCTCTTGCTGCATGGAGCCTGTTGTACAAAGAGTATCCTGACCAGGAGGATAGTACCCTCTCCATTTTGCTTCATCTTGATCGTTTGCGCCGTTCAGTTGAAGTTGTTTTTCCCTATGCGCGAGCTTTTATCCGTCAGGGATTTGATGCACCGCATCCCTGATATTTTTTCAAGATCAACACCATTACTGAAAAACACATGCTGAAGACCAATGAAGAGCGTCTTGTAGAGTTTCTGCTGCAATGTCAGCCCGGACAGCCAAAAACCCGTGGCAACTGGGAGGTTGACCATCAAGGGAGCCCCTTTCTTCTTCCATCAATTGGCGGTATTACCCTGAACGTTCAGGTTGGTGATCCTGCATTCGGCTGGCAAGGTGATCACATTGAGCCGGGCGTAAGCTGTACCGCCGATACACAAAAACCTTATGAGCACCCTAATGTCGCTGTTCAGATCTACTCATGCGCAGGCAACCTTGCAACCGTTGCAACCGGCGAGGCAAAAGGGGCCACAGGTCGTGTGATTGGTCATCACGGAGGATCGGAGCATGTCATTGTCGATTTTGAGCGCGACGTCAAAGAGAAGCTGCTCTATACCGATACCATCATTATCCGGGGCAAGGGGCAGGGGATGAAGCTCACCGATTATCCCGGCATCACGCTCTTTAATCTCGATCCCGCCCTCCTTTCGGCCATGAAAATCCGGGAAGTTGAGGGGGGAGTGCTTGAAGTGCCGGTGACTACCCTTATTCCAGCCTTCTGCATGGGGTCGGGCATCGGTTCTGCCCATGTGGCGAAAGGGGATTACGATATCATGACCAGCGACCCTGAAACTGTCAGGGAGTATGGAATCGACAAAATCCGTCTTGGCGATTTTGTTGCCCTCCAGGACCACGATAACCGGTACGGCAGAGCCTACCGTAAAGGCGCGGTTACGATTGGTATTGTGGTGCACAGTGACTGCCTTGAGGCCGGGCATGGACCGGGAGTCACCACGCTCATGACCGCAGCCTCTCCGCTTATCAGGCCGGTGCTTGATTCAGAAGCCAATCTTGCAGATCTGCTCGGAATTGGAACCCGGTTGAAGGGGAAGAGCTGATGGTGAATGCGTGATAAAACGCAAAATAATTCATTCTGATTTAATTTTATTTACTTATACTTTCGCATCGTACAAGATAATGAACATTCATTCGTGGCAGGGAAAATCAATTTGAATCGAGCTAAAGAAAAATCACCATTGCGCGACGCTCTGGCTGCGCTCACTCCCTTTGTCAAACAGACCTTTTATTTCAGTCTGGTTGTTAATGTGCTTGTGCTTGCACTTGCACCAAGTGCCTATATGATGGAGGTTTATGACCGCGTGGTCAACAGCCGGAGTCATACGACGCTGCTTATGCTTACCATCCTCGTGATTGGTATCTATCTGCTTCTTGAAGCCGTGGAGTGGGTGCGCCACCAGGTCATGCAGGACGCAGGTATGGAACTCGACAAGAGCTTGCGGGAGGCTGTGTTTCATGCCATTTTCACCGCAAGGGTACAGAATATTCCGGCGGGTGCCATCGCTCTGCGTGACATGAAGCTTCTTCGCGAGTTTTTGCCTTCTCAGGCTCTTCTTGCTATTATTGATACGCCTCTTGCCCTGCTTGTTCTTGTGATTCTTTTTATGATGGCACCCGCTCTTGGGTGGTTTGCTGTGGCCGGTGCACTGGTACAGTTTGCGATTGGGGTCATTAATGAGCGGCGTATTCGGGAACCACTCCTTGCGGCAAACCGAAGCGCGATCGGAGCACAGAATTACGCTGACGGGGTAATTCGTAACGCGCAGGTTATTGAGTCGATGGGAATGCTTGACCATATCCACAAGCGGTGGATGAGTCGTCAGCAGGAGTTTCTTTTGCAGCAGGCAGAAGCTTCCGATCATGCGGGAACCAACACAGCCCTTTCCAAATTGGTGCAGAGTCTGCTTGGTTCTCTCTTGCTTGGTATGGGGTGCTGGCTCACCTTGAAGGGCGAGTTGCATGGTTCCGGTATGATTGTCGCCTCAATTCTTGGCGGAAGGGTGCTTGCACCGCTTGTGCAGATTATCGGCGGCTGGCGCCAGATAGAGGGGGCGATGGATTCATATCATCGGCTGGAGAGCTTCCTGAAGGAGTTTCCACTGCCCGGGAAGAGGATGGCGTTGCCAGCACCGACCGGCGCTCTTTCGGTTGAGGGTATTTTTGCAGGTGCCCCAAGGAGCCCGATACAGATTCTCAAGGGAGTAAATTTCAGAGTGGCCCAGGGAGGATCGCTGGCTATTGTTGGGCCGTCGGCTTCAGGCAAAACGACCCTTGCGCGGTTGCTGGTTGGCATCTGGCCAGCAATGCAGGGAAAGGTGCGACTCGACGGTAACGACATCTATCAGTGGGACAAAGAGGAACTTGGACAGCATATCGGCTATCTGCCGCAGAATGTAGAACTCTTCGAAGGCACCATTGCTGAAAATATTGCACGTTTCGGTGATCCTGACCCTGAAAAAGTGAGTGAGGCATGCCGTATGGTGGGGCTTCACGACTTTATTGAACAGCTTCCCAGACGCTACGATACCCAGATTGGTGACGAGGGCTCCTTTCTTTCCGGAGGTGAACGGCAGCGCGTGGCTCTGGCCCGGGCCATCTACGATATGCCCAGCTTTGTGGTGCTCGATGAGCCGAATGCAAGCCTTGATGACGCTGGTGATGCTGCGCTGCTCAATACGGTAAAACTGTTGAGGGCAAAGGGTACGACGGTGATTGTTATTACCCATCGGTTAAATATTTTGGGGGCCATTGAGCACATGCTTGTCCTTGTTGAAGGGCAGGTACAGCGCTTCGGTACCTGCCAGGAGGTTATGGAGGCGCTGCAGACGCCAAAGACGCCGCCGGCGGCCAGGCACTCTTAGAATCCTCAGGGTTAACTCCTGGAGGTAAACAGATTTTTTTATGAAACCAGATTTTTTTAATCGCAGTGCATTGTCCCGCCAGCTCTGGGAGTTTCGGAGGGAGTTTTTCTGGGTTGGCATTTTCAGTCTGATTGCCAATGTGCTGATGTTGACCCCTACCATTTACATGCTCCAGGTTTATGGTCGTGTCATGAAGAGTGGCAGTGAATTGACGCTGCTTATGGTCTCATTTTTTCTGCTCCTTTTTTTTGCGGTGATGGCTTTTGCCGAGTGGCTCCGTTCGCGCCTTTTGGTCCGGGCGGGAGTCAGGCTTGATGAGGCGCTTAATTCGCTGGTCTTTACTGCAAGCTTTGAAGCCTACCTGAACAGTGCCCGCCACAATGTTGCCGAGGCATTTTCGGATCTGACCAACATCCGCCAGTTTCTGACAGCCAACGGGACGATTGCCTTTTTCGATACACCCTGGACGCCGGTCTATATTGCCGTCATTTTTATGCTCAACCCCTTTCTGGGCTGGCTTTCTATCCTTTTTGCCCTGATACAGCTAGGCGTGACCTTGCTCAGTAACCGGTTGAGCCTGAAAGAGATTCAGATTGCGGCAGATGCCAGTGGCGACAGTTTTCGATATGTACAGAGCAAGCTTCGTAACATTGAGCCTGTGCATGCGATGGGTATGGCAGTGAATCTTCGCAAGCATTGGTTCAGCTTGCATGATGCTTCGCTGGCCAAGGCCGAGGGCTCTCTGGAACGGCAGCATCGCCAGCAGGCATTTGCCAAGTTTGTGCGACTCAGCATGCAGTCGCTGACGCTTGGTGCTGGTGCACTGATGGTTATTGAGGGCAAAATGTCGGTAGGCCAAATGATAGCGGCCAACGTACTTATGTCGAAGGCCCTTCAGCCGCTCGACCTTGTGGTCGCCACCTGGAAGCCTTTTGTGCAGGCGCGAACCGCCTTTGTTCGTCTGGAAAAACTTCTCGAAGCCTTTCCAGTGCGTGCCACTGGTGCCCGCCATCAGGATCCTTTTGGTGAGGTAAGGCTTGAAGGACTTTTTGCCACAGCCGAAGGGCGAGAGGCTCCGATTCTTGATGACATTACGGTCATGTTTCCTGCCGGCAAAGTCACGGTGCTTTTGGGGCCATCCGGATCGGGCAAATCAACACTTGCCCGCTGTATTGTCGGGGTGTGGCCTGGAAAAAAAGGGGCTGTGCTCATTGATGGTGAGCCAGTCGAGAGTTGGGACAGGACGGAACTTGGCCCTCATATTGGCTATCTGCCGCAAGATGTTGAGCTTTTTGATGGAACGATTGCCGATAATATTGCCCGTTTTGCCGAGGTTGATTCCCAAAAGGTGATTGAAGCCGCGAAACGGACAGGAATCCATGAGTTGATTTTGCGCTTCCCTAAAGGGTACAATACTGAGATCGGCGAGGCTGGTGGAGTGCTATCGGGCGGACAGCGGCAGCGGCTTGGCCTTGCGCGGGCGATGTATGGCAACCCTGCTCTGCTGGTGCTTGATGAACCCAATGCGAACCTTGATGAGGCGGGTGAGCGCTCCCTGCTTGAAGCGGTGAGCGATTTGAAAAAAGCTGGTAAAACGGTTCTTCTTATTACGCATCGCCCCGGCGCTCTTGCCGCTGCGGATTTGCTGGCGGTGATGCAAAAAGGAAAGATTGTCCATTGCGGGCCTCGTGATGAGGTGCTGGCCATTCTACGTTCCGAGAGTGCCCAACCCTCTTCATCCTCACCAACCTGAGTTCAGTTTTTGGTAAATGTTTAAACGACAGCAATGAGTATTCGTGATATGACTAAAAAAATGAGACCGTTTTCCGTCGGTAAAGAGAGTCGCCGGAAAGGTGACGAGTATCGTGATACCCGCAGTACGGTAAAGCTCGGTATCTGGATTCTTCTTGTAGGATTTGGCGGATTTCTGCTGTGGGCCTCTTTTGCACCGCTCGACGAGGGTGTTCCCTGTCAGGGAGTTGTCAGTATTGCCACAAAGCGCAAGGTTGTAGAGAATCTGCGCGGGGGCAGGGTCAGCCAGGTCAATGTTCGGGAGGGGCAGATTGTTCAGCAGGGAGAGGTACTCATCACTCTCGACACTCAGACGGCCAGGGCGCGTTATGATGAGGTGCATCAGCACTATCTGGGTATGAGGGCTACAGCCGACCGCCTGCAGGCAGAGATGAATGGAGCCGCATCAATCTCTTTTCACAAGGATCTGTTGAATGATGTTAACCATACTCTGGCTGAACAGAATATGCAGAACCAGCGTCAGCTCTTTTTGTCGCGCCGTAGCTCGCTGAAAATCCTCAACGAGCAACGTGCAGCAATTGCATCGCTGGTACGGGAGGGGTATGCGCCATTAAGCCAGCAGCATGAGCTGGAGTTAAAGATTTCTGACTTCAGGAGCGGTACAGCATCACAGCTTGCACAGGTTCAGCTTGAAGTGGAAGCCGATGGTGAAAAAACCAGGGCACTTGCCGAAGAGCTTGCCGATACCGAGGTACGCGCACCGGCATCAGGGCAAGTTGTTGGCCTGCAGGTGCAGACGGTAGGCGCTGTGATTCAGCCAGGTCAGAAGATCATGGATATTGTGCCGCTGCACGAGGGGCTTCTTATCGACACCAAGGTGGCGCCACACCTGATTGACAGTATAAAAAAAGGGTATGCGGTCAATATCAGCTTCCCCTCATTTTCCCACTCTCCCCAGCTTGTTGTAGAGGGAGTGGTCGAGTCGCTCTCGAAAGATATTGTAACGGAGCCACAGGTTAATCCGGCGATGCCCGGTGTCAGCTATTATCTTGCGCGGATCTCCGTGACAGCAAAAGGGATGAAATCACTCGGAAAGCGTGAAATGCAGCCGGGAATGCCGGTGTCGGTTGTTATTACAACGGGTGAGCGTTCGCTGTTGACCTACCTTGTCGATCCGCTCATGCAGCGCATAAGGCCATCAATGAAAGAGGAATAGTAAGAGGGTATAACCAAAAACGATGAGTGAGTCGATTATGAAACTATTCATATCTGTGATGGTTGCGGCAGCGACGTTTATCGCTCTTCCGCTCTATGGAGATTCGCTCAATCTCTCGACCGCCTGGCAGGATGCAAAGGAGTATGATGCGAGGCTCGGTGCGGCACAGGCAGATAACCTGATCTATCGCGAAGAGGTCGGCAAGGCGAGAGCCCAGTTGCGTCCAAATGTACGCATGAGCGCCTCACGGGGCCGTAACGCAACGCAATTTCTTGGAAAGACATACAGTAGAACAGATTTTTATAACTCGATCAACTATGGTGTTTCGGTGCGGCAGCCTCTGCTCAACCTGTCGAATTATGCTGCATACAAACAGGCCAAGGCCGTGGCTGCAAAAAGTGATGTTGACCTTCAAAAAGAGGATGCAGCGCTGATTGTCAGAATAACAGAGGCCTATTGCAACGCACTCTATGCCGAGGATAACCTCGAATTTAGCCAGATGCTGATCAAGGCCGCACAGGAACAGCTTCAGCAGGCCAAACGACGCTTTGAAAAAGGGTTCGGCACCATTACCGAGATCAATGAGGCGCAAGCCAATTATGATATGGCACTTGCTGACGGCCTTGAAATTGTCAACAGTGTTGAGTTCACCCGCCGTGAGCTGGAGCATTGTACAGGGCACTATCCCGATACTCTCTGTAAACTTTTGCCTGAAAAGCTTGTTTTGGGCCAGCCGGAGCCCAAGGGAGTCGAGTTCTGGATTGATTTGGCTCTGGCGAATAACCGAGAGGTACTCAGTGGACGTCAGGAAATTCAGATTGCGAAAAGGGAGGTTGAAAAACAGAGATATTCCCGTTATCCGACCATCGACCTGGTTGGCGGGAGAAACTATTCCGAGAGTGAAAACAACTATTCAATAGGCTCTATTTACGACACCTATTCAATCAGTATGCAATTGAGTATGCCTCTTTACACCGGCGGTTACGTCAGTGCGTCATTGCGTCAGGCTCAAGCAAAAAAGCTCAAGGCCCAGGAGCAGCTCATGCTGCAGGAACGGGGAGCCCAGTCAGAGGTGCGCAAATATTATAATAGTATTATCAGCGGCATTGCCCAGATTCAGGCCTACCAGCAGGCGGTAAAGTCGCATGAAATTGCTCTTGCTGGCACCAAAAAAGGGTTTGAAGCAGGCATCCGAAGTAACGTTGATGTGCTCGATGCCCAGCAAAAGCTCTTTGCAAGCCGAAGAAATCTCGCAAAATCGCGTTACCAGTACATTCTCAACCGTCTCATGCTCAAACAGGTATCAGGCACCCTCTCTGTCAGTGACATTGAAGAGGTCAATGGATGGCTTGCTTCTGGCGCAATACCAGTCCGGTAACGAGATCTCTTTTTCATGCACGCTGATAGATGCAAAATGCAATGCGGTCATCAGTAAATCCTTCAGCGTGTTGGTGTGGAACTGCCAGATTAAATGGATGTAATGGATCGTAGGCAAGAAATGAATAATTCGCTAAAAACCATCGCAGTTGATTTAACTCCTGTTCTGCCTGGAGGAGAGAATGGGGGCGCAAAAGTTTTTGTTCTCGAGCTTTTACGCATCCTTGCAGAAATGAAGCCTGAAATCCAGTTCATTCTTCTTACACAGGAGAGCGCGCACAAAGAACTCTCTTTTCTTGATCGCCCGAATGTCCAGCGGGTGATGGTTCGGAACAGCTTTGCAGCAACTGTTGCTCCGGAGCGTCATCCTCCTTGCACTACTCTTTTGTCACGTTTTTCTCATGAGGTCAATCGTACAGCAAGACGCCTGCACAAAAGTTTGAAGAAAAGAATAAAAAAAACGAAGCCCCCTGATAGTTCCGCCTTATTATTGCGCAGGTTGGGAGTTAATTTACTCTTCTGCCCTTTTACCGATCCGGTCTATTGTGAACCCGGAATACCGATAGTATCTACCATTTATGATTTACAATACAAGACCTATCCCGAATTTTTCGTCGATGAAGAGGTAGCGCATCGCGATAAAATTTTTATCGATGCCTGCAGAAAGGCGACACTGCTGACTGCTATTTCTAATTATTCACGCGAGTCCGTCATTACTCACGGCAACTTCGATCCCGCACGAATACGTACTATTTATTTACGTATGGCTCATCGTATAAGCGCTGAAAAACATGGTAATAATAGTGTTCTGGAGCGTCTGGTACTTGCCGCAAGGCGATATATTATTTATCCCGCCAATTTCTGGAAGCACAAAAACCATGAAATGCTTATTACTGCATTTGGTATTGCTTGTCGTCAGGGCTTGGCCAAGGATATCAAGCTGGTTTGCACTGGCGCACCTGTTGAGCGGCAAGCATGGTTGATGAGTGCAGTGAAAACGATGAATCTTGCAGATCGTATTATTTTTCCAGGCTATTTGTCGAACGCAGAACTTTCAAAAGTGATGGTGAACTCTGCCGGGATGATTTTTCCCTCACTTTATGAAGGTTTCGGTCTACCGGTTATTGAGGCTATGGCTGCAGGTATTCCTGTGGCTTGCAGCAATCGTTGTTCACTGCCGGAAGTAGCTTCCGGTGCAGCGTTTTTGTTCGATCCAGGAGTGCCGACACAAATTGCACAAGCCATTCAATCACTGGTTGGAGATGAATCACTGCGTACCCGGCTTATTGATGCAGGGAAACAGCGGGCCGCTGAATTTTCCGATTCGCAGAGAATGGCAAAGGAGTATTGGGATCTCTTTCAAGAGGCGTTTGTGATCGATAGGGAGAAAAATTGGTTATCTGGAGTGTGGGCGATAAGTAGCTTGAATAGTCACGACTCGATTGCGGAAAAAGAAGGGCTCCTTGATGATGAGAATGGTTCCCGCACGAAAGTGAGCATCATCACCCCCTCTTTTAATCAGGGGCAATTCATAGAACGAACACTCCTGAGTGTCAATAAACAAACCGGAGCTAACATTGAGCATGTGGTTTTTGATGGTGGCAGCACTGATAACACCGTTGAAATCCTGAAGCGTTTTTATCCGACTGTGCAATGGGTGTCAGAGAACGATAAGGGGCAAACCGATGCCGTCAACAAAGGCATTCTTGCAACAGATGGGGAAATCATCGGCTGGCTGAACTCTGATGATATTTATTACCCTGGCGCATTAGCACGTGTTGTTGCCTTTTTTCAAGACCACCCTGATGTTGATGTCGTTTATGGGCAAGCTGATCACATTGATGAGTATGACCATCCTTTTGAACCATACCCCAGCGGGCCATGGGATTTTGAACGCCTGCATCAAACCTGCTTTATCTGTCAGCCAGCCCTCTTTTTCAGACGCAGGGTGGTCGAAAAACATGGTTTGCTTGATGATTCCCTGAATTATTGCATGGATTATGAATACTGGCTACGTCTCAGTTCTGCAGGCGTGCGGTTTGCCTATCTTGAAGAGAAACTTGCTGGATCAAGAATGTATGCAGGGAACAAATCATTGGGCGAAAGGGTCAAGGTTCACAGAGAAATTAACGATATGTTTAAAAAAAATTTTGGAAAAGTACCAAAATGGTGGCTGCGGAACTATGCGTATGTCTCAATGCACAAGCGTATGGGCGGGTTTTCAACGTCAAGGGCAGAATTCTCTATCCGATATTTCCTGGAAAAGCTGCGGTGGAATGGTAAAACTATCTGACAGGTTACCAGTTTCAATTTTTTAATAAACAGGTTTTTTTGAGCGCTCTATACACAAGACAACATAATTGGTTAAGGTTCGCGAGATGTGATGTCGTATGCCGAGGTATTATGATGGGGTAATAAACCAAACTTAATAAAGTGAACTGTAGTAAGCGCTCCATAGTAATTGAGTCCGTAGTAAAAAAAGGCATAACACTCAACAGGCATACGTAAATAATTCGATATTACGGAATGACCTGTTATTGACCGTTTATTATAAAAAAATATTGTATTGAATTTTTTTTGTATGAAAAAAATACTTGTAACTGGAGGTAGTGGCTTTCTTGGTTCGCATTTGTGTGAAGAACTTGTTGAACAAGAACATGATGTTCTCTGCATTGATAATTTTTTTACTGGATCAAAAAAAAATATTTCGCATTTAATCGGCAGGAATAATTTTGAGCTTATACGGCACGATGTAACATTTCCATTATATGTTGAGGTTGACGAAATTTATAATCTTGCGTGCCCCGCCTCACCCATTCATTATCAGCATGATCCCGTTCAGACAACGAAAACCAGTGTTCATGGGGCTATTAATATGCTCGGACTCGCAAAAAGAGTAAAAGCAAAAATTCTTCAGGCTTCAACAAGTGAAGTGTACGGTGACCCGGAAATACATCCGCAACCTGAAGTATACTGGGGTAGAGTCAATCCAATTGGTATTCGTAGTTGTTATGATGAAGGAAAGCGTTGTGCTGAAACATTATTTTTTGATTATTGGCGTCAACATAAAATTGAAATAAAAGTCGTTCGTATTTTTAATACTTATGGTCCCAGAATGCACCTGTATGATGGCCGCGTTGTCAGCAATTTTATTATTCAGGCTCTTGGGGGCAATGATATAACGATATATGGTGATGGCGGCCAGACTCGGAGTTTTTGCTATGTTGATGACATGATTGATGCATTGGTTCGGATGATGAATACTAACCCGGAAATAGTCGGTCCGATTAACGTTGGAAACCCTTGTGAATTCACCATGCTTGAATTGGCAGAAATGGTCATAAAGTTGACTATGTCAAAAAGCAAAATCACGTATCATCCATTGCCGGAAGATGACCCAAGACAAAGAAAACCTGATATTTTACTTGCACGTAAAGAATTAAAATGGGAACCAAAAGTTAATCTTGAAGATGGGTTAAAGAAAACCATCGATTATTTTAAAAATGTTTTTCAATTATAATTTATCACATGGAACTGTTTTAATAATGAAACGCAATATTAAATGATACTGTCAGTTATTATTCCGTGTTATAATGAAATTAATACTATCAATACGATTATTGATGCAGTAATTTCGTCCCCTTATCCGAATAAAGAGATTATTATTGTTGATGACTGTTCTTCAGATGGTACGTCGCAAAAGTTAAAAAATGAAATTGAACCTTCGGGAATTGTCAGCAAAGTGTTATATCATAAAATTAACCAGGGAAAAGGTGCTGCTTTGCGCACCGGAATCAAGGCAGCTACGGGAGATATCATCATTATTCAAGATGCTGATATGGAGTATGATCCCAATGAATATTCCCGCCTCGTCGAGCCTATTATTAACAATAAGGCTGATGTTGTATTCGGATCCCGTTTTTTAGGAGGAGATGCTCATAGAGTCTTATATTTTTGGCATCGCGTTGGTAACGGCTTGCTGACCTTGTTGTCAAATATGGTTACCAATCTCAATCTTACAGACATGGAAACTTGTTATAAGGCTTTTAAACGAGATGTCATTCAAGGGATAACAATTGAAGAAAACAGGTTTGGTTTTGAGCCGGAAATAACTCTTAAAGTAGCTAAACTTCATTGTCGGATTTATGAAGTTGGCATTTCCTATTATGGACGCACCTATGAGGACGGTAAAAAAATAGGCTGGAAAGATGGCGTAAGAGCAATTTACTGCATTCTCAGGTATAGCCGTTCAAAATGAAATTATATAGATAGTTGCTTGTTGGCGACACTCTTTGAATTGCTGCTATTCTGATAGCTTGTTTCGGCGAGTATCAAACTGTGTTGAAAATTTGGCACTGGTAACGGATTA
>SESF01028127.1_pt1 | contig 13965 bp, 15 predicted proteins | sample 3171521 | NCBI WGS metagenome assembly SESF01 (sample SAMN10866945, study PRJNA518727) | freshwater metagenome | biome: subpolar coniferous forest; feature: holomictic lake; material: water; isolation source: holomictic Lake 227, 6 m and 8 m depth | place: Canada: near Kenora, Ontario | collected...
GGCCTTGTCGATGGCGGGACGTATCATCTCGGCGATCGCCGCGATGGCTGGCGGCATCACCCCACCCTTTATGGTCGCGTCCACCGCGCCACAGCGCGAGTGCCCGAGCACGAGGATATAGCCCGCACCGAGGTGCTCGACCGCGTATTCGATGCTCCCCATCTCCAGCTCACCGACAACCTCGCCGGCTGTGCGCACGACAAAGATGTCTCCCATTCCCTGGTCAAAGAGGATCTCCGGAGGTACCCGGGAATCCGAGCAGGACACTATTACAGCAAAGGGATGCTGGGCCTTCGCGATCTCGGCGACGCGGGCGCGGTTCTGCGAGGGGTGGAGGGGCTTGCCCGACGCAAAGCGCGCATTGCCCTCGAGGAGGCGTTTCCAGGCGTTGGCGCTGCCCGACTCGGTGGCAGCCAATTTCCTCTCCGAGAAGACACCCTGCTCGACGCGCATCTTCCGGATGTACTCCACAGCGATGCGGGCAGCGCGGGTGGCGTCGGAAACGCGGTCTGTTCCCTCACGATCGACACCATGGATGACGGCCATCTTGCCTGTCGAAGGATCGACAGCGGCGCGGAAATTGAAGTCAGAACCATCGTCGCGGATCTGGAGGAGCCAGTCGGCGCTCCGATGCGTCAGCGAGGCCCAGCGGTCCGAATCCTGGCGCCGCAGCAGGGTCGTGTCCCCCTGCGCAAGAAGTGCTGCAATGTCGCCAAGCCAGACCAGCTCGTCCCCAGGAAGAGCGACGTTCCGGACCTGGACGGGCGGGGCATAGGTTATATAGCCGGCAAAGTCGCCCGGAGTGGCCGACACAGGGAGGACTGCGAGGGCACACAGGACGCACAGCGCTGACAGGACAGGAACTTTCTGCATGGCTTGAGGCCTCCGGAAGCATTTTCGCCGAGATTGGCTGAACGTGCAAGCCAAGGCAGCTCATCGGGCAGGACCTCGCAGGACAAAAAAACCTGGCTCCAAAGCCAGGTTTTCAAATCGGCAGACCAAAACTACCAGTTGGCAGCGGCGTTCTTCACGGCAATAGCACCCGAGTTTGTATCCACCGTGTGGCAACTCAGGCAGGAACCCTTGTCGATGATGAGGAAGTCATTGTCTTTCTGGTTCTGGTAGTGGTTGCGGTGCACCATGCGACCGAGAACGGGGGCCATGGCGCTTGCGTAATGGCACTTCAGGCAATCCATGGGTACGTTCTTGACAAGGTTCTTGACGTCAGGATGCCCGCCCTTTATCCCATCAAGGACCTTGGTCAGACGGAAGTCGCGCTTGGCCGTTGCAACATGGCAATCCACGCAACCCTTGGCTTGGTTATCGGGAGCATTGATTCCCGGGAGGGCGGGCATATTGCCTGCCGCCGAAGCGGAGAAGACCATCGCAAAAAGGCCGAGGACGAAAAAGACTACAACGGGCACTAACTTACGCATGTGAACACTCCTCATGCTAGATATCGATAAAAGCTGCTCAGGTAAAGAATCACCTTGGCAGGCACATTTGTCAATGACGCCAAGGATTGTCCCCGCTGGCCGTGGCCGTGGCCGTGGCTGTGGCTGTGGCTGTGGCCAGGGACAGCAGAGACGACTGGAAGGTGGTTCAGCCTCCCTTGGCGTAGCTGTGCAGGCCCGCCAAAAGGAAGTTGACGCCCGCAAAGGTGAAGATCGTGAACAGGAAACCGGTGATCGACAGTATGGCCGAGACCCGGCCCTTCACCTTCATGACGAAGCGGGTGTGGAGGAAGGCGGTGTAGACCAGCCACGTGATGAGGGCCCAGGTTTCCTTGGGATCCCAGGTCCAGTAGGAACCCCAGGCGTATTCTGCCCAGATCGCCCCGAAGATCAGGGCGCCGGCGGTATAGATCGGGTAGCCGATCATCACGGTGGTGTATACGATCCGGTCGATGGCCAAGCGCTTGCCCTCGTCCTTGGTCAGGAGGTAATTGATCGCCGCCACAAAGGATACCGCAAAGAAGGCCTCCCCGATGAAGGCCATGGTCACATGGAGGACCAGCCAGTAGGACTGGAGGGCCGGGATGGGCGGATTCACGTCTTTTCCGACTATGGGCGAAGAAGTCAGCATGACAAGGGCAATGGCGATGATCGTGCCGCCGAAGATGCTCCAACGAATGGTGGAGGAGCTCTTTTTTGCCACAAAGCGGAGCACTGCCATGATGATGCAGAGGGATGCCGAAAAGAAAATGACAGCTTCATAGGTATTGGTGACTGCCGGAAAACCGATCTCCACAGTACGGACGGCTATGGTGCCGAGAAGCATCACGCCCGCAGCGAGGAGTATCCAGGGAGAAAGTTTATCGGCCTGGCCTCCCTTCTTGATGAAGGAAACAATCTGCGGCACGGCTGCGACCCAGAGGAGGGCCAAGCCTACGATCGCGAGTATTTCATTGAGTGGCATCAATCTACTCCTTTGCTCTTGTGGATGCTGGTCAAGGTGAGACCCGCCATCATGATGATAAGGGCTATGAGGACGGTGATAAAACCGGGATCGACGGCGGCGCGGAGGCCAGTAACCCCCTCGTCGCTGACTGAGGCCACCGTATAATCGCCAACAAGATCCCCTGAGGCGACATCTCCTTCTGCAAGCACCTTGTCGCCGCTCCATTGCAGGAGGTGGGCCCCGAGGCCCTTCCCGTCGGGAGCCGTCCGGAGTTCACTGAAAAACATGTTGCTCGTGCCCATAGGGAGGCTCTGGCCAATGCACAGACTCTGGCTCGCGCCCTTGGCATCGAGGAAACGGATGACACCCTGGCTGTAGTTCATCTGGTAGACCTTGAGCAATCCGATGGAAAGCGGCCGGTTCACCTCGATCTTGAAATCCTTGCGGACTACCACATCGCCCTTCATGACATCGACGATGGAGGTCCACGCCTTCGGCCTGCCGTTCGGGTACTGGAGATATTCGAACTTGCTCAGGTTCATCGAGTAGCCGCCGGGCAGGTTGACCCTGTCGCCCGAGGCCATCCAGAAGTCCTGCTCACGGCGCACGAGCGTGGTGGTCATGGCCCCGATGGTGAGGAGGAGGAGGCTGATGTGGATGAGGTCGGGACCGAAGTGCTTGACTGCCCTGCGGCGCGCCCTTGAGACCAGGCGATCCACCGTACAGACGCTCAGATTGATTACGAAGAGCACCATCGGAACGATGAAGAGCAGGGAGGTCGTAAAACGGTCGAGGACAGCCAGCTTGATCCACCAGCTGAGAGCGGTTCCGTAGGTTTGCGTGTAGAACTCGTCAGGTTTTCCCTGCTGGACAAGGGTCGACAGCAGGGCAAAGACGGTGAGGAAGGCTATCAGTACTACGGCGAGTTTCACCGACCTGAAGAACTTGAATATGGCGTTCACGGGATGCACCTCATGGGGGGATTGATCGCAAGCGATCGCAGGACGTGGGCAGAGTAGCGCGGAAGCCGCCGGACTGCCTACGGGGATATCCGGAGCGCCTCGATCAACGATCGCCGCCCCGGATACAAACAAGCCAGACGCGCAAGGTTACGGGTCCGGCGTCGTTTCCGCCCCGCTGGGCGGAAGGCCTTGACCCGGATTACCCGGCTATCAGGGCCCAGACGATCATGATGACCAGGATCAGCCCGATGGTGACTGCGGTAAAGCCGCCGATCCTGGCGGCGGTGTAGACCCAGTGCTTGGCCTCGGTGGTCTCGATCTTCTCGAGCCTGCCTGATGCGATCAGACGCTCGTACTCGGCGGGCCGCTCGTTCTTGAGCTCTTCTTCGGTGACGCGCCCGGTGAAGATGACCTTGTCCATCGGGAACTTCTCGGGGCGGAGATGGGTGTTGAAAAAGTGGATCGTGAAGATGAAGCCGACAGCGAGGAGGGCCTCGTCGCTGTGCACGATGATGGCCGCGTTGATGAGGATGCCCGGAAGGAAATGGGCAAAGAGTACGGGGAACCACAGGACGAGGCCCGTCGACCCGATGATGGCGACGCCCCAGAAGACCGCGAAGTAGTCGAACTTCTCCCAGTAGGTGTACTTGTCGAACCTGGGCTGAGGGCCCTTGCCGAGGAAGTACTTCACGTTCTGGTACATCTGCTTGATGTCGATGAACTGGGGCATGATCGAGTCGGGACCCCAGAAGGTCTTCTTGAAGCCGTCCTTGATCCAGGACCTGATGATCCACAGGACATGGAGCCCGAAATACAAGAAAGTGACGACGGCGAAAAGGCGGTGGAGGAAGCGGGAAGCCATGGGACCGCCCATGACCCAGGAGAGCCAGACACCCCAGTCCTGGCCAGAGAACTTGAGGCTCATGCCCGTCAGCGCGAGCCCCAGGAAGCTCACGATGACCATGATGTGGAGGATCCGGTGGTAGAGCCGGAACCTCACGAAATAGCGCGTGGACTCAGCGGGCATCGGTGCCCTCCTTGGTTTCCTTGTTTTCCTGCTTCGGGCCGGCGTCCCTGCCACGGCGGTGCTTGCCGGTCCGGAGCGAGTGGATGAGCCAGAGTATCGTATGAAGTCCGAAGAAGCCGAAGACACCGAGGAGGAGGCAGGTCATGAAGAGCCAGATGTAGTGGAGGATGGGATTCTTCTTCGCATCCTGGGGCTCGGCATGGGGCTTGTATTCCGTGAAGGCTGCTGTGGCCCCGGCGTGGCATTTCTGGCAGGTGCCAAGGAGGTTCTTGTAGGAAGTCGGCGAACGCGGATCGACCGTGGGCAGGACCATGTGGGCACCGTGACAGCTGGCGCAGGAAGCTACGCGGGAAGTGTCGCCGAGCTGGGTGACCTCGCCGTGGAAGGTGTCGCGGTAGGTGCCGAACTCGCCCTGGTGGCAGTCGGAGCAGGCCTTCATGAGGGCGTTGAGGGCCTTTGCATTCTGCACATTGTTGACCGAGTGGGCGACATGGCAATCGCTGCAGACCGGACCCTTGGCCGGGTCCTTCTTGTAAGCCTCGGCGTGGGCTGACAGGTTCCAGTCCTTGAGCACATTGACGTGGCAGTTGCCGCAGGTCGTGGTCACGTTGGCCCTGTTGATGGGCGAGCTCGGATCGCTCTTCGGCTGGATGGCGTGCGAGCCGTGGCAGTCAGAGCAGTTCGCCGAGACCAGCAGTCCGCTTTTCATCGCGCCCTTGCCGTGGATCGAATCGGTATAGATGTCAAAGGCGTTGTTCACGTTCGCGTTCGGGGAGGATGCAAGCTTGCCCTTGGAATGGCACTGCCCGCAGGTGGCAGGAAGGTTCACGTGGTAGACCGGCGAGGATGGGTCCTTGGCCGCGATTATGGCGTGGCCGTCACCGTGGCAGCTCACGCAGGAAGCTGCCTCCTTGTCTCCGCTGGCCAGGGCCTTGCCGTGGACACTCCCGGCATACTCGGTGACCTCGGTGGGGTGGCAGGTCGAACAGTCAGCCTTCATCTTCGAAGCGTTGTGTGGAAGGTTGGCCGCGTCGGCATGGCAGAGACTGCAGTCAAGGGAGCCATGCTTGGAGAATTCCATCTTCGAAAGATCGACCTTGGGAGCGATGGATCCGTCGGAATGGCAGGCCATGCAGGTATCGGCTTCCTTGGAAAGGGCAAAGCCGCTGGCAGCCATTGCGAGCATGCAGCTTGAAAACAGGAGAACCCTGAGTTTCCTGACGGAGAGCCATCCGGGATTCCGGGAATGTTCTTTCAGTCTGTCCATTGGTTCCTCGTGCTCCTTTGCATGGCAAGGAATCTATACCGAAAAATCGTAGTATTGCAATATTTTTTATAGATCAATATAGAGAGATACATGAATATTCACTATTTTTTCTATTCCACAAATCGCATATTACCCCTCGTCTTGACAGCATGATAGCTGCTCCGCACTATGTGGACCCTGCCTGCGAGCTCCATGCGCGCTGGCCTGGAATGTCGGGAAGGGGATCTGCCATGGCCGTGTCTGGAAACCCGAACTTCATGGAACATCTCGTCGAACTCCGGAACCGGCTCCTGCGTACGGCCCTTGTATTCCTCGCACTTTTCGGGCTTGCCCTCTACTTTACACCGGATCTCCTGAAGCTCCTCATTGCACCCTATGGAGCCCAGCTCAAGGTGATCGGGCCCACCGAGAGCATCACCGCCTGGCTTCAGGTCGCCCTCAGCTCTGCGGCAGCCCTGGCGCTGCCCTACGCACTGGTGGAACTCTGGGCCTTCGTAACCCCGGGCCTCCTTCCAAAGGAACGCGCCTTCATCGGCTGGATGATCCCTGCTGGCCTGGGCCTCTTTACCCTGGGGGCAGCCTTCGCCTGGTTCCTCATGATACCCGCAGCGATCCAGTTCCTCGCCGGCTTCAGCCCCGAGATCTTCAAGACCGAATGGACCTCGCAGAACTACATACCCTTCGTAACCTCGCTGCTCTTCTGGATCGGCCTCTGCTTCGAGCTGCCCCTCCTCGTCTTCGTGCTGGCGCGGCTCGGCATCGTGACAGCCGGGCTCCTCATCAGGGTCTGGCGCTTTGCCGTCGTAGGGATTGTTGCCATCGCAGCCGTCATCACGCCAACCGTGGACCCCTTCAACCTTGCCCTGGTGTCAGTACCCCTGATAGCCCTCTACTTCGTGAGCATCCTGCTTGCCCTCGTCGCGGGCCGGGGGAGGGCCAGGGCTGCGCTGCCGGGGAAGACGCCAGCAGGGCGGAAAAAGTGAACATGAGTGCGGGGCTAGACCTCACTCCTCCTTTTTCGTGTCCTTCTTCGCGCCCTTGGCCTCAGTCTCGCCCTCGGCGATCCCCTCGGAGAATTCCTTCCGCGCCCTTCCGAGGGAGCGGGCGAATTTCGGGATCGCGGCTCCCCCGAAGAGCACAAGCACTATCGCTGCGATGATAAGAATCTCGGTCGTACCCATTATATTCCCCCTCCTTGATCGTACGATTCGGTAGCAGGGCGCGGCTCGGCGGCGGATGGCTTCACCGGGGCAGCGGCAGGGTCTGTCGGTACCCCAGGGCGGACTCCGCGGCCATCAGCGCCTCGGCCATCAGCGCCTCGGCCATCAGCGCCCCGGCCATCAGCGGCCTTCAGCGCAGCTTCGTCAAGACCGAGATCCTGCTTCACCTCGCGGAGGCCCTGCATGACCTCGTCCCTGATCCGGGCTACCTGCCTGAGCCCCTTGCCGAGGTTCCTGAAAAGCCCGGGCAATTGCTCGGGTTTTATGACAACGACAGCGACCAGCGCCATGACCAGGAACTCCGGCAACCCGATGTTGAACATGGCCTCCCGCCTTGAAACAAAGAAACGCTTCCCGTCACCCCGCCTGCGCGGGAAGGTCGGGAAGCGCGACCAGATGGCCCGGACAGCGGGAGCCCCGCCTACCTGTCAGCTGCCCTGGGCGACAGCGGCTTTCTTCACGAACACCGGGAAGATCTTGTTGACCACCCAGAAGAAGCAGAAGGGCGCGACGAATACGCCTATGATGCCGAACAGGCCTTCTTTCAGCGTCTCGATGTCGTGCGGGATGATCGGGAGCTGGTAGTGCATGAAGCCCGCGAAGGTCAGGGAGAAGGCCTGGCCACCGATGACGACATTCCAGCGCATCATGAAGACCCCGAAGAGGACACAGATAGTACCAATAAGGGCACGCCGCATGCTGAAGCCCGGCAGGAGGAAGAGCAGCAGGGGCAGGGCGTCGCCGATTCCGTACTGGAGGATGAAGACCGGCACGAAGTCATTCTTGTAGATGACGCTCCGGAGGATGTCCCAGGACTTGACCGCGGTGTAGCCCCTGAAGATCAGGTCGAGAAGCTCGAGGCTGATCGCAAAGACCAGGAATATCATGAGGTAACGGATGGAAAGCTGGATGACCGAAAGGTCGGCGCTGTCGATCTGGGGAAATTTGATGTGGGCTTCGGCGCGCTTTGCCTTGCGGGCAGCGAGGAGCTTCCGGATTTCCAGCGTGATTATGTAGGTCAGCACACAGAGGGCAACGCCCGAGACGATGGCTGACACGATGAAGATGACGGGCATGAGGGGCGTCATCCAGAGTGCATTGGCCTTGACCGAGCCGAAGATAAAGCCGACATAGCCGTGCAGGAAGGCAGCCACAGGAATGCCGAGGGCGGCGAGGAACTTGATGGCCTTCTCGTCCTTGTGCAGGGCCTTCTCGCTGAGGTCGAGGGCGCCCAGGGTCAGAGCCCCGAAAAGGATCGCCATGAGGCTGTCCCAGAGGCTCTTTTTTTCCTTGCCCTTGTACATCTGGAAGGTCTCGATGAGGTGCTTCCGGTAGAGGAACCACAGCTCACCCGCGACGATCGCGGCATAGGTAAAGAAGACGACGCTGAAGGCGGCGATGGCCGAGGTGAAGTGCGGCGTCAGGATGACATTGAGCGCGCGGAAGGGCTGCTGGAGGTGAAGCAAGAGCGGGATCGGCGCGGCGAAAAGGAGGGAAAAGGAGAACACCAGCGCAAAGCGCGCGATGTCCTTGAGCTGCTTCACTCCGAAGACGTGGTACAGCGAGGAGAGCACAAAGGCACCGGCCACGAGGCCGGTCATGAAGGGGTACATGACGATCTGGATGCTCCAGACGATGTACTCGTTGGGAAGTACGAAAAGCTCCTTGAGCGTCCAGAATTCCCCGTGGATAAGTGTTTCCATGATTACTTGACCTCCTCATCCAGGCCGATGTAGAAGACCTGCGGTTTGGTCCCGAAATCGCTCTTGAGTACCCCGACACGCTCTGTCTTGATGATCTTCGTCACCGGATCATCCGGATCCTTGAGGTTGCCTATCTTCCTCGCGCCGAAGGCGCAGGCGTCCACGCAGGCGGGCTTGAGTCCCTGCGAGATGCGGTGATAGCAGAAGGTGCACTTCTCGGCGGTGTGGGTCACCGGGTTGAAGAAGCGGACGCCGTAGGGGCAGGCCATGATGCAGTAGCCGCAGCCGATGCACCATTTGCGGTCAATGAGTACGACTCCATCGGGGACCTGGTAGGTGGCACCGACGGGGCAGGCCTGCACGCAGGCAGGGTCCTCGCACTGGTTGCAAAGCTTTGGTACGAAAAAGGCCTTGTCGATGTCCTCGGCCTTCACTTCGACCTCATGCCCCTCGCCTAAGTCGATCTTCGGATTGGTGAAGCCATCCCGTGCCGCCTTCGGAGAGTCGGCGTAGCGCTTCCCGTCCTTGGTGATGACATAGCGTTCGACCCAGGTGCGGCTCGCGTTGGCCTCCCAGGGTATCTCGTTTTCCGTCTTGCAGGCCTTTACGCACATGCCGCAGCCCACGCACTTGTAGGTATCCACGAGGAAGGCCCAGCGGGTCGTGCCCTTTTCCGCTGCAACCGCGGCAAAGAGCTCTTTGGGGTTTACGATCTGGAGGCCGAGCATGGCCGCCGTGGCGCCCCCAACCCCGAGGGCGCTATTCTTGAGGAAGTCCCTTCTTGTCATTTTCCTGCCTCCACAAAACTGGCGGTATGGGGATTGTGGCACGAGACACACTCTCCGTCAGGATAGGGACTCATGAACTTTATCTTCGAACGCGCCTCGAAGGCGGCAGGAAGCTCCGCGTGACAGCGCAGGCAGAGCCCCTGTGACTTGTCGACTACCATCAGGGGATTCTCCTTGGAGTGCCCTTCCTGGTAGGGACCGTGGCAGTTCTCGCACTGGTTGTCCTTGTGCAGGGAAGCGAGGATCTGGGTCCCCTTGTCCGCATGGCAGCCGATGCAGGTGTCGGAACCCACGTACTTGACCGGAAAATCCTTCCACTCCTGCTCATTGCCAAAGCGATGCCAGCCGAAGCGGTAGCCGCGCTCGTTCGTGGCGAAATCCTTCGGCAGGAAGAGCGCACGCGCGAAAAGTATGAGACCGACCAGGACGACAAAAACGATCAACGGTCTCAGAATGTGTAGCTTCATCTAATCTCCCCTCCCCTATCCTTCGCCCACAAGGCATTCAGACATTCTTCGGAAACGCGCCGGTCCCCCTTGGCGGCAACCTCCTTGGCCGCAGCCAAGGGGGCGGGAACCGGCGCTGCTGGCCACTAGGGGCGCACGCTCACATTGAACTTGGGATCGAGGGCCTGCAGCGAGTCGTACAGGAGCTCGATTTCATAGATCGCGTTGTGTACGCCGAGGCTCTTGTCCTCGAGGACGAGCTTGTAGTTGTACAGGGCCGCAAAGTGCGCGAGCTTGTAGGGCGCATCCGCAGGAGGGCTAGCCCACTTGCCGTCGGAGGTATACATCGGCGGCTTGAGGGTCTGGAGATAGCCCTTGCCCGCCTTGTTGACGAACTTGTTGAGGAGTCCCTGCACTTCCTGCTGGATTGGCTCGATCTTCCCGTTCTGGTCGTAGTCCGATTTGCCCTTGATGGCGTAGAGGGGGGTGCCCACAACCTGCTTGACGTCGGGGTGGCAGGACAGGCAGGCGTTCATGTTGATCACCTCCGCCTCGTGCACGTTGCCAGCCATGTTGAAGCTGTGTCCGCCCACCTTGGGGCTGAAACCATAGCGGCCGTCGGGCTGGCCCATGTGGCAGGTGACGCAGGAATCGGTGACCATCATCGTGTGGGCCGTGTACTTCTTGCCGGCGAACTGGTAGCCGCCGGTCCCGGCGATGACGTCGGCCTGGGGACCGTGGTGGGCGCCCCAGTTGGCGTTGAGGCTCTTCGCGGTCATCATCGGCATGGCCTTGGCGATGTTGGTGCGCGACTGATGGCAGCTTGCGCAGAGATTGCCCTTGCCGCCGTCATAGATGGTGCCATCGACGAGGGTGACCGGCTTGACCGTCCGGAGCGACATGTCGCCCGTGCTGTGCGAATCGTGGCAGGTAAAGCAACCAGGCTGCGAGGGATAATTGATGAAGGGCACCGGGGTCTTGGCAGCGAAGTCGTTGTAGGCGACCGGATCCATCCCCATGGTGACATACTCGATGAAGCCCTCGTTCGTATGGCAGCGCTGGCATCCACCCGCGTTCGAGTAGCGCGCGTTTCCGCCAATCGAGTGCACGGAAGCCTCGTACCCGAGTTTTGCGCCCAGGATGGGATATTTCGGCGCTGTACTGCCGTGGCAGCCCATGCAGTCGATGGTCGCGGCCGCAGTTGCCGGCATGACCATCGCGCACGCTATCACGAGCGCGAAGACAAGAACCTTCTTCATGACTCCTCCGGCCTGCTAGGTATTCAGGGACACCGCAACCCTGAGGCGATATCCACGAAAGGGAGTTTCGTCTTTCGGCTCTTGTTTTGTCAATGGATATCTTATTACATATAAGAGCTTTACCCCTGAAGCAGCGCAGTGCTTTTCCGACGATTTGTTTATGTGGAAAAGAGAACCTATCAAGGCTCGGCCCAGGAACAGATGAGGAATTTCTTATATAATGATTTTTATCTATACTAAAATGATACTCCTTGACCGTCGTACTCAAATGAAATAGGCTACAGCATTCGTCGATGTGGGCATCCCCGCGCTTCCTACCTAAAGGAGTCTTCATGCTCTGGCAAGACAACAAGGGACTTCATCAGCTCCCTCTCAGTTTCCGTTTTGCCCTTACCGCTTTCCTCTGCGTCTGCGGGATGGGGTATCTCCTGGGCGTCGCGAACGTCTGGTTCAGCTACGTGCCCGTCGACCAGAAACCAGGACTGTCCATCGACGACATCAGGCTCTCCTTCCATGGCGATCCCAGCGGATCAAAGATGGAAAAGGCCCTCTACGGATCGATGAAGCAATACATGAATTCGGATGCCGACACCGAGGCGATCATTACCTGGATCAAGGCCGGAGGCAAGGAATCGGCCTTCGACTCGGTGCAGCCGATCATCTCAGGCTCCTGCGACATGTGCCACTCGGCCGAAGTCGCCACTGCGGGCATCATCACCTCGACCTACAAGGACATCGCGCCCCTCCTCGAAACTGACACCGGCAAGTCCATCTCCCGGCTCGTGGGCCTCAGCCACACCCACGTCAACGCCCTCCTCCCCCTCATGTTCTGCCTGAGCATCGTGTTCAGCTTTACCCGCTACGGCAACCGCCTGAAGGGTGCCATCATGGTGTTTTCCTTCGCCTCCTTCGTCCTCGATGTCGGTTCCTGGTGGCTTGCGAAGATCTGGGGCCAGGCTGCCATCCTCGTCATCTTCGGAGGCGCCTCGCTGGGCATCGCCTATGTGTTCCTCCTCCTCCTTCCACTCTACGAAATATGGTTCGTGAAGGTACCGGACGCAGCGAACCCCCTCCGCCGCGTCTCGGACCAGAATCCCTGATAGCAGCAATTCTGTCGATCTCTGTCCTGGAACCCGGCTGCAAGGCCGGGTTTTCCATGCCCCGGGGGAGGGCGAGGGGCGGGCGCGGCCGAAGGTCGGCCTAATTCCCGCCTTTTTCGACGAGGTGGTCGAGCAAGGCAGCAAGGGCTTTCACGCCGATGCGCGGACTCAGGCCCTGGAGGTCGGCCAGGGCGGCCGAGGCAAACCGCTTCGCCTCGGAAAGGACATCGAGGTCGACGCAGTCAGCGTCGCCGTCGGAAAGGTCGTCATAGAGCTGGAAGGCCATGCCGAAGTCGAGGCCGAAGGCCGCAAGCTTCGCGACCTCCGCGGCGCTTCCTCCGGCGAGGCTCGAGCCGAGCTTGCAGCACACCGACATGAAGGCCGCGGTCTTCCCCTCGTTGATGCGGAGGAAGGTCTCCCTGGTGATGGGCTCGGCGCAGGACTTCACCTTTTCCTGCTCGACCTCGGCCGAACACATGTGGATGTTCAGCTCGACGATGTCCCGGAGGAGTTCCTTGGGCAGGGCTTCTATCATGATGCTGAAGGCCTTTGAGTAGAGGGTGTCGCCCGCGAGTATGGCGATGCGGTTGCCGTGTCCGGCGTTTACCGTGGGCTGGCCCCGTCGCTCGAGGTCCTCGTCGATGACATCGTCATGGACGAGGCTTGCGTTGTGGATGAGCTCGACCCCGGCTGCGGCCAGCACCAGGTTCCGCAGCGTCTGGCCCTCGGGCTTCTCCTGTATCGCCTTGGCCGACATCAGAAGGAGGGCAGGCCTGAGGTACTTGCCCGGCGTCGTGAAAAAGCGCTCGAGGATGGCTTTGATGGAGGAGAAGGAGAGCCCCTGCGCGAGCGAGACAAGTTCGCGCTCGACCGCCTTGAGCTCGGTCGAGACCGGCCTGAACGCATCCTGCAGCTTCATCGCATCGCCCTAGGGCCTGGTCACGAGCCCGAGGAGGGCGGTCGAAAGCCAGGGCACATAGGTTATCACCATGAGTATGCCTAATTGCACGAAAAGGAAGGGCCAGGTGTCCCTCACGATCTGCATGACCGGCTTCCGGAAGGCGTAGCTGGCGAGGAAGATGTTCATGCCCACAGTCGGCGTGAGGAAGCCGATGCAGAGGTTCATGATGAAGATGACGCCGAGGTGAACGGGGTGGATCCCGAAGATGACGCCCAGGGGGATGACAAAGGGCGACACGACGAGGATGGCCGAGTAGAGGTCCATCAGGCAGCCGACCAGGAGGAGGAAGATGTTGAGGGCGAGGAGGAAGACCAGGGGCGAGGTGACTCGCGCCTGTATCCAGGAGGAGAAGGCCGTGGTGATGTCGGAATCGATCACATAGTAGGAGAGCCCACGGGCGGCCGCGATGATTACGAGGGTGCCGCCGATGACCGGCATGGCCTTCCTGACGACGGCGAGGAGGGAAGCCAGGTCGAACTCCCGCTTGACGATGGTTTCAACGAGTACGATGTAGAGCACGGAGAAGGCGGCGATTTCCCTGAGGCTTGCCAGCCCGGTGAAGAAGAGGACCACCGCGAAGACTGGAACCAGGAGTTCGAGGGCGGCGGGCCTGAGCGAGGACAGGGCCCTCCTGCCATTGAAGGGCTCTCGTGGGTGGGCGGCATCGGTCTTCGGCGACATGAGGATGCCCACGGCGGCCATCCCGACGATGAGGAGGAGGCCCGGGAGGAGGGCGCCCACGAAAAGCTGGGTTACATCGAAGGCGCTGCCGCTCCTGTAGGAAAACTGGGCGTTGACCGCGTAGACGATGACTGCAGCGCTCGGGGGGAGA
>SESF01016019.1_pt1 | contig 13961 bp, 10 predicted proteins | sample 3171521 | NCBI WGS metagenome assembly SESF01 (sample SAMN10866945, study PRJNA518727) | freshwater metagenome | biome: subpolar coniferous forest; feature: holomictic lake; material: water; isolation source: holomictic Lake 227, 6 m and 8 m depth | place: Canada: near Kenora, Ontario | collected...
TCGGCGGGCCAGACCTGGACGACGAGGTGAAACACTGGGCCAATAAACAACCCGTCCCTTTGTGGCACTAGAGAATATGTTGTCTCAATAGGAGGGGTACATGTTTGAGTGCCTTGGACGAGCAGACGTTCGTCCCTCTTCAGGGCATTCTCTTCCATCCTCACTCATCCGTGGGCTTCAGCGAGTGCCATCGCGATTTCGTCTTGCTTACGCATAGCATCCCAGCCCTGAACTGCCCCAATGATATCAGCAAGTTCGTTTGCACTTGCGTCTGTCAGATATCCGAGTAGCGTAATCACGCTCCGGCGACGAACATAGTCGGAGAGATGGACCACCAGTTCCTTCTCAGCAGCGGCACGAACCTCAGCGACTGTTACGGCAGGCAATGTCTTCAGAGTCGCACCCGTGAAGGTTTCGGGATTCGGGTAATAGCGATCCGTTGTAGAGATCGTACGCGTCACGCCCAACAATGGCAATAAACGATCTGCTGTCATCTCGGCAAAGGCCCGGAAGGTCGTCAGCTTGCCCCCTACCATACTGTAAACAGGGAAGGAACGTTTCTCGTCTGGCTTGTGCTCCGCCAGGAAGTGTGAGCGGGAAACCTTGCTGGTATATCCTTCAGGCGATGCCATCAAAGGACGCACGCCGCAGAAGACATGAACAATGTCCGATTTTAGAATGTGAATATTCGGGAAGACACCGCGTAGGGTCGTCAACATATAGTCGATTTCCGCTTCGTCACAAACAGCCTCATCCGGATCTTTGATGCGAATATCAGTAGAGCCCATGATCACCTTGTCCAAAAACTGGAAGGTAATACAGATGCGCCCATCCGTATGTTCATAATAAATCATCCGGTCGCCTAAAGCGTTAAAGAGCTCTTTATTGTCGATCACCAGATGCGAACCCTTTGTGCCGCCCATGAGCTTACTCTCAATACCCAGCGGTTTATTGGCAAAGTCCACCCAGGCACCTGTAGCATTCACAACAACCTTGGGTGTGACCGTCAATGTTTCGCCCGTGACCTTGTCACGCAACATAACCGTATCAGATCCATTCTTTTCCACAGTCACATAGTTCAGTGCCAGCGAATCCTTCTGCACCTCACATCCTTCAAGTGCCATTTCCACGCAGAGGCGCTCTGGCTGACTGATCCACGCATCCCAATAAGTCGCCGTACAAACAATATCATCCCGCAATCCAGGAATCTCCTTGAGCGAACGCTTCTTTCCCATCAAAAAGTTCCAGGGCGTTTGACGCAGGCGACAGGTTAAAATATCATAGAACGTCAATCCCATCTTCACAATCAACGCCCCACGTCCTCCCACCTTCACATTAAATCCGAAGAAAATCAATGGCCCCTTCAGCATACCAGCAAACCACGCGATAATCGGAATGGTTGTCCGCAGGGGCTTCACATAGTGCGGCGCATATTTCAACAGGCGATTGCGTTCATAGACGGATTCGCTGACCAGCCTGAACTCGGCATTTTCCAAATAGCGCAAACCGCCATGAATCATGCGCGAGGACTTCGAACTGGCACCTGCTGCAAAGTCATCTTTATCGACGAGCACACATTTAACACCTTGCAGCGCCAGTTCACGCATCAACCCCGTGCCATTGACGCCCCCCCCGAGAATCAGCACATCACACGTCGGATTCTCCTTCAGCTTTCTCCACATTTCTGCTCGCATTATAAAACTCCTAAGAAATTGCCTTATTGCGTTATTGCCTTATTAAAACTTGGCTTCTTGTCATTGGAAATTGCCCTATTTAGCGATTGTCTTAATCGCCCTGGCCGACCGACTAATACTTTGAAACAATGAATATAGCTCTTTTGCCTCAATTGCTAAAGGATTTATTTTATCACGCTGATTCAAGGAAACACATTTTAATCGCGCAAGAATGCCAAACCAATAAACCGTCTCGTTTGCCTCTTTAACAACAATGCCCAGTTTATGGACAAAATCCTCTCTGGACTCAGCACGATTCGACTCACGATAATTCGCACCAATTGAACTTGCCGATTTCGACAGTTGGAAAACGACCACCTTCAGCACTTGACGATTCGGTAACTCATCCAAAAAATCCAACACATCGACAGCAAATGTTAAGGTACGTTCCTCCATTTGTACCTTAAACTCCTCAGGATTCATCCGCATAACAAAACGCCCCTCTGCTACAACGCAATTTGTTTCTCAAAATAAGGAATAAGCGTATCCGCTTCGCGTAATAACGCAATAACGCAATAACGCAATTCTTACCGCAACGCCTTTCTCGCAGTTCCTAAGGCATCAGCGGCTATCATCGCATTCACGATAGAAGCTGGCGTTACCTTGAAAGGATGATTTTCGCAAAGGGAACCCGGACCCGCACAAATCTCGCCGATCTTCATCAGCCGTTCACGTGCAACGCCCTTTAACCCGAGGTCCTCAAAGGTGACCGGCAACCCAATCGCGATTTCGAAATCAACAATCGTGTTGGCTTGCTCGACGGACATGTCCTCATCCAGGCAGAGCTGGGTAATCAGTCCAAACCCGACCTCGTGTCCGTGCATCAGACCATGGCATTCCGGATAGGAGGGCAGACAGTTCGCAACCATGTGCGCCGTCGCACAGCCGCAACTTTCAAAGCCTAACCCTGAGAGCAGAACATTGGCTTCAACGACCTTCTCAACGGCGGGCGTTACAATTTTCTTTTCCACGGCGCGCTTCGCATTCACGCCATGTTCCAGAAGAATATCATAGCAGAGACGTGCAATCGCGAGTGCCGCCATCGTCGCCGTGCCTCCTGCGAGATTTGAGCCGCGCACCTTATGGGTGGCTTCCGCTTCAAGCCAGGTGGCCAGCGCATCGCCCATACCTGCCACGAAAGACTTGACCGGTGCGCAGGCAATGACTGCCGTATCCACCAACACCAGATCTGGATTGACAAACCAGCTTTCAAAGCCGAGGCAATTGCCTTGCTCGTCATACCACACCGTATAGGAACTGGTTGGTGAGTCATTCGATGCGACCGTCGGCACAGAAATCATCTTGGTACCAGCCTGCGCAGCAACAGCTTTTGCGGTATCCAGTGTCTTACCGCCACCCACGCCCATGATGACATCACATCCCGAGGACTTCAACAAATCTGCCACGCGCTTCGCTTCTGCTTTTGTAGAATCCCCCGCAAACAAGACATCCTCTACAGCAAGCCCAGTCTGCTTCAAGTTGGCGAGTAATATATCGCCAACGATCCCGCGAACCGGCGCATCCCAGAGAACCATGACGCGTTTACCAATTTTAGAAATCAACTCCCCAGACCGTCCCAATACACCAGCCCCTTGTACATACCGACGAGGTGCAATAAATACTTTATCCATAATTACTCCTTATTCCGACTTTTCTTTTATAAACGCTGCAAAATCATCTGAAGTCCCATACCCATAGTGTAGATCGGTCGCCCGGCCGTCTTTTGTGATGACGCCAATAAAAGGCAACAGATTCCCTTCCACCAAAAAAAGTCGACAAAACGCATCCTGCTGTTCGTAATCATCAATGTCCAGCTTGACATAAACATATTTATCCATATCCAACGGTACCAAGCCAGACTCGACATAGTGATAAAAACGTGTCGTCAACGGACAAGCATCGCGCCCAATTGAGACGATGACACATTTCTTTTCTTTCGCAGCTTTTTCGATAACCGCATCGAGGTTGCCAGAGAAGTAAGGTCCAGAATCAGCCTTTGGATAACGCCCAAAAAGCCATCCTTCCTTAATCTTTTTCTGGTCAACAGGTGGCGGCTTGACAATAGGGGATGTCCCATGAGGACAACGATCAACGACATCCTGTTTTTTAGATGTCGTACATCCCATCACAAAACCACTCAGGATCAGCGTGTAAAAAAAAGTATTTATGCACATAATATTCCCCATATCAATGATTGTTAAAACTATATCATGCCCCCCTTGTCGCTGTCCATAAACTTTATTGTCAGCGCGCGTAGAGCTCATGAGGGTTTCACCCTATGGCATGCCAAACCGTACAGGCGTACTATAAAAACAACAAGAAGGACTACTATGCTAATCAAAACAAAAACACTCACGGGTTACACATTGAAAAGCCTCGACGGGGAAATAGGGACGGTCAAAGAATTCTATTTCGATGACCAACATTGGACGATTCGATATCTGGTCGCAGATACGGGAATCTGGTTACCTGGCAGGCAGGTACTGATTTCCCCGCATGCGTTGCGCGCCGTGATCAAAGACGAAAAACACATTTCTGTCAGTCTAACACGGCAACAGATCGCGGATAGCCCGTCATTGGACAGCGACAAACCTGTCTCGCGGCAATTTGAGGAGGCTTATTACGACTATTACTCATGGCCCATGTATTGGACTGGGCCTTTTGTTTGGGGAGACTATCCCTACATTGTACGAGACGATGAAATCCGGAAAGTATCTACACCCATCCATAGAATGGGGGATGCCCATTTACGTAGCACACATGATGTAAGTGGTTATCACATCCAAGCCACAGACGGGGAAATCGGACATGTCGATGATTTTATCATCGATGATGAGACATGGACGATACGCTATCTGGTCATCGATACGCGAAATTGGTTGCCAGGAAAGAAGGTTTTGATATCGCCGCTCTGGATCGACCGTGTGAGTTGGCACGATTCAAAAGTTTTTGTCAATCTTTCACGCAAGGAGATCACACAGTCACCGGAATACACGGACTGGTCAATACTCACGCGAGAATTTGAGGTCGATCTCTACCAACACTATAAACGCCAAGGATACTGGGTCGTTGAACCCGTTAAAAAATAAAAATATCACTGAAAGGATGCTCATGAACACATACGAAACAATTGACGCGGTCTACCCTCCTAATCCTACAACGGACAAGGAACTCCGACTTATTACTGGGAAAGCACCGCCGCTTGAGAACGACTTACTTTATGATACAGATCCAACCACCGAAAAGGGCGAGGGCTCGATGCAGAGGTATTGAAGCACCATCAATCATGCATACGATGGAGTCTAATATGATTTGATTCTAACGCTTGCCCGTGGTAATGTAATCACACGAAATAAAACGTGGGGGTTCAAGAAGCAGGAGGGCGTTAACATGGAATTTTTATGGAATGAACTGACGAGTGGGATGCCGGATGCAACCCATTTTATACGCATAACTGTCCGTCTTGTAGCCGCGATACTGCTCGGCGGAGTCGTGGGATTGGAACGCGAACGCATGGGAAAGCCCGCCGGATTACGCACGCATATCTTGGTTTGCCTCGGCACTGTCGCCTTCATCCTTGCGTGTTCCGAATCCGAGTTCACTGCCGATGGCCTATCACGCGTCATTCAAGGCATTCTTGCCGGCATCGGGTTTATTGGCGCAGGCTCCATCCTCAAAACAAATGAAAAACAGGACATTCATGTGCATGGGCTAACAACAGCGGCGGGTATTTGGATGACAGCCGCCATCGGAGTCGCGATCGGACTGGGGCGTCTGGGCGTGGCGCTGCTCTGCACCTTCTTCATATTGATTATTCTGACGCTTGCTCGCAGACTCGAACACCGGAACAAAGAAACAGAAGCCTCTGTAAAGGAGTCATAATTTGACAAGCACGTTTTATCCGGTCAGCAATGGCGAGCCTGTTAACTCAGATGCGCTTACGTGTCTCACATCCTCGTATGCTTCCTCTGGCTGTGCCTCTGGCGAACTCTGGAACACTGGATGGGTATCAGCGGCCTGGGGGACGAGGTAGCGCGGCCACCACTCTGGCGCATGTTTTCCGTTGTAGCGACACAACCCCCGCGCGTCCCGCAATTACTCGCCCAGGATGTACGCCAGTCCGAAGTCATCCAGCGGAATCCAGAGGCCTTCCGCAAGTGCCCCGACCGCACGACTGAGGTCGAACCACGCCCCACCGGAGGCCGCTCCCGACCCACATAGCCGGAGGGTTGTGGGGACGCTAGCGTCGAACAACTCGACCGCGCCATTGTCGCATTGCGCGGCCAGCAACGAGCCGAAGCTTGCTAGCGCGGACGCGGGCGAAGCCAACGTCGCGACTGCTTGACACACGAACATGCCTTCCGCTGAAAGTCGCCACCCTTCGAGATGGGAGGCGGCGCCGGCACTCGCCGACGGACGGCCGACGTACACGCTATCGCCCGCAACCCTGACCGGACGCGGCCACTCCCTAGGCAACGGCAGCGAGGCCACCAGATACGCGCTCACGCCGTCATAGGAACACGCATGCACGGCCTCGGCGGCCACCGTCGCGTCGTCCGCCGCGTTCAGCGCCAGCCCGTGGCAATACAACAGCCTGCCGTCCGGCGAAAGTCCTACGAGCTGGCCAGGGACTTCGACCACCTGCCGTTCCGTCGGCGCGGCGGGGTTAGCGTAATCAATCACGTCCAAGACTTCGCGCACTCGCCATTGGGAATTGTAGGTGAATATAAAGCGCCTGTTGCTGCTGTACACATTCACTTTCTCCGACTGCTCGTGGCTGAAATAGACAAGCCCCTGCGCGACCAAAGGAACGCTGAATCCTCGCGCGGACGGCGGGCGGTAGCGGTGGCTGGAGACGAACGCGGGGGCCGCCGCTGCGCGAACGTCAAAGGCCAGCAACTGGACACCCGTCTCACTCCACCAAGGCCACCAGGGAATAGCGCCCATCATGTCCCGCGCCGCCGCTAAACCGCCAGCGGCGATCACAGGGTTGCCGACCAGGGGTAACGCCACATCGAACATGCGGTAAATGTCGTCATTCGACGCTTTGCTGACCCATACGAGCAAGTCCGGCTTGGGCCAGACGGCCTCGTACTGGCTCTCATAGACGCTGTCCGCCACAGCCGCCTTGCCTACTATTTCGAGCGCGGGCAGCGCACTGAGGTCGATCACTGTCAGCAACAGATTCGTAACCGCGGCAGCCATGCCAGCGTTCGCATCCAGGGCAATCACATACCCGCCCCCATAACCGCCCGCCGGACGCTGAAGCACATAGAGCCGCCCGTCGCGCACACATTGTCCCACGACCGGCCACGCGCCCAACTCGAGGCGGTTCAGGAGCACATTATGCTGGGCCTTGGCCACGACCCGAACCGCCGCACTCCCGGCACCCGACCAGACTCCGGGTGTCTCAAGCTCCAGCAAATAATCTCCCTGCGTCTGCACGCGGTTGACCGCCCACGACAGCTCGGTTGTGGCCGTCACCACTGGGTTGTCACGGTCTGTGACATTCACCGTCAGCAGCGTCTTGCCCGAGAGCGAAAGTACACGCCCGCGGTGCAGCGCCGTACGCCGCGCCTGAAACCGCTGATCAATGACACCGCGTGCGGCCAACGAGGAGTCGGTCACGTCAATCAGTTGTACCTGCGAGCGATAACCGTTCGTGGTGTACCCTTCAAACGGCAGCAAGAGCAAACCCTCCGCCTCGAACAGCGATAGCGCCTTCTCGTTCGCGTTCGCCTCGCTCCACGACCAGCCATCGCCCAGCCGGACGCGGGCCAGCAACCCCGCCTTTGCCGGGTCGCCAACAGCAAACAGCGAGACGGCGACGCGGCCCGCCTCCACGCCCACCGTCACGAGCCGGTCGCCCAATGGGCGGATATACGTAGACCAGCCTGGAACCTCCACTTCTCCTACGACGGCGGGGTGCGAGGGATCGGCCAGGTCGACGATCCACAGCGGATCAATCTGGCGGAACGTGACCGCATAGGCGCGGGTGCCGTCGAAACGGGTCGCAAACAGACGCTCGCCCGGCGCCAGTGCCAGCCGCCCAAGGCTCACCGGGTGCGAGGCATCGGCCAGCGAGAAGGTCTCGAACACCGAGAGCCAGCCGCCTACCGTGCCAGACTCCGATGCAGAGGCGTCAAACCGCTCGGATACGGCGGTGAAGATTTCGCCGTTCAGGTTCATCTTGAACTTGTCGCCCACCCGACCCGCCGTCACAAGCGCGGCCAACTCACTCATCGCGCCCGAGGGGTCGCCGATGTCGATCACCCTCACAACAGATCCTTCCGCCACGTCCTGCGTAGCGACAAATAGGTAACGTTCCGTTGCCAGCACGGCGTTGCCCTGACCAGCGAACCACAACGTTGACCGGGCAACAGGCGCGGAGGGCGCGACGAGGTCGAGCGCATAGACCGCCGTGCCCCACTGCCAAGTCGTTCCTTTTGCAGCCGCCACTTCCAGACAAGCCTGTGCCGCCACGTAGAGGACCGACCCGACCAGACGGCTCTCTGTCACGAGCCCCTCCAGAGGAATGTTTGCGATAACCTTCGGCGCCGCTCCGGAAACATCCACCACGAGCACCTGGCTCTGCCCGATTTCGCCCGCACGCCGCGCAAGTAGCGCCACCGTATTCGCTCCGAGAACGTATAATTGATCGCCGGCGGCCGGCAACTCGAGCGTACCCCGCACCCTGGGCGCATCTGGATCGGCGATATCCACTACCTGCAGGCCTCGATACTGGTTGAAGAAATAGAGCGTGTCCCCACTGATCTTCCAGATATCAGACTCCTCTACGGTACGTTGGCTGACCGTTCCGGTCGTCGGCACGGTCGCTCCCGCCATCAGTTTTCCGTCCGCAGCCAGCGCATACGCTACGCCGGCGCCCAACTCCGCACGCCACAGGACCGAACGCCTGCTGGCGAAAGTGTGCCGACCATTGAAAAACGTCAGCGGCTGAGCGGAAACCGCCTCGCCTCGTACGCGGAAGTTCTGGCCCTTGAAGGTGGTCGAGACGCGGAAGGTCACACGGCTCGGCAGCTGCCTTGCCCGGGTCACGGCCCTTGGCACCCAAGCGCCTTGCCCTGACGGCTCGCGACTTTCAAGTGTGACCGACTGCCAGCCCTTGGGCACGCTAACCGTGACCATAAGACTCTTTCCCATGACGGCGACTTTAAGAACCGTCGGCATCGTCGTTGCCGAACCCAACGTCGCGCACTGACCGACTCCCGTGGCGAACACCAGCGCCGCGACTGTAAGCCAACGGATGAACAAACACCGGCGTGCTAACGCGTTCATAACTGAATCTCCTATTGGGCGAGTCTCTTACACCCCACCACCCGCGAGGCCCACCGTGGGCTCGCTTAACTACCCATCCAACACCCCATCATCGTCTTTTGCGAGGAACCATAACATACCAAAAAATCATTAAAATAATCTCATATTTCTTGGCGTTTGTCTACCCCCCCCAGTTTTTTTTATTTCTCCCCACCAAAAGCCATGCGTACATTGCGTTGCGTCCGCAAATTGCAAGATGCATCAAGTCGCAATTGCGCACAATAGGGTCTTTTGCTAAACTAACCGACCAAAAGGACGAACGATGTCAGATATTATCATTACAGGTGCGCGGCAACATAATTTAAAGAATATCGATGTGCGCATTCCGCGCGATTCGCTCACCGTTGTCACAGGACTCAGCGGTTCAGGAAAGTCATCACTCGCCTTTGACACGCTTTATGCAGAGGGTCAACGCCGCTATGTAGAGAGCCTCTCCGCGTATGCCCGTCAATTCTTAGACCAGATGCAGAAACCGGAGGTCGATCATATTGAGGGGCTCTCTCCTGCTATCGCCATTGAGCAGCGCACCTCTGGTGGCAATCCACGCTCCATCGTCGCCACAGTTACGGAAATTCACGATTACTTGCGTCTGCTCTACGGCAGCATCGGCAAGGCGCATTGCCCAACATGCGGGAAGCCTGTCCAAAAACAAAGCGCGGAAGAGATCGTGGAGCAAGTACTCGCGCATGATGACGGCACTAAAATTATTCTTCTCGCCCCTCTTGTTCGCGGCAAGAAGGGACGTCACGAGGAAATTTTCGCAGCCATCAAACGCCAAGGTTTTGTCCGTATGCGTGTCGATGGCAAGATGCTCTCCATCGAAGACATCCCGGAGCTTGAAAAAACGAAAGCCCATACCATTGAAGCGGTCGTCGACCGCCTCGTCGTTGGCGAGGGTATCCGTCGACGTTTAACAGATTCAGTTGAATTGGCTCTGAAGCAAGGCGAAGGAATTATTCGCCTGTTGAGCATTGACAAGGATAACAAAGAAGTTGAAACGCTCTATTCTGAAAAGAATGCTTGTCCTGATTGCTCCATAAGCTTTGAAGAGTTGAAACCGCGTGCCTTCTCGTTTAACAGCCCGTATGGAGCCTGCCCAACCTGTTCAGGTCTTGGTGCGCAGTGGATTTTCGATGAGGACCTTGCGGTCCCTGACAAATCGCTGCCCACGCGTGAAGCGATTAAGGCTTGGCGCTGTGTAGGTCATCACGCCATCATCTACTACAAGTACTTGCTCGAAGCCATTTCCAAGCAATTCAAAATCAACCTCTCCACCCCCTACGAGAAGTTATCTGCAAAGCATCGCCACTTGCTCATGTATGGCACCGACGAACTGCTGTCGCTGGATTGGCGCAATGAGGACAAACCCTTTGAAGGTGTGCTGGCCAACTTGAAACGTCGCCATGAGGAAGCAGAGTCCGATGAGATGCGCGAAAAGCTCGCACCTTTCATGAGCCGCCAAATCTGCCCCTCCTGCCATGGTGCACGGCTCCGTCCGGAATCCTGCGCCTGTACCGTCGGAGACAAATCCATTGTCAATGTGATGAACATGACGGTGCGCCAAAGCGTTGCCTTTTTTGAAAATCTCACCCTCTCACAGTCGGAACTAAACATGGTCGCTGAGGTCCTGAAGGAGATCCGCAAACGGTTGAAGTTCTTGTCGGATGTCGGGCTCGACTACCTGTCGCTGTCACGCGAAAGCGCCACGCTCTCCGGCGGCGAGATGCAACGTATCCGACTGGCCACGCAGATCGGCTCAGGTCTTGTCGGCGTCCTGTATGTCATGGACGAACCGACCATTGGACTCCATCCGCGCGACAATGAACGTCTCATCGCCATGCTCCATGCGTTACAAAAGCGTGGCAATACCGTCGTCATTGTGGAACATGATGAAGAGATGATCCGCACAGCAGACTATATCATCGACCTCGGACCTGGTGCCGGACGGCATGGCGGCGAAGTCGTCTATCAAGGCGACTTTAAAGGGCTAATGAAATCAAAGGTTTCCGAGACAGCGGCCTATCTCTCTGGACGCAAGTGTATTGAAATACCAGCCAATCCAGTCAAGCCAGGCAAAGCGCGCATCAAGATTATGGGTGCAGCAGAAAACAACCTCCAGTCAATTAATGTGGATATCCCTCTGGGTTGCTTCACCTGTGTAACTGGCGTGTCAGGCTCCGGAAAATCTACGCTGATCAGCGACATCCTCAAGCGTCAACTGTTTAAGGTCTTTTATGGCTCCAAAGAGAAGCCAGGATCCTTCAAAAAAATCACGGGCATCGACTTGCTCGACAAGGTCATTGAGATTGACCAGAGCCCGATTGGGCGCACCCCGCGCAGCAATCCAGTGACGTATACAGGTGCCTTCACAGCGATCCGTGAAATCTTTGCTGCAACGCCCGCCGCCAAAGTACGCGGATACGGTCCAGGACGCTTCAGCTTCAATGTAAAGGGCGGACGCTGTGAGGTCTGCCAAGGGGACGGCATGCGCTGTCTTGAAATGCACTTCCTGCCGGATGTCTACGTGACCTGCGAACAATGTGGCGGACAGCGTTATAACCGGGAGACACTGGAAGTTCGCTACCGCGACAAGAACATCGCGGAGGTCTTGGACATGACAGTCGACGAAGCACTGGAATTCTTCGCCCCCATTTCCATGGTCGCCAACAAACTCAAGACGCTCTCGCAGGTTGGTCTTGGCTACATCCATCTTGGGCAGTCCTCTACAACGCTATCCGGAGGTGAAGCCCAGCGCATCAAGCTTGCGACGGAACTATCGAAGCGAGCCACAGGCAAGACGCTCTATCTGCTGGACGAACCGACTACGGGCCTGCATTTCGCAGATGTGCACAAACTGCTCGAACTCCTGTTGCGCCTGCGTGCATCAGGCAATACTGTTGTTGTGATTGAGCACAATCTGGACATCATCAAATGCGCGGATTACATCATCGACCTCGGTCCTTGCGGCGGCGATGAAGGTGGTACGCTTGTAGCTGCGGGCACCCCCCAACAAATCGCCGCCTGCGATGCCTCCCACACTGGCCATTTCCTCAAACGGCTGTTGTAATTTATTTTTGTACAAAGGCGCGGACCCGCTGAACAATGCCCTTACTGATCGCCTTCTTCTGGTTGCGGAGCCAACTGCGCGCCAGCATAATCCGTATCGCAAGTCTCGTTTGCCAGCGAGGACACAACGTGATCCAATAATTATAATTTGGAAATAAAGAAGGTGTAATGCCTGAAACTTGAAAGGCGCGCCACATTAACCCACGTCGCGACGGGAAGGCTTCAAACGAGGTCAACTTGCCCAGAGAGTCAAGCAACAACATATTCCGCATGCACTTTTCGCACCGACAGCAATTATCTGGACGGCCTGGATGCTTCCAGCACACACGCAGATGGCGCATCACCAGCGGATGATCAGCAATCGCTTCCAATTTTTCGCGACGTTGTGCATTCGTACCGAAATGGACAAACATGCGTTGCTCGTCCGACCAAAAAGGATCGATCTCGGGGTGAGAACCACACGGGACCATAAAACCAACAGCATACGAGGAGGAAATTATCATTCGCTGGATATTGGGCAATGTATAGGCTGCTGAAGCTAAAGCGCCACCATGTGTCCGGACCCATTCCATACCTCGAATCAGAGGATGTTCGCGGAGATTCGTTTTAAGCAAGAGGAGGCGACGCCCCAAACCTGTAGCAATCTGAGACAGGTGCTGACGTGCATCCTCAAGTCGCGTCTGATCTGCAAGCGCACTGTCAAAACCATGCACATACACAAGGTCGTCAATCTGCTCTCCCGAACACAACAGAGAATAAAAAGAATCCACACCGCCAGTAAAAAAGAGTCCAGTATGCGAAGTCTCATTCGTCGCTCCAACCGGATGATAGGCGCCATTGCAGGTAATTTCAATGGGCGTATATCCCCACCATGTACTAAACCGTTCCATTACCTGCTTTGAATTCTCCAGCCAAAGAGGTGAGAGTGAAACGCCTTCGATATGCAGACCCGCCCCCCTTTTCATCGCGGGCAACAGGAAAGCACACGCAAAGACTTCTCCGCGTAGTTGCATCTCAACATCAGATGATTCATACCAGACAGGCAATCCGTCCACATCGGCAACAATGCGTGAAACACCGTTTTCGTTCGTCAGTCGAATATTCCGGATGAGTAGAGGGGCATCATTCATTTATTGTTCCTTTTACGTCTGAAAATCGATTTCTTCTGGTTGCGAAACCAACTGCGCGTCATCATGATGCGCATCGCAAGTCTCGTTTGCCAGCGCGGACACGTCACGAGCCGACTACGATAACCCCTCATAGAACTCGGGGTAATGCTTGATATCTGACAGGCACGCCAAAACAACCCACGGCGAGATGGGAAAGCTTCAAACGAGGTCAACTTACCCTGGGAGTCGAGGATCAACATGGTCCGCACGCACTTTTCGCATCTGCAGCAATTATTCGTCCTGCCTGCATTCTTCCAGCAAACGCGCAGATGGCGCATCACCAGCGGATGATCCGCAATGGCTTTCACTTTGACGCGACGGCTCGCCTCCGTGCCTTGATGCATAAGAACCAGTTGGTCGTTCGACCAAAGTGGATCGGTCTCAGGATGCGTGCCCATGGGAACAATTAAACGACCAGAATCAGAAGAAGAGATAATCATTCGGCCAATTCCAGGCAATGTATAGCCCGCTGAAGCCAATGCGCCGCCATGTGCCTTCGTCCATTCCATCTCGCGAATCAGCGGATGTTCCCGGAGATTGGTTTTCAGCAGGATTAACCGCAGGCCTGTATCTGTTGCAACCTGGGCCAGATGCTGGCGCGTATCTTCGAACCGTTTCTGATCGTTCACCCCGACGTCAAAGCCATGCACATAAA
>SESF01023989.1_pt1 | contig 13959 bp, 15 predicted proteins | sample 3171521 | NCBI WGS metagenome assembly SESF01 (sample SAMN10866945, study PRJNA518727) | freshwater metagenome | biome: subpolar coniferous forest; feature: holomictic lake; material: water; isolation source: holomictic Lake 227, 6 m and 8 m depth | place: Canada: near Kenora, Ontario | collected...
GCATCATTATTTGAGGGCCAAAGGCCCGTTCCATACCGGCCTGGGGCATCGCCCCAGGAAAAAGGGGAAGCGCGATTCAGGGCTGAAGGCCCGCGCCATTCTGAGCGCGATACAATGGTTCGGGCCTTCAGCCCTGGATTCCTTTGCATTGAAAACCTGGGGCGTTGCCCCAACCTGGTATGGGGTCGCGCCTTTGGCGCTGAAAGACGTATTTTGACGGGTATTTCTCAATCCGAACAGTATTGGGCGCGAAGGCCGCGAAGGAATGGGAAGCTGGAGCTTCCAGACACTTGCGTTCCCAAGCTGGGCTTGAGGAACGAGGGGGATGCGGCGTCGGGGCCTTAATGTGGGAGAGGTTGCCATCGGCGCTCCATTCAAAGCCCAGCCCAACGGGCTTGTTTCTTAATATTATTCCGTGAGCGCTGACTTTATCGCCTCGAAGGCCAGGCTCACTTCTTCACGGGTGCAACAATACGGCGGCATTAGATAAATGGTGTTTCCGAGCGGGCGGATGAGGACTCCCTTTTCTTGACAGAGTTTTGCGATCTGCCGGCCGAATGATCCCCCGTAGCGATTGCTTCCTGTGGTGACATCGAAGGCCGCAATGGCCCCGATGACCCTCGGTTTTTCGATCTGCGGCAGGTTACGGGTTAGTTCCCGCAAGCCTTCTTGCAACCAGCCCGAGAGTTGCCGGACTCTTTCCAGGGATTGAAGCTTGTCAAATAGCCGCAAGCTTTCCAAGGCGACCCGGCAGGCGAGGGGATTGCCCGCATAACTGTGCCCATGCGCCAGCGCTTTCGGAAAGCCCTCGGCCAGAAATTTGTCAAAGATGTGATTTTTAAACAGCGTTGCCGCAAACGGCAGGATGCCGCCGGTGATCCCTTTGGAGAGGCAAACGATGTCCGCACTCACCCCTGCGCCTTGCGAGGCCAGAAAACTGCCGGTCCGCCCGAAGCCCGTCATCACTTCGTCTGCGATGAGGGGAATTCCCCACTGCTTTAGGCGCTCGGCAATGCCGCGCAAGAAGCAGGCCCGATACATCTTCATCCCAATAGCTCCCTGGACCAGCGGTTCCAGGATGAAAGCGGCGATGCTCCCGCCCTCCTTCTCCAGCAAGATATCCAAGGCTTTCAGCGCGGCGGTTTCTTCAAGGAGGGGATCGTGTTCCCACCAGCAGTAGGGGGCATCCAGCCAGCGCATCTCGAACATCCATTTGCCGAAGGCATCGAAATAACCGCAAGTCGCCCCGGCAGACATGGCTCCCAGCGTATCTCCGTGATAGGCCCCCTTCAGACCGATCACGAGCGGCCGTTCCTGGCCTTGGTTGCCCCAGTATTGCAGGGTCGTTTTGAGCGCGACCTCGACGGCCGTTGAGCCGTTGTCGGAGAAAAACACCTTGTCGTCCGCGGCAAACCCGGCCCTTGAGAGCAATTCTTCGGCGAGGGTTACCGCCGTTTCATGGGTTGTCCCGGCAAAATGCACATGGTCCAGGAGTCTGACTTGATCGCTCAGCGCCTCTGCGAATTCCCCTCTGCCGTGGCCGTGGATATTGACCCACCACGAGGAGATCATATCCAGATACCTGCGGCCGCTTGGGTCCGTGATCCAGGCGCCTTTGGCGGACGCCACCTCCAGAAGGGCAGGTTGTTCCAAATGCTGGGTGTAGGGGTGCCAAATAACCCTATGGTCTCTTTGCTGAAGCTGCGTTTCGGCTTTCAAGGGTGAAAACTATGCGCAGGGTGTGCCGAACGCTCAATGACTAAATCAAGGCTCAAGATTCACTTTCGGCATTCGGCGCCTGCGCCCTACGCCTACGACTGGCGGCTAATTGCAACGTGAGCGTCTCCGCTTCTTCCAGCCATTCCAGCTTCTCGCGCAACGTGCTCCGAAGGCCAAGAAGGAGGATCTCCTTTCTGGCTCCTTCGGCCGTACACCACTGCCAGCCGGGATGTGCGTAAAGGTCAGCTTGGCTCATCGGTGCCACTTTCGCTGATTTTCCTCGCTTCTTCAAGCGCGGCGATGTCCGCCAAATCTTGCGGACGCGCCGCCAAACGTTTCATGGCCAGAAGCGACTCGCAAGTGACGAACGGGGCCACAAGGCCGCTGGCGATCTCCAGACGCTCCGCCATTTCATACTCCGTTTTAAAATCGAACGGCTCATAGACAAAAACGTCGATAGGCGTGCGGCGGTGGACGTCGCTCCAGAGTTTAAGCACCAACATGTTTTTGTCTCGACGCCACATCTCCCGGTTACCAGGTTCGGCAAACTCTTCTGGAGTCACAGGGATCGAAGGAACGTAGCCGATGCCGAGTAAGGCTCGCAATCCCCGGAGAATGTTGTCGTTTTCAAGGCCGATCACCAAGTCCAAGTCCCGTGTGAAGCGTTCGTATCCGTGCGCGTTGACTGCAAGCCCGCCAACGATGATGTAGCGGACCTCCTCGCTGTTCAGGGCGCGGATGATCGTTTCGATGCTACGAATTTCCATGGCAACATCTAATCAGACCCACAGATTGCGGTCCAGCGTGCGGTCGTTGATTCCGATCTTGCGCTCAGCGCTCAATGACCACGGGCGTGCCCACCTTGCATTTCTCGTAGAAAAGCGGCGCGATCTCGGCGGGCATCCGGATGCAGCCGTGGGATGCCGGGTAGCCGGGCAGGATGCCGATGTGCATTCCCACGCCCTCGGAAACTCGCATGAACCATTTCATGGGCGCCCCTTCGAAATGAGTGCCGCTTGGCGCGGAGTCGATTTGGACGCTGACGCCCGAACGAACCGTCCGCCCCTGACGATCCACGAAGTTCCCGTAGCGGTTCGAGTGGTGATCGGGATCCTTTTCCTGCACATTGAAGCTTCCGGTGGGAGTCATGCCCGCCGCTTTGCCTGAGGAAATGGGCGAGTCGATGGCGATTTCCGGGCCAAGCATCAGGTAAGCCCGTTGTTTGCTCAATGAAATGAGGACGCTGGAACTCTCGCGAGTGAGCCGCTCCAAGACCCGCGGCGAAACCTTTGACGGCTCTTGTTCGCGGATCGATTCGCTCGCTTTTTTCATGGCGGGGCGACCGGGGATCTGCGCACGCAGATGCGCCTGAAAGCCCCACATCCCGACGGACGCGGCGAAAATGCCACGGAAAATGCGGGGAATTTGGAATCTCATTGCAGCAACACGATGCCTGCTACTTAATGTTAGGCTTTCTTGACGATCAATCGAAAACTCCTAAGAACTGCTGGAAGTCGGCGATTGGGCATGTATTTGGCCCTTGTCGCCCGGCTTCTCGTGCTTTGCTCTCTGCCCCTCGGGCCGGTGCTTCCATGGTGCGCCAAGGCGGAAATCGTCCTGCCCACGGGAGGAAAGGGCGAAAAAAAGAAAAAGCGGCCCATGGCTCCGCAAGCGATCGCGACCGCGGCTCAGCTCGCGCCCGGCGGCACGGTGCAAATCACGTTGCGCGTGACCGGGAAACGCAACCAGGAGGTGCGATACCTGATCCGGAGTGAGCCGAAGCTCGGGAAAATCGTCGGCATCCAGCCCCTCGATCAGGAAATTTCGGTGCTCACTTATCAGCACACCGCGCCGATGGCGGGGGAAGGGGATGCGCACGACCGGATTGTTTTTGCCGCGCAAGATGACGAAGGCACTTCCGCTCCGGAGGAAATCGCCATCACGATCGTGGACGAACCGGCGGCCCTAGTCGCGCCCGACTCCGTGGAGTTCGGGGAAGTTCTGCTGAGCGCTACCGTTACGCGCACCATTACGCTGGCGAATCGAGGCGGACATGTGTTGGAAGGCGATTTCGCACTGGACACCCCATGGCGCGTCGAACCGAGCCACTTCCGGCTCGCGAGGGGCGAGGCCGCGCGATTCCTCGTATCGTTCATGCCGGATTCCGAACGGGAATACCGCGACAGCCTCCGGATCGCGACCCTCGCGGAAACCGTATTGCACGCCTTGGCCATCACGCCGATTACGACCGCGCCGCAGACGCTTGACTTGGTGGCGAAAGTGGGAGGCAAGGCTCGCTCAGGCAATCTGACGCTGACCAATCGCACGGCCGGGGATCAGACCGTTCGGATTCAAGCCGATCCGCGCCTGCATCTTCCGGCTGAAATCGTGGTCCCCGCGAATGGAACCAACACGGTCGCCGCGACGCTCGCCGCCGACGACATGGCGGGATTCGATGGCCAGGTGGAGTTTCTCGCCGGGCAGGCTGCGCGCCACGCGCGGATCTATGCGCCGCCGGTTGGCCCGAGTTTGTTCGCGGACATGAAGACGCTCTCTTTTGGAAAGCTGGAAGTGGGGCGCACCAAATCGCTGACGTTGAAGCTGGAAAACCGTGGCGGCACCAAGGCCGAAGTGACTGCGGAAGCGCCGCCTCCGTTCCAAGTCGGCCAACAGAAACTTGCCGTTGATCCGGGGAATTCGCTGGACTTGAAAGTGAATCTCGACCCCGCCTGGCCCGGCAATCTTGCAGCCAATCTCAGAATTGTCGGCTCCGGTGCGGATTTGACTATTCCGCTTACGGCGGAAGTGACGCCTCGGAGTCCCATAACGCGAAGCTTAATGGCTGCGGTCGGAACCGCGGCGCAGTTCGGAGCGGGTTCGGCTGTGGGAAGCGTCGAAGGCAAGGCGCCCGTTTTTTCCGGGGTCCCTTCGATCGGGCTTATCGAAGTTGAAAGCCTGAAGCCGACCACAGCGACGCTGGCTTGGAAGCCGCCGGCCAACACCAAGACCGATCTCGACTACCGGCTAGAGTTCCGGCGTAGCTTCCTCGACCAGAAAGGAGCCTGGCATGTGGAATGGTTGCCGATTTCCGACGTGAAGTTCACCAAAACATCTGACCGGGTGACCGCCGTGCTGGGCGATCTTCCTTCCGGATATGCCATCACCGTCCGCGCCATGTCGGTGACTGCAAAGGGCGAAGTTTCCCAGCCATCCGCATCGGTCCAATTCTTTGTCCCGCAAAAGCCAGTAATCTTCACCACCCAGCGGGTGCTCCTGGTCTTGTTTGGGCTGCTGCTGGTCGGTGCGTTGCGCGTGCAGCGGCGGCTTCAGAAAGGCTAAGACAAATGCTGTTCAGAAATTCAAAGTTCAAAGCTCTGGAAAGTGTTCCTGAACCCGAGTATGTGTTTTGCAATTCAGGGCCAAAGGCCCGACCGCATACCAGCCTAGGCCAACGGCCTAGGGCTTCGCGGAAAACAAGAATCAGGGCTGAAGGCCCGCCGCACGCTCAATGCTTCGGGCCTTCAGCCCTGAAATATTTATTAACGCAAATTCCTGGGGCGATGCCCCAGGCTGGTATGCTTCCGCGCCGTTGGCGCTCCAACCGACTCCAATTCCTTTTCGCTTCATGAATAACGGTATCCAAAACATTCATTTTCTCGGCATCTGCGGCACCGCCATGGGTTCGGTCGCCGCCGCCTTGCAGGAACGCGGCTTCACCGTCACCGGCTCCGACGAAAACGTCTATCCGCCGATGTCCACATTTCTGGAGCAGAAAGGCGTCAAGCTGACCGCGGGATTCCGCCCGGAAAACATCCCGGCCTCCGCTCAGTTGATCGTGATCGGCAACGCCATGAAACGCGGGAATCCGGAAGTGGAAGCCGTGCTCAACCGGAAGCTTTATTACCTCTCCCTGCCGGAAACGTTGAAGGAGTTTTTCCTGCGCGGCCGGCACAATCTCGTGGTCACGGGAACCCACGGGAAAACCACCACCACGTCGTTGCTCACCTGGATTCTGGAATCCGCCGGGCTGGAGCCAAGCTACTTGATCGGCGGCATTCCAAAAAACCTGGGCCAGGGCGCGCGGTTCCGCGATTCCAAATACGTGGTGCTCGAAGGCGACGAATACGACACCGCGTTTTTCGACAAACGCTCGAAGTTCGTCCACTACATGCCGGAGTTGGTGATAGTGAATAACATCGAGTTCGATCACGCCGACATCTTCAACAATCTCGACGAAATCAAACTGAGCTTCCGGCGGATGCTCAACATTGTCCCCGGCAACGGGATGGTGTTACTCAATGCTGACGATCCCAACTGCATCGACGTGGGCCGCACCTGTCCCGCGCCCGTGGTGGAAGTCGGGTTCTCGGCGAATGCAGCCAACCAGATCCGCGAAGTCAGCTATCATCCGCACGGCTCGGAGTTCACGCTTTTCGACACCCGGTTCACGCTGCCGCTGGTGGGTGAATACAACGTCCGCAATGCCGCGATGGCCATTTCCGCCGCCCATTTCTATGGGGTGCGGCTGGAGACGATTCGGAAAGCGGTTGCATCGTTTGAAGGCGTGCTCCGCCGCCAGGAAATCCGGGGAGAGGCAGGTGGCATCAAGATCATCGACGACTTCGGGCATCATCCTACCGCCATTCGCCAGACGCTTGCCGGGTTGCGTCATCAGTATCCCGGCGCGCGGTTGTGGGCCATCTTCGAGCCGCGCTCCAACACCACGCGCCGGGCAGTGTTCCAGCACGAACTCCCCGCCGCGTTCGCGGAAGCCGACGGCGTCATCTTCTCAAAAGTGGCGCGTCTGGAGCAGATTCCCGAAGCCGAACGCCTCAAACCCGAACAGGTCATCGCCGACATCGCCGCGATGGGCAAACCGGCCTTCTATGAACCCGGCGTGGACGAGATCATCGCGCGCATCTGCCCGCTGGCCAAGAGAGGGGATGTGATCGTGGTGTTCAGCAACGGCGGGTTCGACGGGATCCACGGGCGGTTGTTGAAGGAGTTGGTGTAAATAGAAGCACTGCCGTATTCATCCGCCTGTCCTCAGCGGATTAAACAACAGCAGTCCGGGAAATCTCCTGAACCCTTCATCGGCGCTCACTAGCGTTGCGCCATGTTCCAAGGCTAGGGCGGCAAGCCAGGCGTCGTTTAAGTCATTGCCAATTAAGCCGTGGGCAGCAATCAGCTCTTGAAGAATTTCACCGTGCCGTTCGCCGGGTGTTAACCTGAGAGCCTCGGGATAACTTTTAAGGTCATTCCAGAATTCCAGCGCGACTTTGATCGGTGCAATTTGCAGGCTTGGCAAAGTGGTGATCCTTAGGAACGCAACCTCCACCAATTCACATAAGGCCAACGGCTCCCCTCTTTCGGCAAGAGTTTTCAGCCAGTTGCAGCAAGCCCGATGCCCGGTTGCCTCTTCGCGGAGGCAATAGATCAGGATGTTTGCGTCGGGGAAATGAAGGGGCATGCGCGGCTCTTTGGCTGCTAACGTGGCGGGAACTTGAGCTTCTCAGCATCGCGAGCCTCTTGTTCGCTGTTTGCGATCTCTTTCAACTGCCCGTCGTTAAAGGGAAATGCCTCGCCTTTTCGGTAAGTCCGAAAACGAATCGGCACTCTGGCGGCTGTCGCCCGGGCTTTTTGAAGTCGTAAGCGCAAAGCATCTTCCAGAAAGCGGGTCAGAGTGAGGCCCTCCCGTGCGGCTTCGGATTTAGCCTCGCGATAAAGCTGGTCATCGATTCGCAGGGTTGTTTGCACGTCTGAAATATTGCATTTGACAGATTTCTGTCAACCCTCTTCCGCGACCCGGTGGTCAGCCTACGCTCAACGTCGCCGGCCACCGCACTTCAAACCTACTGCCTTCTCCCAGTTCGCTGGTGAGCTCGATCTTCCCGCCATGTGCTTCGACGTGCTTTCGTGATCGCCAGGCCGAGACCCGAGTGGCCTTGTGCGCCGGAGCGGGCTTTATCACCCCGGTAGAACCGCTCGAAAATGTGCGGGAGATCTCCGGGCGCAATGCCTCGGCCCGTGTCGTGGACAATAATTTTCCTCTTCACCTTCTCTTAAGGTTCATTCGCGTAATCTGGCGTTGTGAAAAACGAGAATTTCGTTTGAACCAAAGACTAACACGCAAAGCCACATCGCTATGAAAAGAACACTCATTGCAGTCGCGCTGGCGCTCGCCGCGTCAACGCTCAATACGAAAGCCCAGGATGGAGGCGGAGCCCCGCCGCCGCCTCCGGATGGTCCCCCGCCAAATGAAGCCGGCCCGCAGGGCGGTCCCGTTGGCGGCCACAAACACCCAAAGCCTCCGATCGAAGCAGCGCTCGACGCAAATGGCGACGGAGTGATCGACGCCGATGAAATAGCCAACGCGGCGGCGGCGCTGAAGAAGCTGGACAAGAACGGCGACGGCTAGCTGACGCCGGACGAATACAGGCCACCGCATCCTCCAGGACCGCCTCCCGGCTGTCGCCCGGGCGGTCCGCGCCCGGATGACCATAACGGTGCAGAAAACAAAGGGCAGCAGCCCACCGCCGACAAAGCCAAGCCGTAGCAGGGGCGTCGTTTGGAAATTCTGAAATCCGAAGGGTTCCCATAACTGAGCCGGGGGTTGAGCGCCAGCGATGCCCCCGGCATGGGAACAACAGAGGCTACTGCGTAATGTCGCAGACGGATCGTAGCGGCAAGGATGCCGCTTCTACTATAGAAGCGGCTTCCAGCCGCTCCGCCGTGGCAAAACGCCCATTTTCCATCCGGCGTGATGAGCGAAGCCCATGATTACTCGTTCCCAAACAATCAACCTATGAAACAAACGTCACACTTAACCACTGCACTCATGTTGGCCTTGTCCGCGCTGAGCGCTCCCGCCCAGGATCACCGCCTGCCCCAGCGGGATCAGAGGCGTTACTCAATCGAGCAAGCGGTGTCAGACAAGGCGCAACTCAATACGATTGCCTTTAACGATTATCCCTGCACAGGGGCTTTCATTTATTCCGAACCGATCGCTCTGCCTCAAGTTCTCAACACTGATCTGTGGAGGACCACAGCGCTACAAGACGCTACCGCGAATCAGATGGTGCTGTGCTAATTAAGAAATTTACCGCAGCTTGCGGTACGTTTCCAAACGGCAATTGAATCCCGCAAAATCCACGACCTGCCGGGATTGCAATTTCAACGAAGGAGGGCAGGTGGAGTTGAGCAACGGGTTTGCGAAGACTAGTCTCCCGCCGGGCTTAAGCACGGTGGCGGCAATGGAAAGGAGGTCCATAATCAGCCCGCGCAGGTCGCCAATGGGGACGCGCCTGCCCATGGGAGGATTCGTCACAATGAGCGTCACGGAGTTTGGCCCCAGCCCCTCTATGGAGGCGAAATCTCGAAAATCGCAGCAGGCAAAGTTCGTCGGGACGCCTGTTATTTTTGCGGCGGCGAAATTGCCCTCCGTAATGGCCACGGCCTCCGGGCTCAGATCGGTTCCGATCGCACGCCGCACGCCTCCGAGCAGGGCTCTCTCAATGAGTTCCAAGCCGGAACCGCAAAAAGGATCCCAGACAATCTCCCCGTCAAATCGCCCAGCCATCCGAGCCATGCATGCGCCCAACGGGGGATGAGATGCCGCCGGCACATCGGCTTGCCGATAGTAAAACCGCGGATCGGGCGTCAATCTCGGGCGCAGTTCCACGGAATTTCCCCGACCGGCGGAATGAATTTCGATTTCCCAGGGAGCCGTCTGCGCGTCGTTGAGAATTTCCGGGCCTAACGCATAGGCGCGGTTCGCGATTAGCCGCACCGCGCCCCGCTGGTGGCCTTTTGCCACAAAGTTTAGCCGGTAGCGGAGGGAGCCCTCGGTGAAGGTTTTGAAAACCCGACGCGATAACGGCGAGGCGATGATGGAGGCTATGGGCTCGATGGAGTCCGCTTCGCTGGATGGACGGGTGCTGCCCAGCACGAAACCGACTGTGCCGAAACACCGGAGCGTATAGAGGTCGCCAAGTGAAAAGGGTGCCAAAGGCCGAAGGGCGACCACGCCGGGCGTGACTTCCACGATGCGAAACTTTCCACGCATGAGGCGGGAATCCTCCACCTCCTGCCGGACGATTTGTTCCAGCCCCTTGCGGCCCCGCAGATGGATTCGCAAGCCTGTGAAATCGGAGAGAACGCCGTCCATTCGCACGGTGCTGGGGCTTTGCTGGCGCGCTACGCTGGCTTTCACCTTCTGCTCGGTTTGCGGGAGGATGCCGCGCGTCCCTTGCAATACTTCCAAGGTGGCAGCGCCGCCGATCTTATCGAGTGTCTGCCCCAGGAACTTTTTTTCGCGCTCGGTCGTCGTCTTTTGCAGCAAGGAAAGCAGCTCTCCTTCCCCGCTGGGCCCGGCCCCGATCTTGGGGAGGGCCGCTATGGCATAGCGCCTGACCTTTTCACAAGAATCTTGCAAAAGCCCAAGCAGCCACCGCTTCACCTCTTCCTGCTGTTCCGCCGGGCCGGATTCGGAAAATACTACGCCCACCGCGCGGATCACGGCCACCCTGCTCATTCGTTCCGGCGGAGTCGCCCGATCAAACTGCGCCACTTCCCCAGCCCAGAGTTGCTCCCACGGCAGAACGCGCAACTGTCGATAAAGCTCTTTGCTGGGATTTTTTCCTCCGTCTTTCATAGATGTATTAGCTCCGTGTATTTTCTGGCGCTGGAATCGGGGTGTTTTAGAGCGGAATGTGTTTTTGGAAATTCCGGTAGAGCAGCAGATCGTAAATCACTTTAAGCAAGCCGCCCAAAACGAAGGGCGCGCTGAGGAACGACGGGCTGGCAAGGAGAGCGCCCGCGATTGCCGGAGAGAGAGCAGCGCCAATCGTGCGCGCAATGCCGGTGATCCCCGCGGCTGCGGAACGTTCATCGGGCGCCACGACCGCCATCGTGTAGGCTTGCCGCGGGGGGACATCCATTTGGGAAATGCTGAAGCGCGCCAGCAGCAGGCCAACGGCCCAGGGCAGGGTTGGCATGAAAGGGACAAGGATCAGAAGGATATTGGACGGGAGATGAGTAAAGACCATCGTGTTGACAAGCCCGATCCGCGATGCAACCCACGCTGAAGCTAAAGAGGACAGGCCCGCGAGCAGATTCGCCCCGAAGAAGATCGATCCCAGGGTGGAAAGATCCGCTCCGAACCGGCAGTGGAACCAGTAAGCGACGATGCTTTGAATGACAAAGCCTCCTGCAAAAGCGTCCAGCCCGAAAAGGGCGGAGAGTTTCATCACCACTCCGTGGGAATTGTGAAGGCCAAACCGGTTTTTTGCCACGGCGGCCTCGGATTTCGACGGCTCGACCGCTTGGGAGAGCCGGGAAAACAACAGGCAAAGCACTCCGCCAATAAGAGCGTAGGCAAACAGGATTGTCCGGTAGCTGTTGAGCGGAGTGACTCCCATGTGCTGGAGGGCCCCGCTAAAATGCCCGGCTGCGAATGCCCCAATCGCCGTGGCAAACGATCCGCTGAGATTATACCAGGCAAAAATGCGGGTGCGCTCTGTTTGCGCGATTTCCTGGGAAAGCGCAGCCTGTTCGATGGCTAGGAACGGGCCCACCTCGTAGCCGCTTGGACTGATGACCCCAATGATGGCGGCAATGAGGAGCCATGTGAACTGGCTCGTGAGTCCAAAGAGAACCCCGGCAAACAGCATCAGTCCGCCTCCCGCGATGAGCATCCGCCGACGGCCGAGCCGGTCGGCAGCCGTGGTCATCCAGAGTGAGACAGCCGTGTCGCCGAGCAATGTAAGGCTCAGAAGGATCCCTATAAGCCGTGTGCTGACCCCGACGGTTTCCAAGTAGAAAACCAGAATCACCGAGATGAGGCCGTAGGCAAACATCCGCGCAATCCGGGCGGCAAACAGAAGACGGCAGTCTGGTTGAAGGCCAATTCTTAATTCTCGGGTCACAATATAACCTAGCTCATTTTGTGTTCAGTATAGGTAGCAAAGGCCAAATCCGGCAAGAGAATGCCAAAAGCCGCTCTACCCAAAAGTGCGTCTGGATGGCATAAGAAAAGCCATGGCTTACAAAATCACCGATAACTGTGCCGCATGCGGCGGATGTAAAGACGAGTGTCCCCAGGGAGCGATTTCCGAGGGCAATCCTTACAAGATCGACCCCGAATTGTGCATCGACTGCGGCGCGTGTATGTCGGCGTGCCCGACCGAAGCGATCGTTTGCGAATAAGGCTCTTACGAGAACCAGTTCGTAAACGAGAGCCAGTCGCCAGGCTGCGAGCCGTGCTGTGCCTTGGAGCGGATGATCACCCGCGTGCCCACCTGGACTTGCTTGAAGAGTTCCACCACGTCTTTGGAGCGCATGCGGATACAGCCCCAGCTCACAGGCTTCCCAATGCGCCGCTCTTCGGGCGTCCCATGAATGTAAATTCCGCGTCCGAGCGCATGCCGGTTCTGCGGCTCTAGTCCTTGCAAGCGAATGACCCGGGTGACGATCGGGTCGCGTCCCGGAGCGTTGGGCGGCAGCACTTCCCCTGTGAAATGCCCTCGCTTGATCACCGCGCCCATCGGCAACTCGTCTCCGAGTTTCGAGCAAACTTCGAAGGTTCCAAGCGGCGTCTTGTAACTATGTAAATCGTCCCCGAGTCCGAATTTCGAGGTGGAGATGCGGAAAGAGGCGACTTGCTGCCCGCTTTTTAGAAGGTCCAATTTCTGGCCATCGACATCGATGACCACCTCGGAGGTCGGCTTCGGTACGTTTGCAAACGCATCGACTGCCCCCAGCAAACTGGCGGCAGCGACGAGAGCGGAGGTAAAGAAGATTCGGCCCTTCATTGCGATTTTTTTTATCATGCGGAGCTGAAAAGGTGAAGTTGTTTTCTGTAGCCACGTCGCTGTGCGACATCGGGGGAGCGCTTCGCTTCAAAACCGGACGTTTTGGTTCACATTGCCGCCCCGACTGAGCGGGGGCGGCTGCAGGGGGCTGCAGGGCCGGACTCCCTGTCCTTTTTCACGCCGATGGCGTCCGAGGCAGGGGAGTCCTCCGTTTCGGAATTTATGGAGTACCGGAACCCTGTTTACCCGGAGTATTTCGGTGACCCGTTTGTCTGGAAGCACGGCGACGACTACTTCGCTGTTGGAACCGGTTCCGGGGAAGCTTCCGGCGATCTCGGAAAATCAGGCCGCGTTTTTCCATTGTTGCACTCGCTGGATCTCGTCCACTGGAAACCCGCCGGGGAAGCGTTGGATCGGCCCAATGCGGACCTAGGGAGTAACTTTTGGGCTCCGGAAGTCGCGTATGCCGAAGGGCAGTTCTGGCTTTATTATTCGGTGGGTCGCGGCGACAAGCTTCATCAGATCCGCGTGGCGTCCTCCCGTGATCCGCTGGGTCCTTACCGGGATGTGAGCGATGAACCGCTCGTGGCGCCCCGCTCCCCCCCCTTTGCCATCGATCCGCATCCGTTCCAGGATGACGATGGCCGCTGGTACCTTTTTTATGCGCGGGATTACCTCGATGCCGGATTCAGCCGGTCGTTTGGCCGGGTTCGCTCCGGGACAGCCCTTGCGATGAGCCGGTTGTTGACGATGGACAAGCTGGAGAAAAAGGAACGCACCGTGCTCCGTGCCCGATGTGACTGGCAGCGTTTTTTGGCGAATCGGCTGATGTATGGCGGGGTATTCGACTGGCACACCCTGGAAGGGCCATTTATTCGCAAGCATGAAGGGCGGTATTATTGCTTCTACAGTGGCGGAAATTGGGAAACCGGTTCCTATGGAGTCGATTACGGGGTGGCCGATCAGGTTGCGGGACCCTATTCGGACGCTGGGAACGAAAAGGGGCCCCGGGTTTTGCGGACCTCCCCGGGGCGCGTTATCGGCCCCGGCCACAATTCGTTCATTACCGGCCCGGACGGGCTGGACTACATGGTCTATCACGCGTGGGACCCCGCCATGACGGCCCGCCGCATGTGCATCGACCCTCTGGTCTGGACACTGGAAGGTCCGCGCTGCCAGGGGCCGACTTAGTCTTTGGATAGAAGCGGGGCCATCCTGGCTGCTCCGGGCGGCGGGCGGGACGCCAATAGTGTTCGACATCGTTTTTGCTTAGGACCAAAGGTCCGTCCCATACCAGCCTGGGGCAACGCCCCAGGAAAATTCGGACGGCGAATCAGGGCTGAAAGCCCGCGCCATTCCGGGCACGATGCGATGGTTCGGGCCTTCAGCCCTGGACATTTCTGAAATCGAAAACCTGGGGCGTTGCCCC
>SESF01016970.1_pt1 | contig 13949 bp, 21 predicted proteins | sample 3171521 | NCBI WGS metagenome assembly SESF01 (sample SAMN10866945, study PRJNA518727) | freshwater metagenome | biome: subpolar coniferous forest; feature: holomictic lake; material: water; isolation source: holomictic Lake 227, 6 m and 8 m depth | place: Canada: near Kenora, Ontario | collected...
TAAAAATAGGGTAAAGAATAATAAGAGGCGGATTCGGTACAGTGAGCGCCATAGTGACCGAACACCCGATAGAAAGAATCCAAGCCGTGACTTCAATGATAAAACGAACAGGGTGTGTTCTATAGTCATCTTTTACCCAATTGGAAAAGCCATAAAAAATATCATTCATAGTGTCTATTATAGCACTATGAATGATATTTGTAAATTATTTTGGTCAGTTATTGCGACATGTACGCTCACGGTAGATTCTACCGTCAGGCGTTTGGATATCTTTCCATTCCGTACAGGTAACTTCATTGCTCGGTGGTGGAGGTGGTTGCTGAATTACGATTGGTGGTTGCTGTACTACCACTGGAGGTTGCTGCTTTGCTATCTCATACCCAATCACACCGCCGATTAAAGTAGGTACTACCCAAACCCATCCGTGATCTGGATGCCATTGACGGTACATCGGTGGGCCTGGGCGATGATACTGTGCTGCCGAGGGGCCACTGACTGCTAGGAGTGTTACTGTGAGTAGGCTTGCTATAATAGCTTTCATGATGGATTCCTTTCGTTATCTTACTTATATAACGCATCATACCTGCTTTTCGTTGACGCGCTGATCAATTACTTGTTGTAGAATAACCTCTACCATTTTATTTATCGTTATATCTCGCTTGTGGGCTGCTAACGCCAACATTAGGATAGTTGTGTCGTCCAAATCTAATGGGACAACAACCCGAGTATCAAAATCTTCACCGTTGAACATAGCCTTAGCCTTTTCCAAGAAGTCTTCCTCTACTTCAAGATCAATCCACTTAACATCGTCCCAAGCAATGCTGTTATCGACACCACGTTCATTGGACTCTTTTAGCAGAGCAGCAAGATGCTCTGGGTTTTGCCAACGATATGCCTTGACAAAAGTGTTATCCGTTGAGGAAATGTCTGCGCTATACACGGTTGAAGTTTTAGTATCGAATACCAGGGTGGCGTATGCGTAGTCTGATTCGAAATCCAGGCACCGAACATTGTAGCCATAACACGACCAGCCATATTCGCTACCACCTGAAATTCTGTAGTCAAAAGCTTCATGGAGTTGTTTTAGATTCATTTTGTATCACCTTTGGTTGATGTTCAGTTTCATTTATTTCATCTTCGGGCACACTAATCCAGAAGAGGAATACTAAAAGTATTGCTAGTATTATAGCAAGAATTTTAAAATCATACAAGAGTTCATTTACCCAACGCATAACGATATTTAGATCCTAAAAACTAGGATAAAAAAATCGGGGTAGAACCCCGATTACTTGAATGTGTTAAGTGCTGGATCTAATTGCTTGATTAAGGCTGTTTCATACGCATGAGCGGAACGCTTGCCTCGCACAATCGCTACCTTGTCGAAAACGAAACGCTCGGCGCCGCGTTCACGCAATGCTTGGCTAAGACCCCAATCCTTGTTTTCAGCAAGGGCGCGCTGCATGTGCTTTTGCATCCGGCGATACATTGTACGATACACATTGCCACCAAACGACAGAGCCGTCAACCCGATGTAATATTCGTTGGTCTCTACATCAAGGATGTAATAGATCACGTGATTGCGATCAGACCGGCGTTTACGTTGTGTTTTCATCATGTATACATTATACAACACTTTGGATTTATTGTCAACCTTTAAGTAACCCCAAATCTAGCACTTTTTCGAGCAAAAATTGTTGTTTATTTACAACATCTTGCTCCCAAGGTAAGTTGGCCCACACTTCAGGGGTCATTTCCACGGATTTCATATTATAAAATCGCTTGTCCCACGACAAAACACCGTTTCTAAACGCTATTAAACGCCCTGTATGCGTTTGATTTAGGTGTAGTAGTTCATGTATCACGGGGTTGATTATCTCCTTGCTAGAGAGCGTTTCCTCGAGTCTAATTCGATTCCTAAACCTATGATCTAGCACCGTTTCGGCGTAGACTGAGCGATCTAGCTTTGTAAACTCGACCTCTATAGTGTCAGGGAGGGCAATAATGACCGACGCAATCGTACAAATGTTAGTAAGTACTAACTCACGCTCCCTGTTGTAGTTATTACTTTTATATATAAAACGAACATTCATTATATATTTATGAAAAATAGGGCCTGAGAGCCCTATTTACATTGTTGGTCCATTTCCCTGTCTGAAACCAACTTCACCACCTTCTTCTTTGATTCGTTTTACAACATCTTCAAAAAGCATAGGAGCGAAATCTGGAAGTTGCTCCACACATACAGAATGATATCGAGCATCAATAACAGGTGTAGCACCTGTATGCTTCACCTTCATTACCCGATTACCATGTAAGTGACCGTGGATGTTAACTCCAAATCTGCCGAGGCTTTCTTCATGAACAGGAATATGACTTAATATCATCCCATTCATTACATGATAACCACGAATGTCTCTAAAGTGGGCTGTGTAGTCCTCTAACTTAAAGATATCATGGTTGCCGCGAATAAGCACTTTGTCGCCGTTAAGCCTGTACATGATGCTCATCGCTTTGCGGTTCATAACAACATCCCCAAGATGGTATACTTTGTCTTTGGGCCCGACACGTTCGTTCCAGGCCTTGACCATAGCTTCATCCATGTCTGAGGAGTTGTCCCATGGGCGGAGTTTGGTCACTCCGTCATCACGCATAAATCGGCACACGCCCGCGTGACCAAAATGCGTGTCACTAACTAAAAATACGCTAGGCATATTATTTCCTTCCAATTCTTTCTGCGATTAAGCATTTCAGGGTATGAACGTATTCATTGTGTCTCCCTTCGCTAAATTGCGGATACTTTACAGTAAATGCCTCAGCATCCCTCAGCATTTCCTCAAGTTGTTTTGTTGACTTAGAAGCATAGTGGGCTTCAAAATCAAAATAATGTGTGTTGTAACCCATAACATACACCTTTCATTTATTCCATAATTATACACTCAACTGGATTTGTTGTCAAGCTATGGAAAAGGGGCCGAAGCCCCTTTTGTAGAGTCACGCATGATTTAACATGCGTAACGGTCACTCATGATGGTCTTCATCATAACGCCTTCTGGTGTGAACTCAGAAGGGTCTGCGCCAAGTAGGCTTGCCATGATTGCCGGGCTGAAACCAGACACTAGAGCAGCACCAGACTTATCTGCCTTTACAGGCACATTGTCGGATGCGTTCAAGTTCCAGAATACCACTTGCGGCATTTCGTAACCAGCGTCCTTGTACTTGCGTTCGATCATCTCCATTGCGGAGTCATCATGGCTCACACAAGAGTTGAATTGCATGTCGCTCAAGATCAACAGCATCTTCGGCATTTCTGCGGCAGACACATTGTTCTTTTGAGCCACACTTAGGATCTTACTGAATGCGGCGTGTAGGTTAGTACTCATACCCCATTCACTCTTAACCATTTGTGAAGCCTTTTGAACGATATTACCCTTAAGGGTAACCAACTTCGGGCTATCACTGAAAGTCAAGAACGTGCCGTTAAACACACCCTTGTTCTTGTCAGCCAAGTACAGACCCAAACTTACGGACACATCTAAGCAGGTTACGCTTGTGTTCTTACCTGCCGGGCAGGACATAGAACCAGAAACGTCTACGATCGGCAAGATGTTCGCATCACCAACATAGTTGGGAAGCGCATCCCATTGGGCCACGATGTGATCCAATGCGGTCTTATCAAGGTTGACGGAATCATAGTGAGAAATAACACCCTTCAAAACATCGTGCGGGAAGATTGCGTTGGCGTTAACCTTCACAGTCTTGTCACCGCTTACCAACTTCGCAACGTACTCTGCGAACAGAGGAGTGTTACGGGCAAAAGCCTTCTTGTAGATACGAGCAGCTTGGCTCGGTACATGCGAGAAGTTAATGCTGTCCCAATCCTTGGCACACATTTGAGTTTCAACAACCTTAGTCATTGACACCAATTGCTTGCGATATTGCTTCGGAGACATGCCAAAAAATTCACGGATTTCACGTGCGACTTCACCTTTACGAGGAGTCCACTTAGCAGCCAAACCGTTCTTAGCACGAAGGGCATCGCCCAACAAGGTATAAGCCTTAGCCTTCAAATCCTTAGACTTGAATACAAGCAAATCGTCGTAACGACCCACTTCTGGAACCTTAGCCAGTAAACGAGATGCGGAATCCGGATCGGTCTTTTCCAAGTGCGTCAGGATATCACGGAACAGTTGACGTTCACCTGCACCACCGCGCACATCACGTGCCCAAAGGGCGATACGCAGTGCTAGGTCCTTGTCTTGAACAAGTGCCGCAGTAAATGCGGGAGTGATGTTCTTGCCGCGGCTTGCGCCGATGTTGTAGAACAAGTCTACCAATGCGTTAGCGGTAGACTTGCGTGCCTTCATACCGTTTGCGGTACGGGCTTCTTGGTTTGCGATTGCGGTAACGAATGCGTTCATTTTAATTGTCCTTTCAGAATGTGTTTTCGTTTCAGTATGGTTGAAAAAGTTGCTGTTAACATTCTATTAACTAGCAGGATGAGCGGAACGGTTAAGTTTTTTATTCTGGTCTAACCCCATCCCCTGTATATTGGTTCAGTTCCTTAGACCCTATCAACAATTCATGTTGCCTACCCGTAAAATCTGCTACGGAAAACATAGATGTCTTTCCATCGTCAATAGTTCCGTGAACGCTTAGTATTGCTACTAAGAACAGTGCGAACACTGTTGCCTTCCGAGCCATCTTCTACTACATTAGCTGGAGTCAGTAAAGTTTTATTTGCTGTCATCATCCTATGAAAATCAATTATAGCGTATTACATATAATCTTTCAAGAGTTTTGGGTAAATAAAACAGGTTAGTTGTTGACTGCGTTATTATCCTGGGCCGTCACACCAGGTGCGTTGAGTTCGCTTCAATAGTCGCCTTCAATGCTTGCTGACTGTTACATCAGTTCGCTCCACCGATCTACCACTACTGCCAACAGTTCATATAAATGAATATGCTGCACCTAACCTTTAATTAATCATTCAATACAAGTATTATATCAAAAAATCATGTTACCGTCAATGTATTTTGGGTAAGCAGAATAAAAAATATTCGTACTTTTGGTAATAAATAGAATCACTACAAGGATGTATATTATGGCACTGTTAACAGATTTTATTGTGAATTTCGGGAATGTTGTTGAGCTAAAGTTTCCGAGTTGGGACTTGTCCAGAGCAAATAATGTTTTGGATAAACATCCAGGATGGAAAACATACCAACCACATAAACCTGGATACAACAGAATGGGGTTGAGTGTAACTAGTTTAGATGGTGGTTTTTCCGGAGAGCCTGATTTATATTCTCTAATGGAGTATGCCAAAATAACAGGCGAGCATCATTCAGAACTAGATTTCAAAACACGAACCAATGTATGTAGCTTTATTCCAGAACTAGAAGCTATGCTAAATGCTTTTGGTCCTGACTTAGGAAGAACGCACTTTATAAAATTAGGTAAGGGTGGATTTTTTCCACCCCACCGTGATAATGGATTAATGGTACAAGTGCCCACGTACAGAATTCTTGTTCCTATCACTGGCTTTGGTATAAACGATAGCAAGTTCATGCTTAATGAACAAATCGGTTATTTGACTCCAGGTGCAACATATTTTGTCAATACAACATTGATTCATAGTTTGTTTAGTTTTGTTGAAAACTGTACTATATTGGTGGTTAACGTAGCTGCCACAGATGATAGTATAAACAAGTTGGTTAAATACGTTAACACAGTATAGGATATTCTTGGAACAATTTAATGCCTTTAAAGATAATTGGTTAGATTGTAGTGCTTTATTTTCTAATGAGAGTCGCATTGCGGAGTTGCCAGTAAATCTACCGGTAAGTTTTTTTGAGTCATTACAATTCGATTCGGATACTTTCAAAAAGTATCGCATAGACGCCGCTATCAAATGTGCGGAAACACTAGGTGATAATCCCGCACTATGCCTTAGCGGTGGGGTTGATAGTCAAGCAATGGTCCAATGTTGGACGGAGGCTAATTTAAAATTCAAAGTGGTAACTCTTGAGTTCAATGACGGCTTGAACGCACAGGACGTAGATCATGCTAGTTTATACTGTGATAAGCACTCTATTGAGTTAATAAAAATCCCATTCGATATCATAAAGTTCTTAACAAGAGAAAACTATGATATTGGTATTAAATATAGATCACCTAGCCCTCACTTCAATACGCACTATCGATTATTTGAACTTCTACGTGAACAAGGATTTACAGGAGCATGTGCTGGCGGTGTCTCTCCTTTAAAAAATAATGTTAGTGCGGTGTGGGGGACTAATTTTGAATATGTCTGTATGAATTTTATTCAATTCGCACAAATATCAAATTTTCCTTGTCAGGGAAGCTTCCTTAGCTATGACCCTCATTTAGCATGGGCTATCGGATTAGTTACACCGAACAATCTTACTGTTCACAGTGAAATTGGTACTAATGTCATGACATGGACTGAGCGAATAGTAGCAGAAGCGGTTAGATATAATGATAAACTCGCGGGGTTCAAAACGGCAGGGTTTGATGTAATTCCACAACAGCAAAAGTACACTGGATTTGAACTAGTGAAAAAATATTTTGAAAAAATATCCGGGGATGGATGGGAATTTGAAAAGAGATTCAGATATCCTCTATCCTCTCTCTTTCTAAAAACGTATGGGTCACCGAAATTTTTATTACCTGTAGAGCAATCTTCTATATTAGATTCAATTTACAATAATAACGTTATTGCGAGCCGCTGAACCTCGGCCTGGATTAGATTCAAGTCTAGCACCCAAATATTGTACATTACTAACTTTCGTGTCCGCTGCTATCCACAAACCCCCATTCAAATGAAATTCGAATGGTGAGTATTCGATATCTTTATAGCGTGAATCATTGAAGGGATTCAGGTGTGTTACTAATATCTTTTTAGAAGTTATATTCAATTCCCAGGCTTTAACAATTGCTTCTTCTCTCTCATGTTCTTCATTTATCAAATCTATAGTCGCCCAAACTTGTGACCGGCCACAATTCTCAACACGATCTGCGGATGGAGGTATAAAATAAGCAGGATTATAAGTCACTGATAGAGGGTACTCTTTAAACCAAACGGTATCTTCCCATGGACAGTTACATGAGTGTATCTTAGGGAAACCATAAGTACACAATATGTCTACCTTATCACCATTTTTTAACGTTAGTTCTATTGGATCTAACCCAAAGTGTAAATTTTTAGGCCAACTTGAATTGCTTATACTTCGTGTCTTTATATTATCATATAACTCGGTATGATACTTTAGTAGTGCATCTCTGTATCTTTCCCACTCACCTAAATTATACACGAATGGTATATCGGGGTATTTATGGCACATTGTTTCGACATAAAGCATGCCTCGTTTTACGTGGCCGATGTTCCCATTGACTACAACCAAATCCACGTTCGGCAATATCTCATCTTCAGGATTGGCAAATTCATTAAATCCTAAGAATAAATCACTTATTATATGAAGTTTGAACATGAATATATTTATCAAAGATTACTAGGTATGATAAATAATAATGTATCCGATACATTACTCGTCTATGGAGAACTAACAATGTCAGTAAAAGTAACTTTTAACACACCTGAAGAACGTGCCGCATTCGCCTTAAAATACAATATTGAGGTTCCATTAACGGCAGGTGTAAATGCCGCGACTAGCGAATTATCTATTCCATGGCACTTACTATCACATGCTAAGAAGGGTGCGGGCGTAAGTATAGAGCAAGTCGATGACACAACACAACAATTCATTGTTGCTGGCGATCCAGTTGAATTGGCAAAACACGGTACTGTAGTACAAGAACTAAGTGGTGGATTTTATTTAGTTGAATCCAACGTTGGTGTAAATCTATCGAATGTAAGCACCAGTTTTGATATCACCAGTACTCCTATGAAATTTTTATCAAACGTTGGCTCTATCAATGGGATGAACAATAGCTCCACTAATTTACAACCTGAATCATCAGATGGTCAGTGGGCTAGAATTCGTATTGCTAGTAGATATCGTCCTATTTTACCTGCGTTCTCGTTACATGATGTGACTTACGCATCGGTACCAGAATTATACATAATGGACTCAGGTATTAATTTCGATCACCCTGAATTTGATGTACCCACCCTTCAAAAAGAGAATTTCTATACATTACCTGCGCTCAATGGCAGTTTTACTGATGACGTTGGTCACGGAACTGCAGTTGCTTCTATGGCAGTGGGTAAAAATTTAGGTATTGCTTCTGAATGTAAACTAATCAGCGTAAAGATCGGTGATTTAAAGTATAGCGCGAACTTGCTTGATATGGGTAACGCGATTGATGCTATTATCACACGTGCTATGGCAAACCCTATGGTTAGTAGAATTGTAAACATGTCATGGCTTGTTCATAGAAGTGATTGGTTAGATCACAAAGTTCAATCATTACTTGATGCTGGTATCACTGTTATATGTGCTGCTGGTAATGGACATGTTAATGTTGAGGATTTTTCCCCTGCAGGAATGAGTAATGTTATTACGGTAGCATCCATTGACCGTTACGATATTCCTTCAGGTTTTAACAATATCAGCCCAACTGATTCAGGATTGACCTCGTCACATGGTCTGAGCATAGATATCTTCGCACCAGGGGAAAATGTATTAGTGGCTAGTAACGATCCATCTGCCGCATATTCATTGTCGTCAGGTACATCTTTCTCCTCTCCTCTAATAGCTGGGGTTGCGGTTGTAGTGGCATCACTAAATTCTACTCCGATTTTCTATCAAGACTTAAAGAAAATCATTATTGATACCGCAACAGAACATGCTATCCTGTTTGAGGATGATACATATGTCGAGGAGCAAAACAAAATAGGATATCTATTTACTGCTAATCCAAATGCCGCATACTTAACTGACAACGTAGCATCCTATTTAGGCGTAATGAAGGGTACTGACACATCTGAAACTATAGTGGCTGACTTGAATAGTTCAGTAAATGTAACATATTTTACTCATCTTTATCCTACTGATACATTCGTGTACAGCATTGAATTTGCTGACCCTGCGCAGGGAGTACTATACGGACCATTCTTTAATATTAATCCAGTTACCGGTGTGTTAACTATTAGCCAACCAAATGTCCCAATGGAGGATTCTGAATCTCTACGAATGGTTACTTTTATCGGCGCGGCAAAATCAAGTCGTGTTACTGTTAAGACTAATAATTTGTTCATATTTGTAGCTAACCCACTTTACTCCGATACGCTAACAACTGATATTACTCTTGCTCTTACAGAAACCAATAGTATTAGTTTCTATGCGGCTTGGGGAATCCTGATTAAATAATTGATATATCATGGAAATAACACCTATCGATGGTGGAATCTATCCACACAATAATAGACCTAGAATGCTAGGACATGTATATACGAATGTGTTTGAACCCAAGATGTTCAATACGTTTAAAACAATAGTATCAACCACATTATTAAAAGCCCCAACCGATACTTTTAACACGCATCGAACAATATTTAATTTCAATGATCATAGTTTTAAGATAATATCACATTCGCAAAACGGCAGAAAACAGCATATTATGTGGGATTTGGTAACAGAACCAGAATGGTTTTTTCAAACACCTGATACTATCAAGGCCTGGTCTACGAAAAAATATACAGAAATAGCGAATCCATGGTTCAGTATGTATGTTAAAAAATTTGAAGCAGTAACTCCTCTTAACGAAGAGCCTGAAAATTGGATTCCGTTTAGATTACAATTAAATGAAATTACATACGGGAAATGTCTAGACGGTCATATAGACACAGATAGTATTATGTACAACAAAGACATTAGAGATGCGAGGATGAAAAGTCTAACCTGTTATTTCGGTGAAGTAGGGTTAGGTGGAGAATTCTGGGCCCCTACTGAAAATGGTGGGTTCGTGTATAAACCGAAATCAAATACCGCTATCATGTTCAATGGAAATCAAATTCATCATGGTGTTACTGCTAACATGGATCCATCTACAGAAATACGGTTAGCATTTTCCACTCGCTGGGTTCACAAAGACGACCTATATCTCCCGGGTCACCCCGATAAACACCTTTATAACGTTCGGATAAACTAAATGATAACTAGTATTTCGTTTAACGAAATACTTCCAATTTGGAAAATGTTCCTGTGGCCTAATAGAACAAGCCCTATAGAAACAACTAGTGCGATGAACCTTTTAAGTGGATATGATCTACAGAACATGATTCATCCGCCTACATTCCTAGCATACATGATCGACAACAAAATAGCAGGGGTGAACAGTGGTCATAAGTGCGCCGATAACTCATATCGCTCTAGAGGGCTTTGGGTGTTCCCTCAATATAGAAAACAGGGCGTGGGCACTGACATATTAAAAGCCACCATTCTTCAAGGCAAAAAGGAAGGGGCAACTCATGTATGGAGTTACCCCAGATTCTCTAGTTGGACTACTTATCAAGCTGCTGGTTTCAATCTAGTATCAGATTGGGAAACAAGCGAGACAAGTGATCGGAATGCTTTTTGTCGTATAGATATCTAAATCTTCTTTAGATAATCTCTACCGATTAAACCTTCTTGTATCTCTGTTAACGCGGTGACCATCGGCCCTGCTTTAACCTGTACTTTCGATCTATGACCTTTCTTAAGTTCACGAACTCGTTTTGATGCTATCAAAATTAAGTCGTATCGATTTCCAATTGCTTGAACTGCTTTTTCACTACTGATACGAGGCATATATTTCCTTTAGTTATTGGTGGATCCTAGTGGTGTCGAACCACTGACCTTCGCCTTGTAAGGGCGTTGCTCTACCACTGAGCTAAGGATCCGTTTATCTTCATTGTTCTGATCCTCAATCACTTTAGGATCAGGCTTACGAAAGATTCTATCAAAGCTGTTTGCGAATTCTTCTTGACTGACACTGAATGGTCTTGGACGAGAACCCTTACTCATTTTTAGCCGAATCCCTGCGTGATCCGCGCGCCTGTGTTTTCTCAATCTCAACGTACATGCGAATATATGCTCCGCGCTCATGTGGATCAACAATGCGTGATGCGGCGCGTTTAATTGTCTTTGAAATCTTCACGGTTTTTGAATCGTGTCCTCTACATGTCATACTATCTTCCTTTTAATAAAAATTGGTCGGAATAGAAGGATTCGAACCTTCGACCCTCTGCTCCCAAAGCAGATGCGCTAACCAGGCTGCGCTACATTCCGAATTGGTTGCGGAGGTTGGATTCGAACCAACGATTTTTGGCTTATGAGACCAAACGGATAGACCACTTCCATACACCGCGATAATTATTTATATCGTACTTTCGTACTCGTAATTTACTGTTTCGATATTCTCCCTAAAGATACAAGCACCATTGTTCAAGTGAAAACGACGAGCCATTTCAGTTTTTGGACTGAGAGTAACGAAACGCTTAATATTAGGTTTACATTCTTTAATATGCTTCACACTATCAAAAATTAATTGTCTGCCTGCGCCTGGCTTATAACTCCAGATCGTATAGAATACTGCCACAGATGGGGTGTCGCACTTTTCAAATAATTCGCCTTCCGTAGTTGGTAACGAGTTTTGATAACTAACGCAAGTGATGGCACGAACTGTTTCATCATCGTCCCGAAACACAAAGATGTCCTTGTTGTCTCCTATCCTATCCGTATTAGGGATATTAGGGCGTACTGGATCTTCTGCTAGGAAGTTAAAAAATTTATCTGTAAAGTTTGTGATTAAATGTAACATGATATTCTATTTATAATCTGGTGGAGGTGACAGGGATCGAACCCGCGACCTTCTGAATGCAAATCAGACGCTCTCCCAGTTGAGCTACACCCCCGAAATTCGTTAACACACAATTTATCCTATTGTACTCCGTGTGTCATGGAGAGTTTTTTTGGTGCCCCAGAGGAGACTCGAACTCCTAAAATACGGCTTCTAAGACCGGCATGTATACCAATTCCATCACCGGGGCATTCATAACTCTATTTAGCAAAACAGTATTATATATGACTATTTTGTTGTTGTAAAGTGGAGCGGGTAGGGAGAGTCGAACTCCGCGATCTTCAGCTTGGAAGGCTGCTGGACGCCCCTTGTCCTGTCTACCCGCATTGTTTGGTGGTCGGGGTGATGCTTGAAATCACACATTCCTCCTTATGAGGGAGGCTCTACTTCCTCTTAAGATACCCGACCGTAATTCTAATTTATGATACAATTGTATCATGTTATGTATTTGTTGTCAATACTTACCTATCCTCCCGGATGCTCTGGTAATTTTATATCTCTATTATTGTGGATCTTCATTGATAAAGATCATAATGAATCCTGTGATAATTATGTCGCGGCGCAGCAAAATTGCTGCCTTGACTAGCTGATAGATAGAATCTTTGCTATCTCAGGCCATTCATCGGAGAACTTTATCGGTGACATTTCTTTGTCACTTTGTATAACATATTTTTTAAAGTTGTCTACACTCTCTACGTTATAGGTATTCAATGTTTCGTACAATCTTGATCTAGTACTTGTTATAAAATTCTTTTGTGAGGCGGACAGATAATGATTGTACTTTTTTTCTAACTTATCTAGTTCATCGATAGCCAATAATTTAATCTCTTTTGGGAAATCGATTACACAAAATTGACTTGGTCCTAATAAAATTGATATCAGATGCCAATTATTACCTGGTCTAGGATCTATTTCATACAACCAATCAAATGTCTCTACTAGAGTCGTTATACTCAACACATTATATGTCATGTGACAACCCATAGACGTTAACTTAAGTGGGTTTCTGTACAGTGTTTCATAGTTATCTTTTAGCACAGACCATTTAGCATTGCGTCTAGTATACTCTAATTTATTACCAATCGATTCTAAACTAACTAACCATGAAGCTTTCATGGTCAATAGCTTTTTATATACAGGTAACGATTCTATGTTAGGAACTGCTAGATTAGTTATTACACCTATCATTTCGTCAGGTTGTAATATTGATAACAGTTCTAAATTTTCCTTCATCAATAAAGGTTCGCCACCTAACATGTTAACATGTTTGAAGATCACTTTATTTTCTCTTATATGATCCAATACTTCTTGTTGCCATTCACGTTCAGAAACTTTTAAAGTTTTTCCTTCCCACTGAGCAAATGCGCTACTCCAATCACTATTACAGTAACTACATCGCAGGTGACAAGTATTTCTCCATCGTATATCTAATATAGACGGTTGAAACTTTGTCGTATCGACGTTGTTCAAATCTTTTTCAAATTGATCACGCAAAGACTTCCCTTGAATCTTTTCCATATCCATACAATTTTTACAATAGCTGGAATATCCTTGCGTGATTATTTCCCGTTGAATTGATTTCAACTTTGATCCGTTTAATATTTCGATTAGGGTATTATTATTCAAATTACCCAATGATTGTCCAGCGCAGCAAACTCTAAAGTCGCCGTCTGGATTTATAAAAAGACCTTGCCACGGGGCACTACATTGAAAATCATTTTTCATGTTTTTATTTAGTAACGTGTGGCATGATATCTAAATTATGGTACCCCGGGTCGGACTCGAACCGACAGAATCTTGATTTTGAATCAAGCACGTATACCTATTCCGTCACCAGGGCATTCCTTTCGCTTCTCTTAAGACGACCGATACGGCTCGCCTTGTTCCAATCATAAACTACACCATCCGGACACTTGCCATCTTTGATGGCATCGACTCCGAACATACCACAAACTTCAAAGTTTGGGCCCTTGATTGTTACGAACTCACTTAACACTTTAGCATACGCCATTGCTAGTTCCAGACTAGCAAATTCTTTTTCATTTACTTTATACATAATATATTACTCTTGGTAGGTCTAACTGGGATCGAACCAGTGATCTTCACGATGTCAACGTAACGATTTA